>JGI24142J45722_1001841_pt1 | contig 9781 bp, 9 predicted proteins | sample BarGraIncu00431A_FD_45722 | JGI IMG/M metagenome (IMG submission 45722) | reverse complement strand
GTGCGCGACTACATTGGCAAGAACGGCTTCCCCAGCGTGATTTTGGGCCTGTCGGGCGGCATTGACTCGGCGCTGGTGCTGGCCGTGGCGGTGGATGCCCTCGGTAAAGACCGGGTGCGCACCGTCATGATGCCGTCGCCCTACACGGCGGATATCAGCTGGATTGACGCGCGTGACATGGCTGAGCGCCTCGGTGTGCGGTACGACGAAATTTCCATCGTGCCGGAGTTTGAAGCCTTTAAAGCTTCATTGGCGGCTGAGTTCATGGGCCTGGCCGAGGACACGACTGAGGAGAATATTCAGGCCCGCATTCGGGGTACGTTGTTGATGGCGCTTTCCAACAAGTTTGGCAGTATCGTTCTGACGACCGGTAACAAGTCCGAGATGGCCACCGGCTATTGCACGCTCTACGGCGACATGGCGGGTGGCTTTGCCGTGATCAAGGATCTGGCTAAAACTACCGTCTTCAGGCTGGCGCGCTGGCGCAACGCCAACGATCCTTACGGCACGCATCCTGAGCCGATTCCGGATCGCATCATTACCCGTCCGCCCAGTGCCGAGTTGCGCCCCGACCAGACAGATCGGGACAGTTTGCCCGCTTATGAGGTGCTTGACGCGATTTTGGAGCGTTACATGGAAAACGACCAGAGCATGGAAGACATCATTGCCGCGGGGTTTGCCCGAGCTGATGTGGAAAAGGTGACTCGCCTCATCAAGATCAATGAATACAAGCGCCGGCAGGCCCCGGTGGGCATCCGTGTGACCCACCGCAGCTTTGGCAAGGATTGGCGTTATCCTATAACCAATCGATTTCGCGCTTGAATGTTTAAATTTTTGCGGGACAGATCGCGCTGAAGCAGTCGCAAGTCTTGTATTCAGCTGACTAATTTAAGGAACAAAATGAAACAGATCACAGCCATTATCAAACCGTTCAAACTCGAAGAGGTGCGTGAAGCGCTGGCCGAATGTGGTGTCACCGGACTTACCGTGACCGAGGTCAAGGGTTTCGGTCGCCAGAAAGGTCATACCGAACTCTACCGTGGCGCTGAGTATGTGGTTGACTTCCTGCCCAAGGTGAAAGTGGAAGTGGTGGTAAAGACCGACGATGTCGATCGTTGCGTCGATGCGATCGTGAAGGCCGCCCACACCGGCAAGATCGGTGACGGCAAGATATTTGTGACCAGTGTGGAACGTGTGGTGCGTATCCGTACTGGCGAGCAGGACGAGTCGGCTATCTAAATTTCGTCAAGCCTTGCTCAGGCGAGGCGTCGAAACGAGCCGGGTGCCCGCCAGTGCATCGTGCCAGAACTGCTGTTGTGGGTGAAAGCGGCTCAAAATAGCCCAGACTGCCACCCAGCCGATGACGATGACGACAGATTCAGCGCCCGACAGCTTGAAGGGAGCGACGGCAGCCAGAGCCGGCAGAAACCAGAGCCAACTCAACACGTAGCGAAGCAGCGCGCGGGCTTGCGTGATGGGTTGACCGGAGCGATTGACAACGCGTATGTCCCATGTTTTCATGGCCAAGGTTTGCCCCTTGGCCCAAAACCACACGAAATAGATGCCAAAGACGACAAAAAGGAATGCCTGAAGGGCATTGCGGTTGTCCATGGCATTGCGAGTCTGGCTCAGGGTTCCGAACAGATAGCCGGCAATGAAAACCACGCCAAACATCAACATGCCTTCATACAACCAGCAGGCCATGCGGCGGGCAAGGCTGGGCGTTTGCAGCTCGGGGGTCATCCTTGGTAACACCTGCGCCATTCAGTTTTTTCCCGTGAGTGCTGGCTCAACCGGTGACTGTGACTGTGGGAGCAGGGTGTTGCGATTTACCGCATGGGTGGCGGCAGATAATTTCGGCGTTTGTTTGGGTGTTTGTCTGGTCACAGGTACTGCCGCCAGTTTTTGAGGAGGAACAGGTTTTGCAGCAGCGGCGGCACCGGCAGGTTTGGGAATAGCCGAAATCGCCAGTTTTTGCTTTTCTTCAGGGCTGAGTGCTTGATAGGCCTGCCATGTGGCCGCTTTCTGGGTTGGCGTGAGTCGCTTTGACTGGGCAAAATTCAATCGTGCCTGTGCGCGCTGTTGTTGGCTGAGTGATACCCATTCGGTCATGCGACTGTGTAGTTTCGCCTGCTCAGCTGGCGCAAGGCTTGGATAATTCGCGGCGATGGCAATCCATTTTCGCTTGTGGGATTCTCCCAAGGTGTTCCAGTTNGCAGCCAGGGGCTTAAGTGACAACTGTTGCGCAGGNGTCAGGTCTTGCCATGCTGGTTTGGAAGAAGTATTTATCGCACTCGAATTTTTCGGTGGAGTACTTGAATTGGGTAGNCTCGTGACAGACTGTGCGACCAGAGGTGTTACAGCCACCCCTTGAGCCAAGGCGCATGAGGCTGATGCACTCAAGGTCGCCAAGATGCAAAAAATGGCTCCACCAGCCAATACACCCGTGATGAATGGGTGATTGAGTTGATCGACGGCGCGCATGAACATCGTCGTATGCAATCTACTGATTCTGTCCCGAGCTCAACTTGAGAAATTGTGCAAAGCCCGGGTCTGTATAAGCTGTCGGAGGTAAATCATCGGTCAGCAACGCGGCATCAATCTCGGCAAGCTCGGTGGTACGGTTATCATTTTGGATGATACTGATAGTGATCAGCCCAAGGACCAAGGCTAGCAGCGGAAGTGCCGCCACTACGCGATCCCACCAACTGAGGTACTCATTCCCAAATGTGAGTGTTGCCGCGCCACCTGACACCGCAACGCTGGTGGCTGTGCGGGTAATAGAAACCTTTCGTTTGCCCAGTGCCTGTGCTCGAGCAGCGCGTAAACGTTCCGAAATGTCGTAAGGGAGGTCGTCAGCGGCGTCAGACAGGCGCGCCGCGATCCGCAAACCGAAACGGTCTTGCGCAAGCTGATTCTGGTACTGATACGAATTGTTCATAGTGTTATTCCCTTTGCCCTCAATGCTTTGCCGAGGGCCTGAACCGCCCGCGAACAGTGCGTTTTGACACTGCCTTCTGAGCAACCCATGGCCGCAGCAGTCTCTGCCACGTCCAACTCTTCCCAATAACGCATAAGGAACGCTTCTCGTTGACGGGTTGGGAGCTCCTGAATTTCAGTCTCGATTCCACGCAAGGTTTGTGCCCGTTGCGTTGAACTCTCCGCACTTTCTGTTTGGTCTGAGTGGCTTTGTACGTTTAAAGTTTCCAGAAGATCAAATTCTCCATCCTCCCCGGCGGATTCGAAATCACTCATATTTGAAAAAAGCGCATTTCGGGTCTTTTGTCGGCGAAACCAGTCCANGGTGCAGTTGGACAGGATGCGTTGAAACAGCATCGGTAACTCAGCGGCAGGTTTGTGGCCGTAGTGCTCGGCCAATTTCATCATGCTGTCTTGCACGATGTCCAGTGCGGATTCTTCGTTCCGCACGTGGTAAACCGATCGTTTGAATGCGCGTTTTTCGACGCTTTTCANAAAATCAGAGAGTTCTTGTTCAGTTGCCAAGAGGTTTTTGCCTTAGCGGCTATGAAGTTTGTTTGTCTCGTTTTGATGCGATCAAGACGAATTTTGGTGCTGCTTTGCGCGAATTATGGCATTCGGACGGCGTTTCCCCCGGTTTTTCGTTGGCGTTTCAATTTGTGCAGTGCGATAATTCGACTTGCAAATCAAAAGGCAAACGGGTTATGGTCCGGCGCAAGAATCACTGCGCTTATGGCTTTGACCTTAAGTTCTGACGCGACGCCACAAGTGTTTGCGAAGGGGCACCCAAGGTTTTTCGTCAGAGAAATTCACAAAGGTTCATCATGGAAATATCAAAAGCCGATATCACTTCGGCGTCGGTTGCAACGTCCGCAGCAAAAAGTCAGACATCAACGCCAGTCGCTAAAGCGCTCGCTGTGACGTCAAATGACCAAGAGCTTCGGGGTGCCGAGATTCTCATTAAGGCCTTGCAGGCTGAAGGCGTCAAATACGTATGGGGTTACCCCGGTGGGGCCGTGCTGCATATTTACGACGCTTTTTACAAGCAAGACACNATCCAGCATATTTTGGTTCGGCACGAGCAGGCGGCGGTTCATGCCGCCGATGGNTATGCGCGCGCTACCGGTGANGTAGGTGTGGCCCTCGTTACGTCCGGACCNGGCGTAACCAATGCGATTACCGGCATTGCCACGGCTTACATGGACAGTATTCCCATGGTNATTGTGACCGGACAGGTGCCCACGCACGCCATCGGGCTTGATGCTTTTCAGGAATGTGACACCGTGGGCATTACCCGTCCCATTGTGAAGCACAATTTCCTGGTCAAGGATGCACGTGACTTGGCTGAAACCCTGAAAAAAGCCTTTCATATCGCCCGGACTGGTCGGCCTGGTCCCGTGGTGGTGGATATCCCGAAAGACGTTTCCTTTAAAAAGGTGCACTTTGCGGGCTACCCCGAGACCGTGGAAATGCGTTCCTATAACCCGGTTCGCAAAGGCCACGGCGGGCAAATCCGCAAGGCGCTACAGCTGTTGCTGGCGGCTAAGCGTCCCTATATCTACACAGGCGGCGGCGTGATTTTGAGTAACGCCTCTGCGGAGTTGCGTACGCTGGTCGACATGCTGGGTTATCCTTGCACCAACACCTTGATGGGCTTGGGTGCGTATCCGGCAAGTGATCGCAAGTTCCTGGGCATGCTGGGCATGCACGGCACGGTAGAGGCTAACAACGCGATGCAACATTGCGACGTTCTGCTGGCGGTGGGGGCTCGGTTTGATGATCGGGTGATTGGGAATACCAAGCACTTTGCCCAGAATGAACGCAAGATCATTCACATTGACATTGATCCGTCCAGNATCTCCAAGCGTGTGAAAGTGGATATCCCGATTGTTGGGGATGTCAAAGAGGTGTTGTCCGAGATGATCGCGATGATCAAGGACGGCGCTGCCAAGCCGGACACCCATGCACTTGGTGCCTGGTGGGACACCATTGAAGGTTGGCGCAAGCGCGATTGCCTCAAGTACGACCACGGCAAAAATGATGTGATCAAGCCGCAGTATGTAGTTGAGACGCTCTGGAATATGACCAAAGATGCTGATACCTACATCACCTCCGACGTCGGTCAGCACCAGATGTGGGCGGCACAGTACTATCGTTTTGATGAGCCACGTCGCTGGATTAATTCCGGTGGGCTGGGTACTATGGGCGTTGGTATTCCATATGCGATGGGTATCAAACTGGCAAAGCCTGACAGCGAGGTTTTTTGCATAACAGGGGAGGGTTCAGTGCAGATGTGCATCCAGGAGCTCTCAACCTGTTTGCAATACAACACCCCGATCAAGATCGTTGCGCTCAACAACCGGTATCTCGGTATGGTTCGTCAGTGGCAGGAAGTTGAATATGAGGGTCGTTACAGCCATAGCTACATGGATGCGCTGCCCAATTTTGTGAAGCTGGCGGAAGCCTACGGCCATGTTGGGATGTTGATCGAACGTGCACAGGATGTGGAGCCTGCACTGCGCGAAGCGCGCAAACTGAAGGATCGGACTGTTTTCATGGATTTCCGTACCGATCCGACGGAGAATGTATACCCCATGGTGAAGGCTGGCAATGGCCTTACCGAAATGCTGCTTGGCTCTGAAGATCTTTAATTAACTTTTGACGAATCTATTGTTTGCCGAGCCCTGCGGTTACCGCTGCAGGGGGAGGGCAACGAAAAGAGGAATCTAATCCCATGAAACATATCATTGCAGTATTGCTGGAAAATGAGCCTGGCGCTCTTTCTCGCGTTGTTGGTCTTTTTTCGGCCCGTGGCTACAACATCGAGTCCCTCACCGTGGCGCCGACCGAGGATTCAAGTTTGTCCCGCATGACGATTCAGACCACAGGGTCGGATGATGTCATTGAACAGATCACCAAGCACCTGAACCGCCTGATCGAAGTCGTGAAGGTTGTTGATCTTACAGAAGGTGCTTACACCGAGCGTGAACTCATGATGGTGAAGGTGCGCGCCGTGGGCAAGGAACGCGAAGAAATGAAACGCATGGCTGATATTTTTCGGGGTCGCATCATTGACGTCACCGAGAAAAGTTACACCATTGAGTTGACCGGAGTGCAGTCCAAGAACGACGCGTTTCTGGAGGCTATTGAGCATGGTGCGATTCTGGAAACCGTCCGTACCGGCTCTAGTGGAATCGGACGCGGCGAACGTATTTTGAGAGTTTAAATTTTTACAACGGAGAGAGAAATGAAAGTTTTTTACGACAAAGACTGTGACCTGAGTCTGATCAAAGGCAAGACGGTTGCGATCATTGGCTACGGTAGCCAAGGTCATGCCCATGCCCAGAATCTGAATGACAGCGGCGTGAAAGTTGTTGTTGGATTGCGCAAANGTGGTGCTTCCTGGCCCAAGGTCGAAAAAGCCGGNCTCAAAGTTGCTGAAGTCGCTGATGCGGTCAANGCCGCCGATGTGGTCATGATTTTGTTGCCNGATGAACAAATCGCAGCGGTTTATACCAACGACATCGAGCCTAATATCAAGCAGGGTGCGTCNCTGGTGTTTGCACACGGCTTCAACGTTCANTACGGCTTGGTAAGTCCGCGTGCAGATCTGGATGTCTGGATGGTAGCTCCCAAGGCACCGGGCCATACAGTGCGCGGTACCTATGCGCAGGGTGGCGGTGTTCCTCATCTGATCGCCATTCATCAAGACAAGTCTGGCCGTTCACGCGATTTGGCCCTGAGCTATGCGATGGCCAACGGNGGTGGCAAAGCCGGCATCATTGAAACCAATTTCCGCGAAGAAACTGAAACTGATCTGTTCGGCGAACAGGCTGTTTTGTGCGGTGGTACGGTTGAGNTGATCAAAGCTGGTTTTGAAACATTGGTCGAAGCTGGTTATGCGCCTGAGATGGCCTATTTCGAGTGCCTGCACGAACTGAAGTTGATTGTGGACATGATTTATGAAGGCGGNATCGCCAACATGAACTACTCCATTTCCAACAACGCCGAATATGGCGAGTACGTGACGGGCCCGNGGATTGTGACCAGCGCCACCAAAGACGCGATGCGTCAGTGCCTGAAAGACATTCAGACGGGNGAATACGCGAAAAGCTTCATTCTGGAAAATAAGGCTGGCGCGCCCACCTTGCTGAGTCGTCGCCGTTTGACGTCCGAGCATCAAATTGAAAAAGTCGGTGAAAAACTTCGCGCGATGATGCCCTGGATTAAAAAGAACAAGCTTGTCGACCAGACCCGCAACTGAGTCGCATAATTGCCATAACAAAGGCCACTTCGGTGGCCTTTGTTACTATGCAGGGCTGGAGGTCAATTCTATGCATGACGGAAACGAAACAGACTTTACTGAGGGCAACGCCGTAGTGGTGAGAAAACGCCGAAAGGGCATCTATATTTTGCCCAACCTGTTTACGTTGGCGGCACTTTTTGGTGGCTTTTATGCCATCGTCATGGCGATTAATGGTCGATTCGATCTGGCCGCTATAGGNGTTTTTTGTGCCATGGTGCTTGACAGCCTTGATGGACGAGTGGCCCGGATGACGAACACGCAAAGCGCGTTTGGTGAGCAGATGGATTCACTCTCGGATATGGTGTCTTTTGGTGCCGCGCCCGCACTTATCTCCTATGTTTGGGCGCTCCAGGGTTTGGGTCGCTGGGGCTGGATCGCAGCCTTTGTGTATTGCGCCTGTGCCGCCTTGCGACTGGCGAGGTTTAATGTGAACACGGCGGTCGTTGATAAACGTTATTTTCAAGGTTTGCCGTCTCCCGCTGCTGCTGCATTGGTGGCTGGTTTTATNTGGTTGATGACGGACCTTGGCGTGAAGGGCCCGACTGTGGCATGGCCTATGTTTGCAATGGCTTTGTATTCGGGCTTGACCATGGTGACCAATGTTCCGTTCTACAGTTTCAAAGATGTTCACATGAAAAAGAGTGTGCCCTTTGTCGTGATTGTGCTGATCGCGTTGGGGATTGCCGTCATCAATATCGATCCACCCATTGTCATGTTTAGTGTGTTTGCTGTGTACGGTTTCAGCGGATACGGTATTTATGTGTGGCGTAAGGCCAAAGGCGTACAGACCAGTGTCATCAGCACCTCGACCGAAGAACCTGATGAAAGAGGACTGCACAAGTGAATGATAGGTGGAGTGGTCACTATCGCAGGTCCTTCGCCGTACATAAACTTGTGGTACATTGAACCTATGAAACATATTTCGCTAGCGCTACTGCTATCGCCACACGGGCGGAGTCGGTAGCGCACGCGCTTACCAAAACCCAAAGCCCGTATGCATCCGCAACGGGCTTTTTGTTTTATGCGCCGATTTTNGATTACGGATTTTCAGGAACANAGGAGAAACCAGATGGCTGACAAGTTGATTATTTTTGATACCACTTTGCGTGACGGCGAGCAGTCGCCTGGCGCGTCCATGAACAAAGATGAAAAGCTGCGCATTGCCCGTCAGTTGGAACGGTTGAAGGTTGACGTCATCGAAGCGGGTTTTGCGGCGAGTTCAAACGGTGACTTCGAGGCAATCCAATGNATTGCCAATGCGATAAAGGATTCAACTATCTGTTCATTGTCCCGTGCCAATGATCGGGANATTTCNCGTGCCGCCGAAGCACTAAAAGGAGCCAACAGCGCCCGTATCCANACCTTCATTGCAACGTCGGCGCTGCATATGGAAAAAAAGCTGCGCATGACNCCTGACCAGGTGTTNGAGCAGGCCAAGCTTGCCGTGCGCTTTGCGCGCAATCTGGTTGCCGATGTGGAGTTCAGTCCNGAGGACGGTTATCGAAGNGATGTTGATTTTCTGTGCCGCATTCTGGAGGCCGTGATCAGCGAGGGGGCAACCACCATCAACGTACCTGACACGGTTGGTTACGCCGTGCCCGAACTCTATGGCAATTTCATAAAAAACCTGCGCGAGCGGATTCCGAATTCGGATAAGGCCATCTGGTCTGTTCATTGTCACAACGATTTAGGCATGGCGGTCGCCAATTCACTGGCTGGTGTGAAAATTGGCGGTGCCCGTCAGGTGGAATGCACCATTAATGGTTTGGGCGAACGGGCAGGAAATTGCAGCCTTGAGGAGGTCGTCATGGCTATCAAGACGCGGCGGGATTATTTTGGTCTTGATTTGGGTATTGATACCAGGCAAATTCTGGCAGCTAGTCGCATGGTCAGCCAAACCACGGGTTTTGTGGTTCAGCCCAATAAGGCTGTGGTCGGTGCCAATGCTTTTGCGCACGCCTCCGGTATTCATCAAGATGGTGTTCTCAAGGCACGTGATACCTATGAAATCATGCGGGCAGAGGATGTTGGCTGGACCGCTAATAAAATTATTCTTGGAAAACTTAGCGGACGTAACGCGTTTAAGCAGCGCCTGCAGGAGTTGGGTGTGCAGATGGAAAGCGAGGCAGACATCAATGCCGCATTCGCCAAATTTAAGGANCTGGCCGATCGCAAGAGTGAGATTTTTGACGAAGATATTTTGGCGCTGGCGAACGACGGGNGTGTGACGCACGATAAGGAACAGTACGGTTTCGTTTCCCTNTCGCAACACAGCGAAACTGGTGAGCGTCCTCAGGCGAGCATTGTTTTNACCGTCGATGGCAAAGAAGTCAAAGGTTCTTCAGATGGTAATGGGCCTGTTGATGCATCCCTCAAAGCCATCGAAGCACACGTCAAAAGCGGTGCAGAGATGGTGCTCTATTCTGTCAACGCCATCAGTGGCTCGACAGAAAGTCAAGGTGAGGTGACGGTACGTTTACAAAATAGCGGAAGGGT
>JGI24142J45722_1001834_pt1 | contig 9801 bp, 10 predicted proteins | sample BarGraIncu00431A_FD_45722 | JGI IMG/M metagenome (IMG submission 45722) | reverse complement strand
ACACTCAGCGGTCAAGAGAAAGTAAACGGAGAAAAGGTATGGGTATGTCAATTATTGCCCAGTGTGCAGAATCAAATCATGGAGGCATTTTGGACCGATTTTAAGTATACGCTCTTTATTCGTAAGTCAGATAAAATGCTGGTAAAAGCAACCATTGAGGCAAAAGATAAAGTAAAGTCAGAACCGATGACAATGACACTTGAGTTTAAGGATATTGGAAAGAACATAAGTATACAAGCACCGGATATCTAACATTGGTGTTGAGCCTTCTATGGCGGAAAAAGAGGCAGGAATACAGCCACTCGTGGGCTATTTCCTGCCCCTTTCGTATTTGAGCGAAAAAACTGGTGCTTTGGGCGGTTGGAACCACGTAAATCGTTTGCACAATGGACAAGCCTCTGATATAGTTTTAGGATAAGTTTTAACGTAAAGTGGAGGTGCCCTTAATGGAAGAATATATTGAAAGAGTCTTAATTTCAAAAGAAGAATTGGCAAAGCGTGTGGCCGAACTTGGCGTAGAGATTACTCGAGATTACGAAGGAAAGAAGATCTTAGTCCTTGGAATTTTAAAAGGCGCTGTCCCCTTTATGGCGGATCTCATCCGGGAGATTAAATTACCTTTGGCGTATGATTTCATGGCTCTATCAAGTTATGGAGCCTCAACTCAGTCTTCTGGTGTCGTGCGCATCCTAAAGGACTTAGAACGTGGTGTAGAGGATGTCCACATTTTGATTGCTGAGGATATTGTCGATACGGGATTAACTCTGAAGTACTTAAAAGAAAACTTGTTAGCGCGTAATCCTCTGAGTGTAAAGGTTGTTACGCTCCTCGATAAAGCTGCACGACGACAAACAAATGTCTTTCCGGATTACAATGGATTTTCTATTCCCGATGAATTTGTCGTGGGGTATGGCCTTGATTTTAACCAAGAATATCGCAATCTACCATATATCGGTGTGTTAAAGCAGGAAGCATACGAGATATTGGAGTAGTGACTTAGCGACTTAATATAGAATTATAGATAGTATTTTATAATAGGAATGGTGATGATTTAAAAATGCCTAAAGAAGTCGTATTGGTCTTGGATTTTGGAGGACAGTACAATCAACTGATTGCTCGACGTGTGAGGGAAGCTCATGTGTATTCAGAAATGGTTCCTTATAAAATATCGATTGAGGAAATTAAAGCGCGCAAGCCCAAGGGAATTATCTTTTCGGGTGGCCCAGCAAGTGTCAACCAACTGAACGCTCCTCAAGTGGATCCTGAAATTTATAACTTAGGGATCCCCATTCTAGGGATTTGCTATGGCATGCAGCTCATGACAGTACAATTAGGGGGAAGCGTAGAACATCCTGAAGCCAGCGAGTACGGGAAAGCGATGCTAACGGTAGATATTACAACGGACCTNTGGAAAGACCTGGGCGGAGAGCGCCCGTGTTGGATGAGCCACGGCGATTCTGTTCAAAAATTACCGAANGGCTTTGAGGTTGCCGCCCATACTTGGAATACTCCAATCGCAGCCATGATTGATGAAGAACGCCATTTTTATGGTGTACAGTTTCATCCTGAGGTGAAACATACCCCAGATGGTCAAGCAATGTTAGAGAAGTTCCTTTATGATATTTGTCAATGTGTTGGGGACTGGACGATGGAGTCCTTCATCGAGTTGCAAGTGGCAGAGATCCGCGCCAAGGTTGGAAAGAAGCATATCCTTTGTGCTTTGAGTGGCGGGGTAGATTCTTCGGTAGCAGCGGCTTTAGTGCACCGCGCAGTAGGAGATCAATTGACTTGCGTCTTTGTTGATCATGGATTTATGCGTAAAAATGAGGCAGAGCAGGTTCGGAAGATTTTCACGGAACAGTTCCAACTGAATCTGGTGTTTGTAGATGTCCATGAGCGCTTTATGGAAAAGCTAAAAGGTGTATCCGATCCTGAAACAAAACGTAAAGCGATTGGTAATGAGTTTATCCGCGTCTTTGAAGTTGAAGCCTTAAAACTTGGACAAGTCGATTTCTTGGTTCAAGGGACGCTTTATCCGGATATTGTGGAGAGCGGGACGGAAACTGCAGAAACCATTAAGAGCCATCACAATGTCGGTGGTTTGCCTGAGGACATTCAATTTGAACTCATCGAGCCGTTACGTATGCTCTTTAAAGATGAAGTCCGTGCACTCGGAATTGAACTAGGGCTGAGTGAGGCGATTGTTTGGCGTCAACCTTTCCCAGGACCGGGGCTAGCAATTCGGATTCTAGGGGAAGTAACCCGTGAGAAACTAGACATTTTAAGGGAAGCAGATTCCATCATCTTAGATGAAATTCGACGTGCAGGAATGTATCGTGAATTGTGGCAAAGCTTTGCTGTCCTTCCATCAATTAAGAGCGTCGGTGTGATGGGGGATAGCCGTACCTATGAATTCCCCATTATTCTGAGAGCAGTTACGAGCGAAGATGCCATGACGGCAGATTGGGCAAGGCTTCCATATGATCTCTTAGAAAGTATCTCCTCGAGACTTGTAAACGAAGTGCACGGGGTCAACCGTGTAGTTTATGATATTACCTCAAAACCTCCTGGTACGATTGAGTGGGAGTAGGGGAGAACCGGCATAAACACGGAGTTTGCAGGGGCTTGAGGGTGTTTTAGTATTTGGCAGGTGGTTATGAATTTCGCTATTTTTTAGCGTCATCATGACCGCCTGGTTTTGTCTTTATCGGCTTACTAATTTGAGATTAGGAGTGGGTAAAATGAAAGCCAAAAACGGATTAAAGAAAATGACCATGACCAGAGGAGAGGATATACCTTTTCTAGAATTGAAGAAGCGGTATTTAAAGAAATGTTTGGTCAACAACTTATCGGAATACACCTTGAAGCTTTATGAGACTTGTTGCAACACCTTTAACAAATTTATCTGCTTGTCGGAACTAATGGCTTCAGACGTTACCAGAGGCTTGATGGATGACTACATCCTACACTTGAAAGGTACGGGGATAAAGGCAGTCTCTATAAACACCTACATCAATGGTATATCTCCCATCATAAAATATGGAATGAGTATGGGATTAATAATGGAGTTTGGGTTTAAAGAAATTAAAACGACTGAAGAAATCAAGCAAGTATATACTCATGAGGAACTCAAGATGCTTTTGGAGAAGCCACAGATGAGTTCGTTCGCTGAGTATAGAAATTGGGTAATTATTAATTTCCTTATGGGTACAGGGATCAGGGCATTGGGATTAAGAAGCATAAAGATTAAGGATGTAGATTTAACGGCTAGTATGTTGCTAGTTTCGAGAACGAAGAATAGAAGGCAAAGATATATACCGATTAGCAGAAGCTTAAACAAGATTCTACTGGAGTATCTAGACGTTAGGAAAGCCGAAAATGTAGAAGAGTTTTTGTTTTGCAATGAATTTGGTCAATATTTACCTAGAACAACTTTACAACATGCAGTGATTAGATACTGCCTTACAAGGGGCGTAGCAAAACACTCGATCCATTTATTTAGACATTATTTCGCTAATATGTGGATTATCAACAAGGGCGATATTTTTAGCCTTCAGAAGATACTTGGACATAGTTCTCTTAAACAAGTTAATCACTATGATAATCTTGCAATGGAAGATGTAAAACGAAACTTTCCGTCACTGAAAGAACATTATTGAATGATATGGCATCTTTTATTGACAAAAATGATTTGATCGCCGTGCAGAGAAAGATGAGAGAATTATCAGGAGTTATTAAAACAAAACAAGAAAACCTTGAAAAAATTGAGAAATCAAATAAAATCTCTACTTTATTAGCGATTGTAGGGCTTGTTTTGACTGTGGCTTTTGGAGTAATATCTTTGATATAAGCTTTACTTAAACATTCCAACACTTAGAAATGATAAATCTGAGCGTTTTTTAAGGTGGAAGGATGATTTTATATATACCATAATTTTTTTGGCTGTAGTACCTAAGATAAATAGCCATGCCATGGTTTAACATAGCATTCCAGTGTAAAAACCAATATGGTTGAGATGCTACGGCAATACGTTAATAATACTACGCTAATAGGCTGATTTAGTTAAGAGTGAAAAAGTAATTTATAAGGAGTGTGTCAAAATGAAAGTAAATTTAGTTGTAAAGGTTATTAATACAAGTGATGAGACGGTTGGAGGTTATGTGTTAACCTTAGATTTACCATTTGTGCCAACAGTAGGCATGAAATTTAAACAAGGTTCGAGTACATGGTTATGGGAAACAGAACATGGAGAATTATGTCCAGAAATTAAAGAAGTTGTTTATAATATTGATGAAGAAGCAATATATTGTTTATTTGAAGTAAAACAATATTTAGCCGCAAGTATCTGGGAGGAAATCCCTATAGAGAATCTTAGTCGTAGTTTTGAATTGAAGCAATTTGAAACACATTAATAATGCTATTAAATATGATTGAAAGACTAATTAAACCTGAAATAAGCCATAATTATTGATAGGTCTTCTGTTTCTTCCAAGTGATCTCAATAAATTTCTTTTAATTTTAAGAGTCTACTTAAAACCGCATCAAAGGGTATACCTTTGATGCGGTTTTAAAATGGCGATTATCACCATATGTATCATTCACCTTTTGGAACGCCAATGTGTCACTGGGGTATACCTTAGCGAATGCATTGGGATATAGTTCAATAGAGCTAATAAATAAAATTATGAAATGTGTCAAAATAAACACTGACCCTAATGAAGCGATTCGGTATAATTGAGATATCAAGTTAAAGGGGTGCTTCATTATGAAAATTGGATATGTTCGGGTGAGTGGATCAGACCAAAATACAGCTAGACAAGAAGTATTAATGCAGGAGTTAGGCGTTGATGAGATATATATAGATAAAGCAAGCGGTAAGAGTACAGACAGACCAGAGCTGCAAAAGATGCTTGAATATGTCAGAAAAGGCGATACAGTAATTGTAGAAAGTATCAGTAGGTTTGCTAGGAACACAAAAGACCTTCTGGAACTTGTTGAAGCACTTAAAAAAAAGCAAGTTGAATTTGTCAGTAAGAAGGAAAGTATAGATACAACCACACCAGCAGTTATTTTCATGTTGACCGTTTTCGGAGCGATGGCACAACTTGAAAGATCATACATCCTTGACAGACAAGCGGAAGGAATTTCTATAGCCAAGAAGGAAGGTAAATATCAGGGCAGGAAAAAGATTGAGAATGACAAACTTGAAAAAATATATAAAGAATGGAAAGCGAAGAATATTACGGCTGTAAGAGCTATGGAACTACTGGATATGAAGGCTAATACATTTTATAGAAGAGTAGCAGAATACGAAGCTAAGCAGGGGTAATATATTCCCTGCTTTTTTGTTGCTATGGAGTGGTGGGTAGGTTAACACCATTTGCATTAGTTGTTGGAGCAATAACGTACATAGTACATCATCAACCATCGGTAAGTTAGTTGATGTCTGCGACTGTATAGTTCGGAAAAATAACTTCTCACTATGAAAAAGCTCTGGAGCATAAGAATAATGAAGTTCCATTGCCTAATCTAAAATAGATTTAGAAGGTTTATGATTTTAAATTGACTGCCAGAATGTACTATTCTGGTAATTTATTTCTAATATTTGTATTTATAGAAGGGATATTTAGGCAACCTGTTGAATTCTAGACGATAGTAATATCGGGCAATGCAAACTCAAAAATGGAAGTTGTGTTGTGATAAACAAATTATGATATTTTCGAAAGGAAGAGATAGAGATTGAATATGTGGCAAGGTCTTTCATTTGGGTATTCTGTATTGGCAATATTAACGCTTATTCCTACTTTACTGGCTGTATTTAAAAAGGTAGAGCTTAATCCAGGAGGCTCATCATTTGACGAGAGTCCCCATTTTTCAGAAGAAGCAAAAAAGAAGTTGATCCAGAATTATTCAAGAATACAAGGCACATTAGGTTTCTGGAAAAACCAAGCGGAAAAATATAAACGCTTTCATTTTTATTGCATGTATTGGACAATTCCTGCTTCAATTTTGATTCCTATTATTACCCAATCGGTTGACGGGCAACCAGATACTAAATTGCTTCTAACAATTATCTCTACACATACTGCAATTTTAATAGCCTTTCATGCTGGGTTTAAGGTGGATAAAAACTATAAGTCTTTTAGACATGGGGAATCCGACTATTATGATTTGAATAGGCGTTTACTAGATAGACCAGAAACATTTGGACAAACTGAGGACGAATGGTTGAATAATTATTTTAAAGAAGTCGAGATAGTAAGAAGGTTTGTCAGAAATGCAGAAACTGACAATCTGCCTATGGTAGAAGATGTAAAACAAAAGCAAAGTAGTATTTAACCAATTTAAATGATAATCCAACTGTCGGATAGCAAGGTTACAAACAATCTATCTAGCAATAATCGCAAACTACTTAATCGTAAGCAAAAGCCGCACTCCCAATGTCAGGGATGTTGGGGGATCGTTTGTATAAGAAATAGAGGAGATTTACCATGAAAGACTATTCAGAAATATTAGGAGTTTTACCTGAAAGAATAGAAAATCACGTCAAGAATGATAAAGGTCGTTTAGCTTTCAGGAGTCTATTTAGTGATCCATTGTTTATAGTTCGTGAAGAAACAGATAATGATTATGGAGTGGATATTTGTATTGAAGCCCTTGTTAATGATGGCAAATCTCCAACAAATATCCGAACGCAAGTTCAGTTGAAATCTTCTGGTAAAAAAACTAATACAGATGGAGGATATAGCTACCCTGTAGCTGTATCAAATTTAAACTATCTAGTTAATCATCAATGTTCTTTTTATGCATTTTATTCCCTAAATGAAGATAAGTTTTATTATCATTATGCGGATAAGGTTTACCTGTTACACAATTCAAATAGGAGTAAGAAAAATAAGTCCATTACTATTAACTTTTGCGAAGAATTGAATTATGATACTATCAAACTTATTCATCAGAATTTAATTGATACAACTATTTTATTTAAAGACATACGTATCAAGTTACATGAAGGTGGATTCAAGCCAGGGGCAAAACTAGTATATGGTGAATTAGTGTTCGAATCTTCAAGTGAACACTTTGAAGAATATTTGTCAAAGAATAATTTAGCTTATGCTTATACAACAGATGAAAATGGTAAGATAGTGTTTATGCATAATCTTATCTGGGAATCACATCATGGTCAAATTCCAAGGGGCTATCAGGTATATCATGTTAATAGGAATACCATGGATAATCAAAGTGATAATCTTGATATTATGAGAACTATCGATAATTTTGATATTGAGGGTTTCCAAAAGGAAACAGAAGAATCTCAAGCACGTAACATCATGTCAGTGATTTTGGAAGGAAGAAATGCTGAACTCACAGATGTTCCAACACCACCCGGTACTATGTTTTATAAAATAGTAAAAGAATTAGAAGAAACTGGATGGAGTGCAAGTAGCAAAGATATAACAAGTATTAAAAGAGATATGAAGAGACATCTTGGTATGGAATTTGAGTAATATTTGGGGCGGTATAGATACGCATCAGTAACCAAATGACTGTGTAAAGTTCAGAGCATATCGAATGGCACTTAAACAGTAAACTTACACAAGCATTGGATATGTCTTACAAAGTTTGTTAAGGAATTTATGAGGTGAAAATTTGAAAACAAAAGGTATTCATAATAGAATTCTGGAACTAGAAATAGACATTAATTTTTGAAAGAAGTTAAAGAGCTTGTTGAAAAATTAGATGACAACATCGAAGGAATAATATTTAAGAAATATATTGAACTTGAAAGTGTTGTAAAAGTAGCAGAGTATATGAACCAAAATGGATATAAGAACAGTAACGGTTTCAAGTATTGTCGGAATAAAGAGAAAGTTTTTCTTTGATTACTAGAGTTCTTTACAGTAACATATATCTATATGTCTAGGTAAACTTATTCTATGGGTATTTGAGAGGAGTGACATTAAACACTTCACAACTGAATTAGGAATTTTTTGGGATGCAATGAAACATAGTCTTTATTTGGACACTTAGACTATATGGAGCGAGTAGTGTAACCGGCTCCCACTTTAGGAGGCGTATTTAATGAAAAAACTAATTGTCAGTCTATGTGTAGGACTACTTATTATCCCAACAATCATGTCTCCAAACGCCTATGCAACCGACTCTACCCAATCTAAAAAAATGATTGTCATTTTTGCAGATGGTAAGGTAAATAAAGATATCATAATTAAGGCAAAAGGACAGGTATCAAAAGAATATAAGCATCTAAGTGCATTGGCAGTTACAATGCCAGAGAGTTCAATCAAAGCATTGGAGCATGCACCGGGTGTAATCAGAGTAGAGCCTGATTTTGAAGTCAAAGCGAGTGGTAGAGTTACAACAACAACTGTGCCGCCTCAAACCACCGAATGGGGTGTCAGTCAAATAGCAGCTCCGAATGCTTGGGATGCAGGGAATATAGGCACAGGCGTAAAAGTTGCCATTATTGATACTGGTATAGCATCCCATCCCGATTTAACAATCGCAGGCGGAGTATCGCTTATAGGAACTTCATATGCTGACGATAATGGACATGGAACACATGTAGCAGGCATTATAGCAGCGAGGAACAATACGCAAGGAGTAGTGGGTGTAGCTCCAAATGCTCAGCTATTCGCAGTTAAAGTTCTGGATAGAAGGGGATCAGGTAGTGTATCTAACGTGGTGGCAGGGATTGATTGGGCAATCACCAATCACATGGACATCATCAATATGAGTCTGGGCTCACCAAGTTATTCTCTAGCATTAGACCAAGTGGCTGAGAAGGCATATGCCAGTGGGATTCTGCTTGTAGCGGCAGCAGGTAATGAAGGGACTGCAGACACTACTATTAATAATGTAGGGTACCCGGCTAAGTTAAGCTCTGTGATCGCCGTAGCGGCAACTGATATTAATAATTCACGTGCCTATTTCTCGTCAACTGGTATTGAGGTTGAAGTGAGTGCTCCAGGAGTGAGTATTAAAAGCACATACCTAAAGAACGGATATGCTACGATGAGTGGTACATCAATGGCCACCCCAATGGTAGCTGGTGATTTAGCACTGTTAAAACAGGCTAATCCTACACTAAACAATATCGGGATTCGTAATCTGCTGGATAACATACCAGCTGATCTTGCCCAACCAAGAGTAATTGACTTGGGAATAACAGGCAGAGATGCCGTTTACGGATTCGGTTTAATTCAAGCTCGCTAACTTGTCAGGACTAAATAATAGTAGTTCGAGAATTTCAAATAACAAATTGTGTATATATAAGGGGGCTATGATTTTCGCCACTTTTCGGTGATATCATAGCCCCCTTGTTATGTCATTATTGGTTTATTAATTACATGTCCAATATTCCTAAACTTTCCATTAATTGAATGGCGTTTTTCTCAAAGATATCTAAGTAAACAACGATATCTCTTTCAATAATTAACTCAGTTAAATTTATATGAGTCGTAATATTTAAAACTTTATTATTATCCGATAGACTAAAAATTCCTAAGCAAGACAAGGAATTTGCTTTCGCTACTGCATCTTGTAATTTATTGGCATCAGAAATATTTCTTTGTTTCATTGGAAAATCACTCCCAATGGCTATTACCTTTAGACTGGTATTCAAATTAACATCGAAGTTATAACTATCTTCATGTTTACCCAAGAAACTATCTCTATTTGAATTAACGTCAACCTCAAATCCAATTTTTTTAAAGAGTTCAATCAACCAGTCAAGAGTCACTTCATTTCCTTTGATCTCCTCGTTAAACATTTGCACTTTTT
>JGI24142J45722_1001829_pt1 | contig 9824 bp, 8 predicted proteins | sample BarGraIncu00431A_FD_45722 | JGI IMG/M metagenome (IMG submission 45722) | reverse complement strand
CTTGACTACAAACATAATAGGATAGAAAAAGAATGTAATTAGATGTTTAAAAGTATACTATTTTTCAATGTTTTTAAACCTCTGTTTTTAGCTCTATTTACAGCCTGCCTTGATATATTTAATTGTCTTGATATTGTGTTTTCTGAAACATCTTCAATAAAAATCTTTTTTATGATTTGTTTTTGCATATTAGAAAGATTGTCCAATAAGCCATTTATAAACAAATTACTGTCTAATGGTTCATCATAACTTGAAGTAACAATATCCGTATTTAATTCTGTTTCCATAGATGTTATTTTGATGTTTTTTTGCGAAAGGTAAATAAATTCATGCCTAATTGAATTACACATGTAATTCACAATGCAACCATCATTTTGCATATTATAATTTTTGTAGATTGGTATATTAGGTATTGTTTCCAATATGAATATTATTATATCTGTATCCGCACCATCATAGTTTAATTTTCTACTATATTTTTGGATTATAGGATTAAACATAGTAATAAGATTCATAATAGACTCTTTATTGCTATGTTGCGATTCATCTACAATTGTAAATATTTCCCCCAAACTAAAAGCACTCCCTTTTTCATTCTAGTTACTATAGAAAAAGGGTATAATNTCATTTTTTGTAAACCTCAATTGGTAATTTGTAGAATTGAGAGTTTATTTTTAAAAATAAGTAAATAAAATACATATTAACAACATCAGAAACCAACTTTCAACAAAAAACGCCTTAAGTATTATAGTTTCATAACCATTTATATTTGAAATCATTTTAATTGGGGGTATGAAGAACATAGCTGTTGGCAACCGCAAACCAGAATCCATATAATGTAAGTTTCGGTTTTAAAATTCCGACTTCTATTTTTGAACCTGAACTTAGGTGCATTTTAAGCATTTTATAGGAGGTTATTTTTACATTAGTCGTTGCCGTACCCCTTAACACAATTGTACTTATGTTACATTCACTTTGCTTTTCATCATTAAGGTTCATAGGTAGTTTAAGAAAAATATGAAATGAGATTATAAAAATTAGTTATATTTTATAAATCTAGTTAAAATATTGTTTTATTTACACATAAAAGGATATTCAAAGTTGAATATAGAATATATAATATAGGCACCATTAAATTTATAGTGTACATATTAATTGAATGGAGGAACAGAAATGAACTTAAAGAAATTCGCATCATTTGTTTTTATCTTAGCTTTTATAACAAGTAGTTTGGTAGGATTTAGTCCTAAAAATGTTTTTGCTGCTGCAGGAGCACCACCTGTTACTCAATTTACGATATTGGGTTATTCATGGTCAAGCCTTTACACGGGAACAAATAATTATTACGATAAATCATATGCATCTACAGTTTCAGTACCAGATTCCACACCATATATTATAACTTATGAAATAGGATATGGAACAAGACTTTCACCCTATACTATGAAGACTATTGACGCGTTTCCTATAACAGATTCTTATAATAATGTTGTTGGATTTATTCATGTAACTTCACTAAGCTCTTTACCTACAGGATTAAATAATATTAAACTTTCTTGCAACAGTATGAATTCACCATGGAATGTAATGAGTGATTCAATATCATTAAATATACAACCCCAGACCACAACTTCTTTAAAAACAATCCCAATTACCTCTTTAAAAAATATAAAAACTATAAATGATGTAAATAATTTAATAAAATAGTTTGAAAGGAATTGATATTTATTGATGAATATTAGCGCAACACCTACAAATTTTAATCAGAATATTACTACTAGTACTACCACTAAATCAAACACTTATAACAAAAGTGTTGATGCAAATGTTGAGAATAATACTGATGTAGATAAAGAACAGGACGCAATCCTATATCAACGATTAAAAGCGGCGGGGTGCGACCTTACTAATTTTTCACTTGAAGATCAAAAAAAGATGATTGTATCATTTCCACCATTAACTGCTCCTGGAGCTGTAAGAAAAGCTTATGCTTCGGCTCTTGATAATGCAACACCACAAGAAAAAAAAGCAGTTGCTGGAATGTCATTTTATATGTATAGCTATAATAAGCAAACTGGAACTCAAACTAATCTTGATAATAGTGTTAATAATAATGTTGATGGTTATTTAAATCTAACGAATAATTTTAAAGGATATTTTACTCAATATCAATCTGCATTAGGTGATACTGAGTTTAAATCATTTAATAATTTTTTAGATAATTTTACTAGTGAACTTTCGAAATACAATTCTTAAATAAATATAATAGAAGTTAACAAAATGTCGCGAAGATTTATTTCACGACATTTTGTTAACCTCTACTAAGGGTATGAAGAACATAGCTGTAACCAGAAGCAATAGGAAAATTTCAGATTTTATTTGAGATTGCTGGTTTAAAAATACTTTTTTAACGATTCTATACCAATTTCCAAATCACTTTTCTCCATAACTTTTTCAATAGTTCCCATTTTCAATTCTTCTGCCAGGGCTATAATATCTTTTAAGGTTTTATATGAATATTTCACTTGAGCCTGTAGACGGCATAGTTCAGTTCGTATAATGGGTATCAAGTATTCTTCCTTTTCCCATTTTAAAAGTTGTTTTTCAAATACCTGAGTAAAATCAAGTTGTTCTGTATAAACCTTTATTGTACGTTGCACAATTGAATCATTCAAAACATGAGGTTTATTACGAGCTTCCAAGAATGTTGTATATTGTTCTTTAGCATCGGATAACTGACTGTCTATTAAATTTGCAATCATAGGCATGTTCTTAATAGGTTGCCAATTGNGTTGTGGTTTATTATTCATAAACATTTTATCCTTTCATTATATATTTTGTAATAGGCGTTTTTAAAGCCTTACGTATACTCATTATATTGGAAATTTATTAATCACTTTATCATAAGCCTCTTGAGCTTCAGCAATTGATAATTTTGAATATATTTCAAGGGTTTTTCTGCTTTCGTGACCTGAATATGGTTGTATCAAAGCATCGTCTATGCCTTGTTTTTTTAGCCAGGTAAACAAAAAATGCCTTAATTTATGGGGAGATATCATTGTTTTTAAACCAGCTTGCACGGAGTATTTTTCTAAGATTTTTCTTATGCCCCTGTCGGTATATTTCTTTTTCCATGATGATTCAAATAAATAAGCAGCATTATTTTTTAGATTATTGTTACAATGGATACCAAGCACCTCTTTAAATCCCTCTGGGAAAGGAACCACACGATCCTTATTACCCTTACCTTGATTAATTCTTATCTTACAATTAAATAAATCTATATCACTAATCTTTATGTTGACTAACTCACTGACTCTAACGCCAGTGTAAATCAAAACCTTGATAATTATCATATCCTGAAAGTTTTTAGAATTCCATACTACTTTGTAATAACTTTTTATCTCATCCTCTGTTGGAACATATGGCAGTTTTCTTGTGTTTTTGGGAATCTCAACTTCTAATTCTTCTCTAAGATATCTAAATATACTTTTCAAATAATTATAATCGGGTCTTTCCCCTCGGAGATATCTTGCGAGTTCCTTGGCTTTTTTATTTGGCGGTGTCCTTTGTAATTCAGATGGCATTTTGTTGCACCCCCAAATGTATTCGTTTATCCATATCTAATTTGAAATTACCATAGGGATTAACATGGCTGTAAATTAGTGGAGTAATAGCTCTAAAATCTTCTTTTCCCATGCTATTAAACCATTCTTTCTCAGATAAAATATCCTGAATCAATAATGTATTAACATATACCATGCAGTTTTGTATTAAATGGAGAGCCAAAGCTGATATTTCCTGGTCTTCAATATTATTAGTTGAAAATTCACGACCTCTTGCGCAGAAAATAAAATTATTTGCACTATTCCAATTTTCAATAACATTTAATCCTTGGTTAATTTCTATTCGCATTTCTTCTGACATAATATATCTGCAAATAAATATAGTTTTTATTGCTCTTCCAAGCTCACTTAATGCTTGGTATGTGGGATGCTGAAGATTATTTCTAGTGAATTTTTTTAAAATAGATTCTGCATCAGCAGTACCAAGTCTTAATGCCGTTGCGTATTTTACCATTTGATCATATTGTTGTCTAATTAATTCCCAATTAATCGGTTTCTTTTTCATAACAAGTTCAATGTTAGAATAATCTGCATCACTTATTTCAGGCTTATATAGTTTTTGCTTGTTAATATTTTTGATACGAGGCATTAGCTTGAAACCAAGCAAACAGCTGAACGCAAAAGCTACTTCACTTTGTCCATGTGTGTCTACATAGTTTTTTTCTATACTCATGTCAGTACAATGTCTAAGAACACCTTCAATAGCAGAAGCAACTTCTGACGATGAACAAGATTTCACTTGAGAATATACACATAAAGACTTTTTTTCAACATGCCAATAAATCATAATTCCTCGACCATGATATCTATTATGCCACTCCGTCCTTAAATTTTGGTTCCATGCTCCAAATTTTTTAGAATCTGATGCACAAGTTGTTGTAGCACTACCCCAAATATTTTGACTGCGAGTTTTCAACGTAGCATTTACTACTTCAGCGATTGCAGCTCTTAAATTATCCTTGTTTATGAATTTTCTTTTTATGTACTCTAAATCCATATAGTTTTCATCTAAACCCTTTGAAGAAACAGCTTTTAGTCCCATATTTGTTCCCATTCCATAAAGAGAGACTAACAAGCGTTTTCTTATAATTTCTCGAGTTAACCGTTCTTGAGTTGCGCTAGTTTTTAAATGTTTTGTGAAGTTAATTCTTAAATCAGCTTCTTTAAAAATATCTAATAAATTCAAATCTGGCCAACGATTTGATATTTCACGTTTTAATTTCAAAAGATTTTTTGCTTCTGGTTGTTTTGGAGAGGGCGAAATTTTTATTCTTCCATTGCCTATATCCAAAATTTTAACCTTTTCATTTTTAGAAATAGTCTTATTTAACTTGGATAAAGAATCTTTCATAGCTGATTTTATTTTTTCAATAAAGTCGTCAGCATTTAAAGGCTGATTTATTGCTAAGTAGTATTCAGCTTTTTTAAGCTCAAAGTCCTTTGGAAGATCCTCATCAGGATTCCTGTATTTATCAGCGCCACTTATCCAAACTTCTCTGCAGCGAATCTTATCCTTTAAAGATTGCAATGCACATAACTCATAATCAACGCGCTTAATTTTACTCTCATTACTTTTCTCTAATTTCTCTTCTATCATGTCTTTCCACATAGGTCTAACAACCCCATCAAGTGGAATTATTTCATTTTTTGAATAATAACGTGATTTTGAGTCCAAATATGTATTTATAATTCGGATTGCTTCTATTATTGGCTTATATTTATCATTATTTGAATTAAAATTTAACGCATTTATTATATCAGGCAAGATACGCCTATAATGTCTTTGATAGGAAGATCTCATGTTATTATAATTTTTTCTATTTAATACATTATCACTCTTATTTTCTAACTCATTAATTAAATTCTTTAATTTTTGCTCGTCTGCTATTGGATATATTAGGTCACACGTCTTAGCTTCTGGGCTCTCTACAACAGCTTTAGCAATTTTTAAAAGTAGTTTATTTTTATCCCTAGTATAATTTGTGCACTCTGCAAGTTCCTTCTTTATTTTTCTATTTGCATTTGTATCTAAATTATTCAGTATTTTTATAAGTAAATCAACTAATTTATCCTTAATCTCCATTGATTTAAAATGAAAAAATATAGTTAATAGACCATTTTTCATGGCATCCGGATGTCTTTTAAATTCGCTGATATTCTCAGCTTTACTACGTTTATAATACTTTTTTAAAAGTTTTGATGGTATATCTTTGAAAATATTTTCTGGTATCATCATACCTTCAATAGTTTTTAATTTATTAGATTCATTAAAAACACTTTTAATATTTGCACCATCAGGATTAATATTGAAATCATTGAACCATATTGTTTGCTCTGTGTTATTGTTTTCCGATTCACTAGCAAGGAACGAGTCAAATTTTGAGATAGTTTCAACTGGTAACTTATTGAAAACAGTTTCTAATATATTATATTCATATGCGTTTGTAGCTGAACTAATAATACGTTCTATATTCTCGTCAGAAGTGGGCTCAACCCTTAACTCACATAGTCTTTTGTAAAATTCTTCTTTCAAATAATTTGTATCATCATTAAATGGCAAAACGTTATTTAACAACCATTTTTTCATACTTTCAGAATCTGCAATAACATATTCTCTAAAACCAAATAAAGCTCTTATTTGCTTTCTATGATATGTGATGGAGCGACTATCCCAACTGTATTTATCAAATAAAGCTCCCTCTACACCTATTTGTGTTCCAATGAAATTAATAATGTCCTCAGGGATATCACTTTTATTTTGAGGAAACCGGTGTTTAATCTGAAAATATTTATACAGTATAGCGAATCCTAATTTTGTTTCATTTCTTTTATCACCTATTAGTATCATTTCATTTAAATCAAATTTTAAAGATTTTAAATCTAAATTTTTCATATTAACCTACCCTCAATAAGTTCCTAGAATCACAAGAGTAGGAACTTATTTTATGATTAGCTTACCATATGCCTCTAAAATACTCAATAAAATGCTTCAAATGCACCTAAGTTCAAGTTCCAAAATAGAAGTCGGAACTTTTAAACCCAATCTTACATTATATGGATTACAGTTTGCGGTTGCCAACAGCTATGTTCTTCATACCCCCACTACGCTACCAATGTTAGACGTATTTTGAGATGGGGGCTCGCCAACATTTCTCTAATCACACCAACAGGAATTAAAAAAGGCATTGCTGCCTTTTGGGTTGGTATACAATAAAAGAAGATTTCGACATTAAACTTTTGCTTAAAAGGTAATCTCATTTTCCAATTAAATCTAATATAGCCACTCCAATAGACGTTCCAAATGCTTGTCCCATACTAATAAATTGGAACCCTTGGGGAGAAGAAGCCTTTGCAAAAGTGAAAGCAGAAAATAAATCGATTTTCCTTTCACTTGGCTATTTTACTTGCCATTAGTGTCATTCTGATTACAATAACTATAAAAATCTTTTATTTTGAATAAAACAAAGCACCGCATTGACTTGATAGTCAATGAAGCGTATTATGGTAAAAAGAGATATTTTAATGTGTCTCTAATTTTTTAATAAAACATTGACTCGCTAGTCAAAGGGAGGGCTATATGTCATTTCAAACCTTTTTAAATCTTTCTGAAATGAAGCAAAATGAAATAATAAAAAATGGGCTTAGCGAATTTGCAACAAAGCCATATAACGAAGCCAATACAGATGTTATTACGAAAGCATGTGGTATTTCAAAAGGAATTTTATTTCATTATTTCAAAAGCAAAAAAAACTTTTATCTTTATATATTAGATCACTGTATAAAGAAGGTGGCACAACCAATAAAGGCTGTTATGGTAACTAGTTTTTATGAAGCTATCTTTAATTCAATGGATAAAAAAATGGAGATTTTCAGGAAGTATCCTGTGGAAGTACAATTTATCAATATGGCAGCAAAAGAAAATAATGCGCAGATAAAAGAAGAAAAAAACAAGATACTTATGTGCTATATGGCGCAGGCACAAAAGGACACTCTATCAACATTCAAACAGGCTTTGGAATTTCTTCAACTCAAATCACAAGTGGATAAAGAAAAAATTTTAAAAGCAATTTCTCTATATGTTAATGCAATAATTATGCGTTATTTAGAAATGTACAAGGATAGTCCACAAGCCTTTTTTGAAAATAGGGCCGCAATTAAAACAGAAATAAAGGAATATATCGATTTTATATTACATGGAATAGAGGAGGAGTAAAATTATGAAACAAATTGGTTTATTAAAAGCATTAAAAAAAACTTTAAAATATAAAAATTTTACACTATTAGAAAGAGACAACATTAGAAATAAACGATTAAAGCAGCTTATAGAATATGCAAAAAATAATAGCCCATATTTTAAAGAAGCGTACAAAGAGCTTGATGATAATTATGTATTGACCGATTTGCCAGTTACGAGTAAGGTTGATATGATGGATAACTTTGATAGATGGGTGACAGACAGAGATATTCATATAAAAGATATTATGGAGTTCACAAAAAATCTCGATAATATTGGGCGGAAATTTATGGGGAAATACCTCGTTTTTACAACTTCAGGTTCTACAGGAAACCCCTCAGTTGTGGTATATGACAAAACAGCCCTAAGTGTAATGGGTGCAGTTGGTGTTTTACGTGCATACGCCCGCAAAGAAGATATAAAGGCGTTTATAAAGGGTAGTGGTAAAACGGCAGGTGTATTTGCTACAGGTGGTTTTTATTTAAGTAACAGCTCTGTTCGTAGCAGACAGCTTGCAATGCCATGGAAGAAAAAACAAATGATGGTTACAAGTGTACTAAATCCTATTTCGAAAATCGTAGAGGAATTAAATTCTTTTCAGCCAGCTATGCTTGGTGGATATCCTACAGCCCTAGAGGTCCTGTGTGATGAACAAAAAAATGGTAGACTACATATTTCTCCTATAATAATTATGACTGGTGGTGAGTATTTGAGCAAAGAGACACGCCAACTATTAAAAAATACTTTTGGCTGCTATGTACAAACTAATTATTCCTGTACGGAGGGTGGAGTTGTATCCTGTGAGTGCTTGAACCAACATTTCCATGTAAATGATGATTGGATAATTATGGAGCCAGTTGATAAGGACAATAAACCAGTTAAGGATGGTATCCAAGCAGATAAGTGGCTATTAACCAATTTATCAAATTTTACGCAGCCGTTAATTCGTTTTGAGATAACTGATAGAATTATCCTGCATAGTGAGAATTGTCCTTGTGGTAATCCTTCTCCGTGGGTTGAAATTGAAGGTAGAACTGATGATATACTTATTTTTGAAACAGAAAAGGGTATCGTAAAAGTTCCACCGTTAGCACTTTATGCGATATTAAAGGAAATTCATGAAATATTACGATTTCAACTGATTTTGAAAAATAACAATTTGGAACTTCGTATGGTTTGTAAAAATGAGAATGAACAAGAAAATACTTATGTAATTGCGAAAGATAAAATTACACAATATCTATATGATTGCGGTATTGAAAATGTTGAATTAACATTATCTAAAACTGCTCCGTCTGTTAACAATGAAAGCGGTAAATTTAAGCATATATGTAAGATGGAATCATAGGAGTAATAGACTCTACAGCTAAAGGGAAAGAACAGTATCCCATTTAAATAAAGATTTGGAAACTATATTTTGATGCTGAAACAAACTGCCCTACGTAAAGGTATACCTTTACGTAGGGTTGAAAAAAGTTATAAAATGTATTCGCAAAGTATAACAAAACATTTATGGACATCTACGTAAAATACATTTAGCTTTACGTAGATGTTATAAAATTGCTATTGGTGTGATTCAGACTTATGTTGACGAGACCCCTTGGAGAAGTGCAACATCTTTATTTTGTTTGTAGTGCAAGTAGCCAAAGGTCTTTCTTAGTGTGTGAGTCCCTATCTCCTGAAGTCCAATATGCTCCGCTGCACTATTAAGTATTCGATATGCCTGGACTCTGCTAATGGGCTTATTTTCGCCTTTCCTACTTTGGAATAAGTATTCTTCATCAGACATTGTTTTAATATATTTATCTATTTCTACCTTTAAGGAAGAATTGATTAGGAACCTTTTTATCTTATTTGTCTTTTGCTCTATTATCTTAATATGTGTTTTATTTTTTAGATCCTTTACTGTGAGTTGTAATATATCGCTAATCCTAAGACCGGTGTTTATTCCTACAACAAACATT
>JGI24142J45722_1001822_pt1 | contig 9840 bp, 9 predicted proteins | sample BarGraIncu00431A_FD_45722 | JGI IMG/M metagenome (IMG submission 45722) | reverse complement strand
TGCTGAAGGAGATCTTCGAGCAGCCGCGCGCCGTCCGGGATACCATTGCCGGAAGGCTCCGGGAAGAGGAGGGGGACGTCTACCTCGAGGACCTCGCCTTGGGCGACGCCGATCTCCAGGGCGTGGAGCGGGTCACCATCATCGCCTGCGGCACCTCCTGGCATGCGGCGCTGGTCGGGAAATTCCTCATCGAGGAGCGCTGCCGCGTCCCGGTGGAGGTGGATATCGCCTCGGAGTTCGCTACCGGAATCCGGTAGTCGACGCCAAGACCCTGGTGGTGCTGATTTCCCAGTCCGGCGAGACGGCAGACACCCTGGCTGCCATGCGCGAGGCGCGCAGGCGCGGCGGAAGGTGCATCGCCATCTGCAACGTGGTCGACTCCTCCATCGCCCGCGAGGCGGACGGAGTCATCTACACCCATGCCGGGCCGGAGATCGGGGTCGCCTCGACCAAGGCGTTCGTCACCCAGCTGGTGGCGCTCTATCTCTTCACCATCCGGCTGGGGCGCTCCCGCGGGAGCATGACCCAGAGCACCGGGCGCGAGCTGATCGCAGCGCTCGTGAGGGTGCCGGCCCTCATGGAGGAGACCCTGAAGCTGAACGACCAGGTGGAGAAGATCGCCCGAAACTACATGGCGGCGCGCGACTTCCTGTACCTGGGGCGCGGCATGAATTACCCGATCGCTCTGGAAGGGGCGCTGAAGCTCAAGGAGATCTCCTACATCCACGCGGAGGGGTACCCGGCCGGCGAGATGAAGCACGGTCCCATCGCCCTCATCGACGAGCACATGCCGGTCGTCGTGCTGGTTCCCAAGGGCGCCAACTACGAGAAGGTCTGCTCCAACATGGAGGAGGTCATCGCCCGGGGCGGGCGCGTCATCGCCGTCTGTTCCGAGGGGGACCACGAGGTGCGGGACAAGGTCGAGGTGGCGCTGGAGATCCCGACCGACGGCGAGGAAGTGAGCCCGATCATCCTTTCCATCCCGATGCAGCTACTGGCTTATCATATCGCGGTTTTGAAGGGGACCGACGTGGATCAGCCGAGAAACCTGGCGAAAAGCGTCACCGTCGAGTAAAAAGTGGGGCGATGGATTGGGATTTGTCCTCGTGGACTAAAGTCGTAGAACCGAAGAATAAAGTCGTGAACCGAAGTCTCACGGGCGTGATGCCCAAGGGGCAGTAACTACAAATTGATCAAGGGGCATGGCTTAGGCTGTGCCCCTTTTTCTTGGTCTGGGCTTTGGCCGTAACTGGAAAAGGGCCAGTTATGGCTTTCTCGTAGGCCAACAGCACCTGTCAGGCCCAAGGTATGGCTCTTCCTCTTTGACTTGAACAGAGAGACGTAATATAGTCCGTTATTATTGTGAAAAATTTACAACCGAAGGCGTGTTGGCTTTAAACTGATCTGGGAAAGTAACTCTTTAGACCGTTTTGAGGGAAGCTGAGCCGGTGCTGATAACCATCTGCGATCTCAGGATTCTGCAGATAAGTATTATTTTATCTGCGTCCCCCGGGTCAAACTAGCGTCAGACCTTCACAATTGACAAGTAAAGTAAAATTGATGTAATAAAGCGAAGTTGCCAACNAAAGACCGTACCACTCAAATAAAATCGCCGATCAGCCTTATGCCAGATGAACGTGAGGTATACAAACATGACACAAGCACTNGATAAACTAACGATAAAAGGGTTTAAATCGATTAGGGCNTTGGAGAACTTCGAGCTGACAAACTTGAACGTCCTCATTGGTGGAAACGGTGCGGGGAAAAGTAACTTTATTGATTTTTTCCGTATGTTACGAGCTATGATGGAATTGCCATTGCCGGGACTCGCCAGCGCAAGCTTGCAGTCCTATATCGCCGATGGTGGCGGAAGCGATGATTTTCTTTTTAATGGCCCAAAGATAACAGAACAGATCGAGGTTGAAACAATATTCGGCGAAAATGGCTACCGCTTCAAGCTTGCTCCCACAACTGATGAAACATTCATCATCAATGACGAAGGGAGCTTCTACAAAACATGGTGGGAAGACGGGGGAGGGCACGCAAGTCCTAAGTTGCTGAAGAATAAAGACTATAAAGGGAAGCGTGGCGAATATATTTATGACGCTATCTCTTCGTGGAAGATCTACCATTTTCACGACACCGGTAAAAATGCACCGATGCGGCGTTATGAAACGATTGATGATAATGAGTACTTGCGATTTGATGCGGCAAATATTGCCCCGTTCCTGCTTGATTTAAAGAATAGTAAAAGAAGCAATAAAACAAGTGCTTATAGCCAGATTGTTGATACTATTCGCTTGGTGACTCCGTTCTTCGACGATTTTATTCTGAAGGCAAACGATAATGAAAAGGTCCGTCTCAACTGGAGACAGAAGGGGTCCGACTATCCCCTCAAACCACAGCATCTGTCTGACGGNACGCTTCGATTCATCTGCTTGGCAACAGCCTTGCTGCAACCCAATNCGCCATCAACTATTATTATCGATGAACCGGAACTGGGGCTACATCCATTTGCCATCGAGATTTTGGCTGAATTGATTGCGGCTACCGCCAAGAAGACACAACTTATCATCTCAACACAGTCACCCGCGCTCGTTGATTATTTTGAGCCGGAAAATATTATTGTCGTGAACCGAAAGGAAGGGTCATCGGTCTTTAACCGTCTGAATAAAGATGCGCTCTCTTCCTGGCTTAATGATTATTCGTTGGGCGACCTCTGGCGAAAAAACATTGTCACTGGCGGGCCTACTCATGAGTAGTGTTGAGATCTATGTTGTAGTTGAAGGGCCGACTGAGCAGACCTTTGTGCGCGATGTGTTGGCGCCTCATATGGCGCCTGGCAAGGTCTATTTGCATCCGGCGCTAATAGGGAAGCCTGGTCATAAAGGAGGCGATATTCGTTTTGACAAGGCTAAGAATGATATTGGCAATTTTCTCCGTCAACGTGACGATACGTACATAACCACGATGTTCGATTATTTCAGGATCGATTCAGAGTGGCCTGGAAAAGCGGACGCTTTGCGGCAAGTAAAAAATGGAACTGCTTTTACCGCAAGCCAAAAAGCCGAGACACTGGAGACGGCAACTCGTACAGAGATAGTAAGGATTTTTCCCGGTTGTGGCTCAGAAAATCGCTTTGTCCCGTATATCGAAATGCATGAATTCGAGGCATTGCTTTTCAGCGACGCTGACATTTTGGCAGATAAGACCCTGATAGATGTAGCGCTGATCCGGAAAATACTTGAAAAGTNTGATAACCCGGAAGAAATAAACGACGATCCTGCAAATGCGCCAGGCAAACGGCTTGAATCTTTAAAAGTTGGATACCGAAAGATTGCCATGGGCAAAACGATTTCTGAGGCCATAGGAATCGCAGGAATTCGGAAACAATGCCCGCACTTTAATGACTGGCTGACAAAACTTGAGAATCTTAAAACCCCATAAATACAAGCATGGCGGTTGTAATGTCCACATACAACTTGAAGAAGCAAGGTAGAGCAGGTGTTACCCTGCCNTCCCTCATCAAACCGACCGACGGCGAGGAAGTAAGCCCGATCATCCTTTCCATCCCGATGCAGCTACTGGCCTACCATATCGCGGTATTGAAGGGGACCGACGTGGACCAGCCGAGAAACCTGGCGAAAAGCGTCACCGTCGAGTAGGGAGCGTAGTCTGGGGCGGGGGGGGCCTCGTGGAATAAAGTCGTGAACCGATGAATAAAGTCGTGTACTGGGGAATAAAGTCGTGAACCGAAGTCTCACGGGTGTCGCCCAAGGGGCAGTAGCTACAAATCGATCAAGGGGCATGGCTTAGGCTGTGCCCCTTTTTCTTGGTCTGGGCTTTGGCTGAAACCGAAATACTTGAGCAACTGGGTCTGATTGCCAAGAAGCAGTAAAGAACAGGCGCTGAGGAAAAACAGCGCCTCGACAGAGGCGCCAACCACTTTGCCCGCAGCCTTCAGCCTGGCTAGGGGCACTGCAGCCCCTTCTTGAGGTTCACCAGGTTTTGGCGCATGAGCGAAAGGAAACTCACCTGTTTGTCGAAATCCTCCTTGCTGACGTTGTGGGCGCCGTTCAGCATGAGCACCGTCGCACCAGTCTCCTTGGCGATCATCTCGGCTGTGGCGGGGGAGAGGAGTTCCTCGTTGTAGACGTACTTCAGGCCGTTGGAGCGCATCTCCTTGACCAGTTCGGCGACCTTGGCCGGTGTCGGCTCGGCGTCCGGGTTGACGGCCTGGGCGGAGTGGTAGCTGAGCCCGTAGCGCTTTGCCAGGTAACCGAAGGCGTAATGCCCCCCGTGCAGGAACACCCTCTTGGGGCAGTTTTTGAGCCCGGCCCGGTACTCTTCATCGAGTTGCGCCAGTTTCTGCTGGTAGGCGTGCGCATTGGCTGTATAGAATTCCCTGTTGGCCGGGTCCTTGGCGATCAGGCCGTCAGCGATATTCTGTACCATGATTTGGGCGTTGGCGAAATCGAGCCAGATGTGTGGGTCCATCCACCCTTGAGGATGTCCACCCTCGTGCGCATGCTCAGCTTCCTCCTCGGGATCCGCCTTGAGCATCGTGACACCCTTGCTCGAGTCGACCACGACCGGCTTGGCAGCGATGGTCTTCAGCAGTTTAACGGCCCAAGGCTCCATGTATTCGTTGGTGTACACGACCAGATCCGCCTTGGCTATCCGGACAATGTCCTCAGGTTTCGGCTCGAAGCTGTGCGGCTCGACCCCGGGCGGAAGGAGCACCGTCACCTCGGCCTTGTCACCGGCGACTGCCCTGGCGAAGTCGTACAAGGGGAAGAGGGTGGTAACTACGGTCAGCTTCTTGTGCAACGGTGCCGGTGCTTGTGCTTGCTTCTTCTGGCATGCCATTAGGGCCGCGGATATGCAGATCAGGATCAGTCCAATCAGTATCTTTTTCATAGTATCTCCCTGGTAAGTAACGTTCAATGTGGATTCGGGCCTCTGGTTAGCTGCGCGAAGGCGTCCGGAGGTATCTTGCATCATCGGGCCTTGTACGGCTGTCGCACCCCTCCGGCAGGGACGATCCTGGCGACAATCCAGGCGCATGCGTAAATGCCTCCCAGGAGGACAACGTCCGTCGGTCCGACGGGCAGATCGAAACTGTAGGCGAGGCAGAAACCGAGAAACGCAACCACGCCGCCGATCAGGGAAGCCATCATGGTGAACCCGTGCATGTTGCGGGCAAACAGATGCGCCGTAAGGGCCGGGATCAGCAGGAAACCGAACGCGATCAGCGGACCGACGCTGAGCACGGCCATCGAAACGGTAAGCCCGATCAGAACATAGAGCAGCGCATCCCAGAAAACGACCCTCTTGCGCAGTATGATCGCCATCTCGCGGTCGAACGAGACCAGCAGCAACTCCTTGTGGAAGGTACCCAGCACGGCGATGACCAGCGACAGTGTCGCCGCCGTCAAACCGAGATCGAAATCGGAGATGGTGATGACCTCGCCTTTGAGCATGTCGAGCCAGCCGATTTCACCGTAAGGGTTCTTTGACAACAACAGGATACTCAGCGCTGCGGAAACAACGTACGCGGTGCCGAGCCGGCCTTCCGGTTGGCCACTGCCGCGGCGCTCCAGAAAAGCCAGGATCAGGATCGCTGCCAGCGAGAAGGTGATGGAGCCGGCAAAGGCGAACATATGCGCGCTGTGGGAGCTGTGCTCGGACAGTTTGAACCCGAACCACATGGGAAGCGAGAGGGCGATAGCAACCCCGGTCGAGGAAATCTGCGGCAGTGCCACCCCCATGAACACCAGGCGGCGCACCAGGAGAAACACGCCGACGAGCGGGCAGGCGAAGCCGACCAGCACGCTGGTGTATATCGAGTTGCGCAGCAAAAAATCGGGTGAGAGTATCTGATGTAAAGTATCCATGTTAGCCGATCCCCATTTCAAAAATTTCCGCCAGCCGTTCGTGGAAAGCAATTCCTGTGCAGTGCCGTGCATCACCTTGCCGTCATAGAGCCAAATGACCTGCTCGGCGTGGTGACGCACCGAAGCAAAATCGTGGGTGACCAGCAAAACCGTGATGCCCCGTTCCCTGCGAATACCCGCAATGAACTCCAGCACCGCCTTGGTCGCCTCACGGTCAACGCCTGCGGTCGGTTCGTCGAGCACCAGGATGTCGGGGCGCGTGGCGAGGGCGCGGGCGATGAGCACACGCTGCTTCTGGCCCCCGGAGAGTTCGGCAAAACGTTGGTGGGCAAACGCGTCCGCGCCAGCCGCATTCAGGCATTCGCGCGTGAAAGCGCGTTCGGCCGGAGGGACGAGACGCCCTGATCGGACGCGCCCGTAAACCCCCATGAGTGCGACATCGAACCCTGTGAGCAGGTAAATCGGGTCAAACTGGATGGCTTGAGGAACATAACCGAACACGAGCGGCGCGCCAGATGCAGTTGTCGTTATGCGGCCCGCGACCGGTGGTAGCAGACCCAGCATGGTCTTGAGCAGAGTCGATTTGCCTGAGCCGTTCGCGCCGAGAATGGCGGTGAAACTGGCACGGGCGATAGAAAGCGATATGCCGGAGAGGACGGCCTGGTTGCTGTAGCCGATACTCAGGTTGTCCAGTGTGATGAGTGCTTCAGTCATAGTTTGTTCTGTCCGCCCGTTGGTACGGGCGGACAGATCCTCCAGTGTTATTTTTTCGACGGCACGGCCGCGACCATGGTGTGAACGATGTAGTCCATCATCTTGATGTAGGTTTCGGTATGTGGCACGCCCCCTGGCATGATCGGGAGTGTCACCATGGTGGCGCCTGCCTGCTCGGCGATCCTTTTAGGCGCCTTCTCCGGGAACTGCGGTTCGCGTACGACGATGGGGACATGCTCGGCCTTCATCTCGCTGACCAATACCTGGATGTGACGCGGAGAAGGATCAACCCCCGGCTTCAGTTCGATGGTGCCGAAATAGTTCAAGCCGAAGCGCGCCGCGAAGTAGGGCCAGTGCTCGTGATAGGAAACGAACTTGGTCCCCTTGAGCGGCCTGACTGCATTCTCCCACTCGACGATTTTTGCGTTCAGTTTGGCGAGATAGGCATCGCGGTTACGGGCGAATTCGGCCTTATGCTGCGGGGAGAACCCCACCAGCGCGTTATAGATGTTCCCGATAGCGGTCTTNGCCAGTACCGGATCAAGTATGTAGTGNGGGTTGCCGTAGGGATGCACGTCTCCCTCGGAATGATCAGTCGACTTGGGCACCTCGCGGGGGATAATCCCCTTGGAGCAATCCACGTAGCCGGGACGGTTTATCTGAATGCGCGGATTCTTGCTCGCTTCCAGCAGAGCGGGAAGAAAGGCGTGCTCGCAGTCGAACCCGACCAGGACCAGCAGGTCCGCCCGGTTCATGATCGGCACGAAGCTCGGTTTCATCGGCACGCCGTGCGTGTCTTCGACGCCGGTAGCGAGGCTTTTGACNTCTACCAGATCCCCCCCGACTGCNCGCGTAAAGTCGGCTAGATCGGTGAGCGTCGCGACAACACGAATTTTCTCCGCATAAGCGGGCGCCACCCATGCGCAGCAAAACAAGGCGGCGAGTGCGATCAGGGACAATAGACTGTATGTTCTGGATTTCATTTTTGTATTCCTCCTTAGAGTCAGCGCTGCTGCCAGCCGTGCGAGTGTGCGCCGATGATCCAGGCCCATTGCAGATATACCGCGTTGTCGGATTGCAGACCGGATACGGCATTGTGGTCGGTGTGGGTATATTGCAGGCGCAACTGGTTCCAGTGACTGAGCGACCAGGTAATATACGGCGAGTAGGCGAAGGTTTTGTCCTGCTTGTTCACCTCGTTCTCCAGGAATTCATACAGGAACCCGGTTGACCACTGCCGATGGAACTTGTAGGTGAGATACGAGTACAGGCCGACGGAACCGACGGTGCTGCTGGGGAGGGCACTTCCGGAAGGATCTGTTACGTCATAGCGGTTATCGCTATAGAGTACTTCCGTGCCCCAGGTGACGCTCTCAAACTGATTGTTGCTAAGCGGCTTGTAGCTTAGCACCAGATCCGCTCCGTAGAGGCGGCGCTCCCGTTGGGTGAAAGTGTTGCCGTTTACCGCGGGAAAGGGAGGATTGGCAGCGCCGGGGTCTGCCCACTGTGCATCCGTCTTCGGATTCCAGAGACCCGAAATGCCGGGTTCGAGTGCGATGTCCGGAGTAAGGTTAAAGAAGGTGGACAGGCGGCTCCAATAATTCAACCCGCTGCCGTGACGGAAATCACCGACAGCGTTTGGCGGATTATCGCCGCCGAACTGATCACCGGCGCCGACGGTCAGACTCACGTAGTGCTCGACCGGCACCAGCCAGTTGAGCTGCAGGCCGTCCGTTCTCGATTCACCGCCGATGTACTGGGCTAGCGCAAGCGGACGGTTGACGAACGGCAGTTCATGGTCGTGAATATACCCCAGCCGGCCGAACTCGCCGAAGAACCTCCCTGCCTTCAACTCCAGGTTCCACGGTAGCGACGTCGTCTGTAGCGCGGCCTCCTCGACCCCCAAAGCCGCCTCGCCGGTAACCGGGTCGGCAGTCGCGTTGATCACTGCATAAGCCTTCGCATACGGGTCCACCGCAGCCGCTGCATTCAATTCCACCGAGCGTTGAAACACGTCGAACCCACCGGGACGGTCGCTTCCCGTCTGGAGCGCCCCTTTGCCGCGGTAACCGAAGATAGTCTCTCCCACAAGCCCGATAGCCGGATTGAAAATGCTCGGGAAGGTCCTCGTCTGTGCTTCGGCCACCTGATCCACCTTTTCCACCAATTCCTGCATCTGCTGCTGCATGTCCCCGGTTGGCGTCAACGGTCCGGTAGCAGTACCGTCGGAACCGGAAGAAGGGTTGTTTTGTCCGGCTCCGGTTTGCAATTTTTGAATCAGCTTTTTCTGCTCATCGATCGTTTGCTCCTGTTTTCTCAGTGATTCCTGAAGTCCCCTTTGCTCCTGGATGATCTGCCCCTGCTTCTCGACGGTTTCTTCGAGGGCTTTCAGGCGATCTTCCAGAGTTTGGGCAAATAGAGTCGTTGAAAATAAAAATGACAGGCATAACGTGACGAGCGCGGTCATGATTTTCATGATGGCACCTCCTCCAGTTCATCCTTCTGACAAAATAAGCTATCACCACCCGTGCGGGAAAACGGCGCACGTGTGCATGACCCGGTTAGTTCCGGGTAGGGCTATCGCAATTATTGATGAGAGATTCAGCAGGGAGGTGCGCGGTTTCCTGGAGCGTAGTAGGTGCGGATGGTAGCGGATTGCAGAATGAATTCGGGAAAAAGGGTGGGGGTAACCTCTGGCAGGGAAAGCAGTACGGGGGATGGCAGCGCAGTGTCGGCGCTATGATGCAGGGCGGCCACGCAGACTGGGCAGTCGGCATGATCGGCCCCGTCATCGTGGTGGTGGAAACTTTCCACGAGGGTCGCAGAAAACAGTAGCAATGCGAGGATCAAGGATACGAAGCGCATAGCGTCCCATTGTAACAGTGAATTTCACGGTTCGGCAAGAATCCAGGTCGGGCCAGTCCTAAATAGAAACTATTTCTGTTTAGTTGTCAAGTGCGGGTCTTAAAAATGGGAACCCGAAGGGTCGCGTCTGTACTTTTTTCATTTGGAATTTGGAACATTCAAGTCACTGGATTTGTAAATTTACAGACGCGACCCCCAAGTTCTCCGGTCGTCGTGCTGGTTCCCAAAGGCGCCAACTACGGGAAGGTCTGCTCCAACATGGAGGAGGTCATCGCCCGTGGCGGGCGCGTCATCGCCGTCTGTTCCGAGGGGGACCACGAGGTGCGGGACAAGGTCGAGGTGGCGCTGGAGATCCCGACCGACG
>JGI24142J45722_1001812_pt1 | contig 9886 bp, 8 predicted proteins | sample BarGraIncu00431A_FD_45722 | JGI IMG/M metagenome (IMG submission 45722) | reverse complement strand
TTAAAGAATTCAGCCATTATCTTATCGGCGGGAATGAACCCCAGACTGTATAGTTATTTAGAGAATAAAGAAACTTTTTATCCCGATGAGCACTCACAATTCAATAAGAAGGTCATTATCAAAGTGAGTGATTATCGATCGGCATTGATTCAGGGCAAATTTTTGGCTAAAAAAGGTGTCTGGGTAAGCGAATTCAGAATCGAGTCGGGATTAAATTGTGGTGGACATGCATTTGCGACCAACGGATATTTACTCGGACCAGTACTCGAAGAATTAAAACAACATAGGGGGCAACTCATTCAAGAGATGTTTGCGATCTATCAACCCATCATTCTTCAGAAAACTGGTCTTAATATGACCAAAACACCCGAAGTATTAGTTTCGGCTCAAGGTGGAATCGGTACTTCAGAAGAAGATGCATTCTTACGTCAGCACTATGATATTTCTTCAACTGGTTGGGGTTCACCTTTTTTATTGGTTCCTGAAGCAACGACGGTTGATGATTATTCGTTGCAGTTATTGTCCAAAGCGACCGAAAAAGAGGTGCAACTGAGCGACTATTCGCCCATGGGAATTCCTTTTTGGTATTTGAATGGAACCACTTCCGATCAAAACAAAAAGGAATTGATTGCTCGTGGTACTCCGGGAAGTCCCTGTCCAGAAAAACTGTTGCAGTTCAACACCGAATTTACGGAACATCCTATTTGTTCTGCCTCAAAACAGTATCAAACACTGAAATTGGAACAGCTTCAATCACAGGGCTTAAGCGCAGATGAATATGAAGAAAGGAAATCGCAAGTAGTGGTTAAGGATTGTTTGTGTGTGGGTTTAAGCAATGCTGCATCTTTGAAATATGATGTGCCGTTTTTGAAAAATTTTAGAACAGTGAATGTTTGTCCGGGTCCGAATATTGCCAACTTCTCAGAAATTGTGTCTTTACAAAAAATGACGGATCACATTTACGGTCGAACCAATCTGGTAACCAACAAAGAGCGTTCGCACATGTTTATTGCCGAAATGAAAATATACATTCAATATCTCCGCGATGAGATAAAAAAAGGCAAAGGTGATACGAATGATCCTAAAAGGAAATCTTATTACAAGACATTCATTACCAATATGTTAGACGCAGTGACGTATTACCGTTCTTTGTATGAACAATCATTGATTCGTCACAATCGTTTTGCAGAAGAACTCAGCTTGGCTGCCGACGAAATTGAAAACATCGGTAAAAGCTATCAACTTCTATAGTTGGCTGTGAACTGTGTTCACAGTCAATTCCGATAATTACAATCCCACAGTCCCTCCCTTTTCCAAAGGGAGGGACTGTGTACTGCATTCGCAGTCAATTCCTTTAATTACAATCTCTCCTAGCCTCCCTTTGGAAAAGGGAGGGACTGGCCTGTGGGGCACAAAAAAAGCAACTCATTTCTGAATTGCTTTCTTGCGGTATGGACGGGTCTATTTTGATGCAATAGTGTTAAATTACAAACTTGAATTAACCCTCTATTCAACTGATATTTTGCTATTTGACAAAATTAATCGTTACATCATATTTCATAGAATTACCTCATTTTGCACTTAGGTCGGTAGAAAAAAGCACTTTTGCCGACATTTACAAATATTAAATTATTCATCAAGCCAATGCTTTTTCTTCACCATACATGATTTTCCAGGCTTTTTGCATCATTTCTGCCTGTTCATGCTGCTTTACTCGAATGTATTTTAAGAATGACTTCTCCGTTTTATCTTGCCAATACTCATTAAACTTCTGATTCATAAACTGATCTATTTCTAATTAGTTACAGAAAAGCTTCTGTTCTTTTTGGTGGAGTAATCAATAGAATATACAACACCAAATGATTAAGCCTTTTGACTCTTAACAAAACTTCTCCAATCCTTGACAAGTAACTGCTTGATTTTTCCGATATTTGATCGTCATTAACTTCGCAGCACCCATGAAACCAACTAATCCGGGATCAAGAAGGAGAAAGATCATACTGTATTATACGTTGGCTGTAGTGCTGCCAGGCATCATTCTTGGCTATATGGCCTACCGGGGCATCCGTAACGACCAGGCTCTGCGCGAGAAGGAGAGCCGGAGGAATCTTGAAATGGAGAGTCAGGCTTTTTTTACTGCAATTGATTCGAGCCTTGTGCAGTTCATACCCCAAAAAGATGATCCTTCGCTGCTTGCAATGTTTGTCAAAGACACCGGCGGTATAAAAAAACTACTAAACCATAAACTGCTTTATCTCCCCGCTGAACTACTTACTGCCCAACCTGAGCAATTAAATCCGCCAGTCAATATGGAGGAAGGTCTTCGGTTGGAGTTTATCGATGGAAGGTTTTCGGAAGCGATACGGTTTTACCAGAATAAAATTCTCAAAACGACTAATCAGGCAGAAAAAATTCCGGCACTAGTGGCTTCGGCCCGTTTGTATAACAAGATGCACCAGCCGGATGGGGCTAAAGCCCTGTACAATGAAATCCGGAAGGATTATGCGGGGTGTCTTCTGAACGGACAGATACCGGTGGGATTGATGGCTAGTTTGGAAATCCTGAAGATTAACAAGGATATTGGAAAACCGGATGAAAAGAGAAACAATTCTCTGCAATATCTGGAGCTTTTACTCCACCCTGCTTGTGAATACGACAAAAATCAGTTTGATCTGTTTTATCAATCTTTCAAAGAAATCATTCCTCAAACAGATGCGGTGATTGATTCCCTGTTCGCGGAGCTCGATACTCAAAGAGCTCGTACGGATTACCTGATCCGTCTGATCAGTGAACCGGAGATGATTGCCACCAACGACAATAATCACAGTATCCCGATTAACTCAGCAGATCTCGTGGCCGTGTATGTATCGCGGGATAAAAACAAGGACTATCAAACGAGCATGATTATTGATTTTCCGGTTTATCTGAAATCCATATCCGAAAATCTGATCCAAAAACTCGATCCTAATGCTTCGATAAACCTAAAGATTGAAGATAATAACGGAAAGCTCGTTTTTTCTAAGGTTATTAAGGAAGAACCAGGCTACCTTACTTTCCCTTTTCCGGAAAATCTTCCTCCATGGAAATTACTGCTAAGGGAAAACAAACCTGGTTTTATAGCAACCCTATTGAAAGCAGGAAGTGGAATCTATCTTTTTATTTTTATTCTGATCGCACTTCTCATGGTACTCGGTTTTGTTTTTACCATCTATACGCTCAACGAGGAATTCAGGCTTAATAAGCTGAAATCGGAATTCATTTCCAATGTCTCGCATGAACTGAAGAGTCCGCTCACCTCCATCCGTATGATGACTGAAATGCTGCAGAACCACAGGGTTGAGTCCGAAGAACGCAAATCGGCATACTACTCAGTGATGCTGGAAGAAAGCGAGCACCTCAGCCATTTGATCGATAATATCCTGGATTTCTCGAGGATGGAGGAAGGTGGCAAGAAATACGATTTAATCGACTTGGATGTGAATGAACTCTTTCTGAAATTTCTCGAATCAACCCGCGAAAGGCTTCCTGAACCAGGTTTTGACATACGATATAGCCGACCCGACCGGATACCTGTGATCCAGGCCGACAAGAATGCCATTCTCCAGGTTTTTTATAACCTGGTAGACAACGCAATAAAATTTTCGGGGACATCCAGGCAAATTGACATCAACTTGTTATCTAAAGATGATGAATTGCTGCTTTGTGTTAAAGATTACGGGATAGGAATTTCCAGCAAAGATCAGGAAAAAATATTCGACCGGTTCTATCGGTGCGACGAACCACAGCGGATGGGAATCAAGGGGAGCGGGATCGGTCTGACTATCGTTAAAAAAATCATGGAGGCCCATAACGGGCGCCTGACCCTCGAAAGCAGACCCGGGGAAGGAAGCACTTTCTGCGTACATCTGCCCATCTATAAAAAAACGGAATCATGAAAAAGATTTTAATTATTGAAGATGCTTCAGCCATCCGGATGCCATTGGTAGATGATTTTAAATTCGAGGGCTATCAAGTCGATTCTGCCGCCACAGGGACAGAAGGGCTCGAAAAGGCGATGAACCTGGATCTCGACATCATCATTCTCGACCTGATGCTGCCAGGGTTGGACGGGTTGGAGATCTGCAAGGAACTGAGGCGGCGCGATATCGGAACCCCGATCATCATGTTGACGGCCAAAAGTCAGCCATTCGACAAAGTGCTCGGGCTTGAGCTCGGGGCAGACGATTATGTGACCAAACCGTTCAGCATGTTCGAGCTTCGAGCCCGTGTCAAGGCGCTTCTGCGTAGGTCGGAGATGAGGAACCATCAAACTGCCGCGGCACCAATTCAGCTTGGTCCGTTTGAGTTGGATTCCTCAAAATGCCTGTTTACTAAAAACTATGAACAGGTAGAGCTCACCACTCTTGAATTTGCCATCATGAAGCTTTTGATGCAACATGCTGGACATGTACTCAAACGAGATGACATTCTTAACAGCGTCTGGGGTGAAGAAGTTTATGTCACACCCAGAACCGTTGACACCCATATTGCCAACCTGCGGAAAAAAATTGAGGATGATCAGGAGAAATCGCACTGGATTACTGGCATACGTGGTGTAGGTTATAAATTCAAGCTCGATGGATCTTCATCCAATCTTGACCAAACTTAACGTGATCTTCAAAGGGTTAACAGAGGCTAATGATACTTTTATCAAAAATAATCCACACAATGAAAACACCTCTATTTCTGACAATTGTTTTCGTGCTACTGGCAGGCTCCCTTTCCGCTCAGGACAACAAGGCATCGGTATCGCTTACAGCAGCAATTTATGAGGAAGAAGTATCGGGCAACCTGGATAAGGCTGTTGAACTCTACCTGAACATTCTGAAAAAATATCCTAATGACCGCCAGGTGGCAGCTAAAACCCTGTATCACTTAGGATTAGCAAATGAAAAAATGGGCAAACAAAAAGCCAATGAGTATTTCACGCGTCTAGTGAAAACCTATCCCGATCAAATCGAGGTGGTTACACTGGCAAAAGCAAGACTGGCGGCATTGGGCACCGGAACCGCTGTCAGGAGCACCGAAGTTGCCATGCGCTTGATTTGGGCTGCGGGGAGGGACTACCCGATTTGCATCTCCCCAGATGGCCGGTACGTCGTTTTTAGTGCGAACGATAATAACGAACTTTGGCTTCGCGATCTCCGGTCCGGCGAGCAAAAGCGAATCACCCGGGAAGCTTCAGTAGTGGAGTGGACATTCCCTTCCGGTAGGGCGGTAATCTCTCCTGACGGGAAACAAATTGCCTATGGCTGGTGGGTCAAGAGCTATGGCGAGCTTCGACTCTCGGCGCTCGATGGATCTTCAATGAAAGTTCTCCATAGCGGGCAGGAAGGGAGAAGCATGTACCCTTTAGCCTGGATGCCGGACGGCCGCCGAATACTGGCTGTTTCATACGATCGTAAGGACAATAATTACAGGCGTCAAATCATTTCTCTTCCAGACGGCGCTATTCGCGATATCGGGAAGCCTGATAGTGAATATGTGAATTGGTCATACCCCGCTCCAAACGGGCAATACATAGCTTACGGCCTGAATGGCAATATCCTGATTTATGATACAACTACGGAACAAGACTCTGTTCTAGTTAAAAATCCGGCAACCGATGACTTGGTTGGTTGGGCCTCGGATGGGTCCGGTATTCTGTTTGTGAGCGATCGGTTGGGAACCCGTGACCTTTATATACTTGGAATTGAAAATGGCCTGCCCCGGGGAGATCCGGAATTGTTACGGCGGAACATCGGAAGTGCCTGGGATCTACACCTGACTCGTGAGGGACGACTCTTCCGGATCGAAAACAAAGGAACCTCTGATTCGTACATTGTCTCGGTGGATGAACAATCCGGGAAGCTGACGGGAACACCCTCACTGGTGGACGCCAACTATCCATACGTGACCTGGCCATCTTGGTCGCCTGACGGGGAACTTTTTTACTACGTGATGACCAAAGGGCCATCCGACAATCGCTCCAAGGTGCTGGTCATACGCACCGACGAAACCGGACAAACACGCGATATCACACCAAAAATTCCCTGGTGGTACAGACCAATCATGTCCCCGGACGGACGTCAGTTCGCGGTCACCGGGACAGCCGAGAATAACAACTTCGGCGTTTTTGCAATTGATCCGGAGAGTGGTAAAGTCGGCCAACTTGCGAAGATCCCAACGGAGAATGTGCCGGTAGATCCATGTCAGAACTGGTCCCCTGATGGCAAATCAATTTATTTCAAGGTTCGCTCTTTTGAAAAAAGCGAAGAATTCATTCTCCTGCATAAAAACCTCGCGACCGGCGAGGAGAAAGACGTTTATCGTGGCAGCAACACGCGCGACATGAAAATCTCACCCGATGGAACCCGGTTTGTCTATTTCCGGAATGACAGACCCACCAAATCATTTGTGCTGGGCATCCTGGATATTCAATCCGGCAAGGAACTGGAATTATGGCGCGTTCCGGAATCTGATTCCCCTGACATTTCTGGTCCCACCTGGGCTCCGGACGGAAAGCACGTGCTGGTGGCCAGGAGTCTCAAGAAGGGCAGTGAGCTTTGGCGGTTCCCCATTATAGGTGGTTCAGGCGAAAAACTCCATTTTTTTCCGGATAATTGCTGGGGATTCGTCATGCACCCGAGTGGCAAGCGTATGGCATTCACAGAGAGCCGATCCAATTATGAGCTGTGGGTAATGGAGAACTTTCTAGCGAAATAAAGTATTCTGAAGGGTTGTGGGCAAAAAAAGAGCGTCTGATTTCTCAGACGCTCTTGCGGTATGGACGGGACTATTTAATGCAATACTATGAAATAAAATGATAATACTAAACTCTAATAGTAAATCTTATATATCTGTATTACTGTTATTTAGCTATTTGTCATTGAATTATATCATTGCATGTAATTGCAATAGGAATAAAAGATGTTGACATTTTTTACATACTTTTGTCAACACTCATTTTTAAACTATGGCAACCATAACTTTCTATTTGTCTTCAAAAATAAAAAAGGCAACAAACAGTTCAGAAATATATATTCGGTTCTCATGTGGGAGAGGTCGCATTTGGAGAAGCGGTTCAAATATTAATATAGATAGAGATTGGTGGAGTACCAAAAACCGCAAATTTAAAATTCTTAAAGTTGAAGGAAAACATTATCAAGTATATCTTGCTGCAAAGAAGAAACTTGATGATCTTGAAAAACATGTTTTATCAGACTGTGAGAGATTGGATAAAAATGATATCACAAAAACATGGTTAGTGAATTGCATAAAAACTTTCAACCATCCAGAAATTATTATTAATAAAACAGAGGATCTTCAATTTCTACAACACGTCCAACATTTTATTGATAAAGCGCCACAAAGACGTAATAGGGATGGTGTACATCTTAAGCCTAATGCAATTCAGCAATACAAAGCGACACAGATGCATTTAACAAATTATATTCAAGGGACTGATAAAGTTGATGTTGAATTTCAAGAAATAAATGAGACGTTCTATAATGGATTTATTGAATATTTACAAAATCTAAATTTCGCACAAAACACTGTTGGAAAACATATAAGGATTATGAAGATCATGCTAAATGATGCACCCTTAAAATATCGGGGTGAAAGCGATTATTCAAAATTCAAAGTGTTTAATAACACAGCTGACTCCATTTATCTCAATGAAGATGAACTAAATAAGTTATGGGCTGTTGACCTTTCAAAAACTCCAACAACAGAATTAGCACGTGATTGGTTTTTGATAATGTGCTGGACTGCATGCCGATATAGTGACATTTTTGAATTCTTAGATATTGATAAGGAAACAAAAATCATTGAATTCTCACATGAAAAGACAGGCAATAAAGTAGCGATTCCAATACATCACGTTGTAAAAGAGGTCCTTGAAAAATATAATTGGGAAATGCCTGCCCCACTTTCTAATCAAAATATTAATCCACATATTCAAGACGCTGTAGAAGCAGCTGGGATTAACGAAAGAGTTAGGGTTTCTAAAACACTTGGGGGTAAAAAGGTTAAGCAATACTACAAAAAATTTGAACTTGTTGGTACTCATACTGGACGTAGGTCTTTTTGTACAAATATGTACAAAATGGGCATTCCCACTTATCAAATAATGAGTATTAGCGGACATAAATCAGAAAAGAACTTTCTCAAATATATAAAAGTTACAAACAAAGAACACGCCAATAAAATGTTAGAAGATTGGGAAAATTATTACAATCCCAAAACTGAGAACAATGAGACTTCTCCAGAATTTAATCTTCTTAATACAAAATATCAAGAACTTAAAGCAAATTATGAGGCATTAAGTTGTGTATATAAAATAAAAACACAGCAAATTAGAGCAATGGAGGATGAAATTAAACTTCTAAAAGCTGAAAAGTCCTAAATAAGCAATATCAAAAAAAACTATTTGTAATTCAGTTAGTTTTTAACTTAATCCTCCATATTTAACTTCAGATCTGATTTCCAATAAACAGTTCAAATGGGATATTCGTCTTAAAATCAAGCTTGTCACTCAGTCTGCAATTTTTACTCAAATAGAAGCATTCAATTCTATAATTCCCATAAGAATGAACAAAGGTCTCTACTGAGTCAATTTGATAGGTAAGTCTATAATCACTCCTTCTCTTAACTGTGATAATCAAACATCCATCTGATTTTGACTGACTTATACTTTCGTATTTCATTTTTACAAAACCGTCTCGTTTTCTGAAAAACGTTGTTTGATTTCCTTGGTCAGGATTTCAGACCTGTATTTAGTAATCTTGAAAGCTGCTGCTCTTTGTCTGATTGTACTTTCCTTATTTGTCAAATAATAATCCAAATACAGTTGAAAAAGATCTTCTGTTGGTATAGTGCATTGCAGCTTTACAACTTCATTGTCCGTTTTCTGAATTGTTTTGTTAGGGTGTAGAAAATGAAGTATTGAGGAGAAGAATCCCTTCTGACTTTGACTGTTCGTTTGTTTTGATTTTTTATCCATAAAGTATGTTTGTTTTTTTAACTGATTGAAATCAGTCTGACTTACTCTATATATAAATTTTCAAATATCATTTTCTTCTAATTCTGAACGTATATTCATTCCGGATAAAAATCACTTTCTTTCATTTCCATATTCATCATAATTTATATGGAGTTCCAAACTTTCTTCAATACTTTCGAATACACTTTTCTTTGTCTGATGATGTTCATCTAAATTCACACTTATAGAATTGCTTGATGGATAAGGTTCAAATGATGCTGATTTACCATTTGGTTCAAAATCTAACCACCAATTTCTACCTATAGTATGTGCTTTAAATCTTTTAAATCAATTTCTTTAAATGTCCTTTTATAAACTGATAATTTTGTTTCCATGCATTTTGTTATTAAAATATTTAATTCATTTGTTTTTCTTCTTCTGTAAGAATCTTTAGTCTTTTTACGACCATTTTAAATAAAGAAAAGGGGAACATCGGTTTTAATACAGACAATCCCCTTTTCAGTACAAATAGCATTGAATAACATAAATTATCCACTTTTTTCTACGTTTTCATCTATGACTTTTATTTAGTCAATCTGAAATCAATTATTCAATTCTAAATACTTTTCTTAATTTTTTCATATTCAGAATAGGGAAGATTTGTTACAGAAACCCAAAAACCGTCATTTTCGAATTCATCTACAATCTTAAAATCACCAAATTCAAGAAGGATTTCCCTGATTAGAATTCTTTCAAAATTCGGAACATCCATTGGAGAGGATAATGCAAGAAATCCCCCTTCAAAGTTGTCATGAAAATGACCCACATTGGTCAAATCTTCTTTATAAAGTTTCATTTTGTTTTTTTAATTACTACTCCTTC
>JGI24142J45722_1001808_pt1 | contig 9897 bp, 8 predicted proteins | sample BarGraIncu00431A_FD_45722 | JGI IMG/M metagenome (IMG submission 45722) | reverse complement strand
AAGCTAAGGTTGCAACACCCCCTATCATAGAAGGAGCCATAGTGGCGCTTAATATTAATATATTTTTATCAACAACAAATCCACCAACTTTTGCAGCAGCGGTCAAATCCTTTTCCATATTAGCAATATTAGTTTCACTTTTAACATCTATAAAAATTAACGATGTTTTCTTAAAGGAGGAAAACTCTTCTGAAATATCCTTATTGGTATATAGATTAATTGTACCCATCATGGAAGATGGCTGAAGAGAGTCATTAATTAAGGAAGAAACCTTTAAAGTAACGTCCTTAGATTTTGTTTTAAAGGTTAAGCTATCTCCAAGGTGAATATTATAACTATCTGCTTGAAGGTTAGTAATCCAAACTTCATTTGCCTTAGGGCAGCTCTCATTATTTGACAAGTTACTTTTAGTTAAGCCGTAGGGAAGATTTTTGCTATCTTCTATGGGAACTACATCATACATTGAAATCTTTAAATTTGCACCATTGTGATAAAGGTCGTTACCAGAAGTGAACGCCTCAATAGCCTTAACATCCTTAACCTCTGAATTACCCATGCCCCACTTGAGTACATCATTTGTAGAACTTTCATTAGCGTTATAGCAAACTATATCGTAAAATTTATCATTAGAGTAAAATTTATTAACATACCCTTGAATAGATGTTAGCATGGACAAACTGCTTGTAAATATTAAAGAAGATAAAAATAATAACGATCCTATTAAAAAACATTGAAGTTTTTTCTTTTTTAGTTTTTTAAGCCACATATAATCACACCCTTTCTTTAATTCCATAATACATAAGAAAAATTAAAGAAAAATATTTAAATTATTAATGAAATCTTACAATATAAAAATTACCCCATTTATAGGCCTCAACTCTTTTATGGTTGCGTCTATTAAATGGGGCTTTTTTATTATTTATATGAAGATTTTCTACATAGACTTTTCTGCAAGTTTTGACAATGGACTTCTTTCTACTTGTTCCAATGTTACATGTCCTGTGCCTTCAAAAGATTTCATTTTTTCAATGGTATAAACTAGACCGTTAGATTTTTCATCAACTAATGTATTATCAATTTGATTATCCGATGGATCGCCTATGAACACAAATTTAGATCCAAAGCCAGCTCTAGTTAACATAAGTTTTGCTAAATGAGGCGTCGTCTGTTGTGATTCATCAACTATGACTAAGGCATCTGATAAAGTTCTACCCCGCATGTAAACAAATGTTTTCGTTTCTATTTGTCCACTTTTGCGGAATTTCTCAATGAAGTTATCCACAGTTACTTGCGTTCTTTTAACCTCATGCTCGTCTATTTTTTTGCTCTTTTTTTCTTTATCTTTAATCTTTTCCTTTTTAGCCTTATCTTTTGCGTCCATTAAATTTTCTACGGCATCGTAAAAACTTCCCATCCAAGGTTTTAATTTTTCTTCCTCAGTTCCTGGCAGAAACCCTATATCATCCCCTGCTGGAATTACTGGTTTCACAAAAATAATTCTTCTAAATAATCCCTGTTCAATTACCTTTTTAAGGGCAACAGCAGTTGAAAGAATTGTTTTTCCAGAGCCTGCTCCACCAGAAATAGTTACTAGTTCTATTGCTGGATCCATTAATAACTCAAAAGCCATCTTTTGCTCTTTATTTATTGGAGTTAATCCAAAAGCAAACTCATTTGCATATTTTAGAGGCACTATTGCCTTTCCGTTAAACTTTCCAATCAATTCATATTCATCATCGTCCGAGCTTGTAATATCTAAAAATTCATTTGGACATAAGGTAAAGTCAAAACCAGTAGGCATTGCAATTCCACCATTTTTAATTTCATCCATAAGTTTAGTCGAAAGCGTAATTTTTCTATGCCCTTTATATAATTCATCCGAAGTAATCTTGTCATTTTGATAATCTTGCGTAACTATTCCTAAAGCATCACCTTTTATGGCCATGTATAGATCTTTTGTAACCAGTATTGTAGATATATCTTTATTAGACGCAGCAATATTTTTCGTTATTGCTAATATCTTAGTATCATTTTTGCCCATATCAAACCCATTAGGCAAACAGCTCGTATCACTATTGTTTAACTCTATTCTGATTGTTCCACCATTTGCAAGCGTGACGCCTTCATGTAAATCACCAATTTTTCTAAGATTGTTTATCTCTCTAGCCGCACTCCTTGCATGATAACCCACTATGCCTTCTCTTTTTTTAAGGTTATCTAACTCTTCTATACATATTATTGGAATGATAATATTATTGTCTTCAAAATTACAAATAAAATCGGGATCATGAACCATTACATTTGTGTCAATAATATAGTTTTTAATCATTGTTATCCTTATTAAACAAAGCTTCAAAGGTGACCTTGTTTAATAAAGTTTCACCTCCTTAATAATTATGTATCTCCAGTTAAATTATATCATAGGTGTACTTAAATTAGGCAAAGTTAACACGCTCTTTACATTGGGTTATAATCCCAAACCACCCGGAACGACAATTCTATTCACCATATATTAGCTACCTCACAAAAGTTAATTGCCCTAATTAAGTATATTAACTGAATTTATTTTGATGAATATTTTTTCAAAATTCAATCTAACTCCTCTATTATTTATGATATACTTTTAATATAAACTATATAAATGAACGTAAAAGGTTTGGTGATAAAAATGCATGCGAAGATATTAGTTGTGGATGACGAAATACAAATTACAGATACTATTGCATATGCCCTAAGACGTGATGGCTTTAATGTTGATGTAGCGCCAAATGGTGAAGTTGCCTTAAAGAAAGTAAAAACTTTCCATCCATTGATTTTAATATTGGATATTATGATGCCAAAATTTAATGGATATGAAGTGCTTAAAAAAATAGAAAATAGAGACGCAATAGGAATTATTATGGTCACAGCTAAGAGTGACATCGTGGATAAGGTTTTGGCCCTTGAACTGGGTGCTGATGACTTTATAATTAAACCTTTTGATATGCGTGAACTTACCGCCCGGGTTAATTCTCTTGTGAGAAGGCTTGAGAAAGTGGCTATCAATGAGGACTTAATTTTAGGCAAACTTAAGATTACTAAATCGTCGAGAAAAGCTATTATTGAAGATACTTCTCTTGATTTAACCCCCAAGGAGTTTGATCTTTTATCTTTACTCGTCTCCCATCCTGAAAGGGTATATTCACGTGATGAACTTCTTGACCTTGTTTGGGGTAAAGAATATATTGGAGGCAGTCGAACGGTAGATATTCATATGAGGAGACTCAGGCAAAAACTAGGAACTCCATATGAGAATATGTTACAGACTGTTCATGGTGTAGGCTATAGAGCCACAGGTGGCCTGCATGAAGATTAGTATAAGGACTAAATCCAATTTATTTCTGGCAGGGCTTCTGCTTCTTACGGTCACCATGCTGAGCCTACTTATTCTGAGTGAGGTTAAAAAGCAGCAACAAAGTAGCTACGAAAGTGAGCTACGTCGCCAGGCCAAAGTTGCAACCCTTTATATCCATCAGTCTTATGCTCTAAATAGTAATATGGAAAATAAAGTGTTTCTTAAAAGCAAAGGTCAAGAACTTGCAAAACAAATTGGAATGTTAAGTGGTATGCAGGTAATTTTATATGATATGGATGGTATCAAAGTCGGGAATTCATTTCCTATTAATATAGATAATAGTTTTAATACCTCCATGACCTACGCTCTGAAGAATAAAGTTGCATACAAAATTGAAGGTCAATCCCTTTATTACTTAGCTCCCATTACTGGTATTTATGGTCAAATTGCTGTGGTTGAGTTTATTTATCCACTAAAAGAAAATATTAATTTTATTAAAAAGATAATCATGATTTTTGTGTATACTGGAAGCCTAGTATTTTTTCTCAGCTATATTATTGGTTATATTTATTTTAACAGAATATCTCACGATATTTTGAAACTAAAAAGTCATATAGAAAAAATAAAGATTGGTAGTTCTAATAGTCTTCCAATTTTAAAAAGAAGTGATGAACTTAAAGACCTTGAGCAAGGAATATTTTTCATGGAAGACACTATTGCCAGCAATATTAAAACCATGGAAACGGAACAGGAAAAGTTAAGATTTGTTGTTGAAAGGCTTAAAATATTAGAAAAGCAGCAGAAATATTTTATTGGAAATATAACTCACGAATTTAAAACACCTTTAACTATCATCCGTGCCTATGTGGATTTAATAGAAATGTACACCGATGATCCGTTACTTTTAGAAGACGCGAAAAAAAGTATAAGTAAGGAAACAAATAGACTTTTAGAAATGGTGGAAAAAGCGCTTCATCTCTCTTCCCTAGAAAAATACGATTTTGAATTAAATGCAGAGCCCATTGAAATTAAGGACCTATTACTTGGAATCTGTGATCGCATTAATGTAAAAGCTAAAAAATTCGAATTAACAATGATTTGTGATTTTAAAGAGGCTTATATTTGGGCAGACCTTGAAAGTGTAACTCAAATTTTTATTAATATATTGGATAATTCCATTAAATATAACAAGCCAAATGGCGAAATATTTGTAAGTAATTATGTAGATGGGGGCAAGCTCTCTGTTGTAATAAGGGATACAGGAATTGGTATACCTTTTGAGCTGAAAGATAAAATTTTCGAGCCATTTTACAGGGTAGACAAAGAACTTTCTAGGCAAACAGGTGGAATAGGTTTAGGCCTTGCACTAGTTAAAAAACTAGTTGAGATGCAAAATGGTTCTATAGAACTTCTAGACATAAACGAAAAAGGAACAGCCATAAAAATTTCTTTCCCAATTTATTTAAAAAGTTTACATTTTTGAAACATATGGGTACATTTTAGAAATACTTTACTGATATTATATGTTTGTACAAGAAAAATATAACGAAATATGGGGGAATAATAAAACTTATGAAAAAAAAGGTAATCGCAATTATACTAATAATATTATTAATAGTTCTTTTAGGATTTGGTGCATTTTATGGTTATATGTATAGTAAAACTAAAAATTGGACAAGTCTTGTTTATCCAGGAGTTACAATTGGAGATGTAGATATATCCGGAAAAACACTTGCAGAGGCTAAAGATATGATAACAACGAAAAATCAAGCCGCTATATCAAAGAAAAATATAAGTATTAAAACACCTTCTAAGACATATACTTTAAATTTCGCGAAAATGAATGCAGGCTATAATATTGATGAGGTAGTAAATGAGGCTTTTAATTACGGTAAGGACTTATCACTACGAGAAAAATATAAACTAATCAAGAACCCAGCGCGTAAAGTGCTTAACCTAAAATTCACCTATGACCCTAAGCCTGTAACTCAGCTAATTTCTGAAATTAAAAAGGGTATTGATACTCCTGCTGTAAATGGAAGCATTTCTAGAACTAATGGTAATTTTAATATTACATCCGATAAAAAAGGTTATACATTAATGGACGTCAACCTAGAAAAAGAAGTTCTAAGTAAAATAAGTGGTGATATAACCACTCCAGATATTGTTATTGAGGCAGAAATTAAAACTGTTTCAGCAAATATAACTACTGAAAAACTTCAAACTATTAATACTACGCTTTCAAGTTTTTCTTCAAACTTTAAAACATCAGCTAGTGGCAGGTCCACTAATATAACACTTGCAACAAAAAGTATAAATGGACTACTTATAATGCCAGGAGAAAGTTTTAGTTTCAATGGCACAGTTGGGAAAAGAACAGCTGCCAAAGGTTATAAGCCTGCCCCAGTTGATATTGGTACCAAGGTAAGTACAGATTATGGTGGAGGAATTTGTCAGGTATCTACTTCATTATATAATGCAGTAATAAGGGCAAACATTAAATCTACTGAGAGGAATCATCATTCCATACCTTCAACTTATATCCCTCTTGGAATGGATGCTACAGTAGATTGGGGTAATTTAGACTATAAATTTGTAAATACTTTAAATTATCCTATTTATATTGAAAGTATTGTAAGTAATAAGATACTAACGTTTAATATTTATTCTAACTCAAGTTTAAATAGCAGAGCCTATAAATTTGTTAATGAGGTGTATGAAGCTGTACAACCTGGCCCTACTAAATATATAGATGATCCTACTCTTTTGGTTGGTCAAGTTGTCCAAGATCAATTTCCTTTGGTTGGATATAAGGTAAGATCATATATAGATACTATTGAAAATGGTAATGTTATTAAGCATGAACTAATTGCAAATGATAGTTATATATTAAAAGCTGAGGTAATTAGACTGGGAACAAAGAAAAACTAAGTGCTTGTTTATAAAAAGGGGAAATAAATATGTTAAATAAAAAAATTGTCCTTATAACGACTGGCATTATACTTTTGGTTACTTGTTCAGCCTTTGCTCCAAAAAAAGAAGCTAATCGTCAAATAATTGATGTCGGCGGCAATAAGATTACAGTGATTAAACGTGATAATGACGTCACTTCTTCTGGGCCTACATTAGATAAAATTAACCGTATAAATGAAGTACATGCTTTTGATTGGATAGATGAGGATAATATATTAATTTCCAAAGAAAACAAAACTCTCCCTAAAGTTTTTACGCAAAGTGGAATGATATATCCTCAAAATCTATATCTATATAACCTTAAAACAAATGAGTCTAAATTAATACTTGAATCAAATCAAAACATGGGTAATGCTACTCTGTCACCGGATAAAAAACATGTGTTTTATAAAGAAGGCACGGAAAACTTAACAGGCTTTATTCTAAACCTTGAGACAAAACAAAAAGTTCAGGTTACCCCAAAGGATAGTATTTATCGTACAGAGGGTCAATGGATAGACAATAATAATGTTATCTTTAGTACACTTCCTGATGGAATTATCTACTCANTAAGCCTACTTNGGAAACTTACTCAGCTCGCAAATGCTAAAGGACTTGCCTCAAATACTATAAAAATTAATAATTTCTTGTATTATAGCATGGTCGAAAAGCTGTATAAACAAGAGATCGGCAGCTTGGATAGAAAACTTTTAAGGACAGACGTAGCCTGGTTAATTCCCTCGCAAGATAAATCTCAATTTGCATTAGTTAAACATAATGCTAAAAGCATGCAAACACTTACCTTAACTGATTTAAATGGAAATGAGCTTAAATCCTTTGCAGAGGGTTCACAGATTATGGGCACTAGCTGGTCTAGAGATGGATTAAAGCTTGCTTATACTGTTGCCGCAGGAGATAATTGCGACTCTGGATTATTTATAGCTAACGTTTCAAGTGGTAAAATAGTCCAACTTGCTGTAGATATACAGTATATTTCTGATTCTGTAAAATGGAGCCCTTCTGGAAAAAGGTTACTAACTTCAAACTTTATAACCCGTAACAGTAAAAATTCTTTTGCAACATATATTATAGATTTAAAGTAGACCCTTTCAAAATATATTTTGCTTTATGTAAAGCCACCATTTCGTCCTCTATAAGAGTTCGAAATAGTGGCTTTTTAATGTTTATTAACGGTATTAATTAATAACCTCAACTTACCTACATTTATTTCTCCAAATACTGACTTATCATTTCTTACTGCAGTTCCAAAATGGTATTGGGGCGCTTTTGTATTTTCCATAACCTGTTTAATATTTTCAAAATCTAAGCCACCTCCAACCAATATATTAATATGTTTTGATTTTTCTACCATGTTCTTTATAACTGGCATATTTTCAAGTATATTCCCTTTCCCACCTGATGTAAGAACGTTTTTAATTTGATTATAATTCGCTAAAACCTCTATACCTTTCACCGGATTTTCAAGTTCATCAATAGCCTTATGAAAAGTAACATCAATACCCTCACAAGCTTTTAACAATTTCTCTAAATAAGGTACGCATATTTCGTTTTGTTCATTTAAAACTCCAAATACCACCCCATTAACATTAAGTTGTTTTGCAATTGTAATATCTTCCAACATAAGTTCAATTTCTTCCTGGGTATATACAAATGATTTGCTATGCGGCCTTATCATAACATTTACTGGTATATTAGCACTTAACACTACTCTCTTAATAAGTGAATAGCTAGGCGTCAGTCCTCCCTCTGATAATGCACTAACAAGCTCTATTCTATCGGCACCGCTTTTTTCAATTCTTTTTACATCTTCTAATGTTGCTGCAATAATTTCAATCATTTGCAATGCTCCTTTGTGAAAACTAATATGTATTTATCTATTTGTTATTTTACCACACATAATATATAGGCGTGAGATAATCACTTTAATTATAAGGCTATGTTTAATAACAGTGTTGATAATATGACAATTTTTAAGTGAAGCCATTTTAGGCTTCACTTAATTCACATTTTAAGAATATTATGAACCAATAATCATAATATTGTAGTCCTATATAGACTATTAATCAATTATGATTATGATAATACAATGCCTTTTTCTATTTTATTTCCTTTTAAAAATTCTTTTACCTCAAGAGGTTTCCCCCCTGGAAACTGTAATATTTCTATAATCAGAATACCGTTATTGGTGGCGACTGTAATTCCTTCATTATTTGCATCTATGATATAACCAGGTGGTTTAATAATATTTGCCTCTAATGACTTGGATTTGAATATTTTAATTGGAATATCTTTATAATAAGTATGAGCAGTTGGCCATGAGTTTATATTTTTATATGGCCAAGAACTCAATCCTCTTATTAAATTATGTATGCTAATACTACTGTCATTCCAATTAATCTTTGCCATTTGCTTGTTTAACATCTGTACATAAGAACTTCCATCACTCTGTTGTTTTACCCCACAAATTTNACCTGTGATAATTCCATTTATTGTTTCCTCTAACAGTTCAGCACCGTTTATTTTTAATAATTTGTACAATTCTCCTGCTGTCATAGATTCAGATATGTCAAACTCACTTCTCATAAGCATATCACCCGTATCTATACCAGTATCCATTAGTATAGTTGTATTTCCAGTTGTTATTTCCCCATTTATTAAACTCCAATTTATTGGTGATGACCCCCTATACATTGGNAGGAGAGATGCATGTAGATTAATACATCCGAGTCTTGGTATGTCAAGTATATGCTTAGTTATGATTTGACCATATGCTACAACAATAATAAAATCAGGTTTTATTTCTTTTAATTTATCAATAATTACAGAGTCTGTTTTTATTTTTTCGGGCTGAAAAATTGGAATTTGATTCGATAGTCCGACCTCTTTGATTGGTGAAATTGCTACCTTTTTCCCTCTTCCACTTGGTTTATCAGGTTGTGTTACAATCGCACTTACATTATATTTCTCTATCATTTTCTTCAATGAGGGAACTGCAAAATCAGGAGTTCCCATAAAAACTATTTTCATTATTGATACCTCCCTTTGATACTACAAAATATATTTTGTAGTTATTCATTAGTTACACAATAAATTACTATTGTGTCTGTATTTAATTATACAACGTAGTAATGTGATTATTCAAATATTTAACATAATTAAATATAAATTGCTTCCCTAATTTTAAAATCTTTTAACTTTGTATCAGAATGANATGTATGCGACTGGACTAATAAATGTTTGGTTTTTACAGTATCCTTCTCTGTATTAAAAAACTGTAACCATTTAAACCAGTACATGTAGTTAGCAAGGTATTTTGTGGCTACACTATGAAAACTATACATCCATTCTTTTAGTTTGCTATGAAAAGCATTTATGTGCTGTATATGGTATATGCCTTCCTTATGCTTCCCCCGTTTAATTTGTTGTAGTTCAACACCTGAATTTTGTGCAAATCTAATATAACTCTTGTGTGAATCAGTACAAAGGATAGATTCATCCTCAATCCTGCCTGTAAAGAGCCTTTCTAAATCTGTATGTTTCATTCTACCTTTACATATTAGTTCAGTCATAATATTTCCTACTCTATCAAT
>JGI24142J45722_1001807_pt1 | contig 9900 bp, 9 predicted proteins | sample BarGraIncu00431A_FD_45722 | JGI IMG/M metagenome (IMG submission 45722) | reverse complement strand
CCGTTGGGGCGGTAGTAGCGGTTGTAGAAATCCTCCTGCACCGAGTTCATGGAGAAGCGCATGGAATCCATCCCCGCGTCGCAGAGCATCCGGATCCGGTCCGGGATCGAACCGTTCGAATTGAAATTCACCGTTCCCCGCGAGGTCCCCGCCTTCAGCCGCCGCGTCGCCTCGGCAACCGTGTCGGCCTGCATGATCGGGTCACCCTCGCACCCCTGTCCGTAAGAAACGATCGGATCGGGCGCTTCCAGCAGGTGCGGCAGCATGAGCTGGACGATCTCNTCNGGAGTCGGCACAAAGGGAATGCGCTCATGGTTCGAGGGGCAGCAGTCCGAGGGCTGCATGGAGATGCAGCCAAGGCAGCGGGAATTGCAGACCGGCGAGGTCGGGATAGGCGCTTCCCAGCGGCGGAAGAACAGGTTCTTGGCTGCGAAGCAGTGGTAATCGACGGCGCAGCGCGAAAGCTGCTCGATGAGCCGGTTCTCGGGGAACTCCGCCAGCATGCGGCGCACCAGGGGATCGAGCTTCCTGTCGTCGTAATTCTTCGGGAGCCAGTTCTCGTTGTCGTCCACCCGGGTTGCGGCAACCACGAAGCGCTCGGTTTCCTCGTCCCAGCCGACCGCGGTATAGGACCAAAGCGGCAGATGCACCTTTTTCTTGCTGTAGTCGCAGGCAGGAAGCAGCGTCCGCATGTAACCGGGAGCCATGAAGGCGGAGACCGCCTGCACCGGGATGGAGCGCCTCCCCTCCTTGACCCGGTTCACCGTAAGGAAGCGGCGCTCGCGCGGGTCCCAGGCGATCGGGGGGGTATCCGGAATGGTGAAGAGGCGGCTGTCCTCAGGAAGCGGGATCAGTTCCACCGACTCGGGAAGGAGCGCCTCATTGGCACTCATCCCCGCCATATTCAGATGCGGGTGATCGAAGATGTTGCCCTGGCTGTCAGCATAAAGGAGTTTCGGTAGTGCTTTTCTGCGTGTCATAGCTTATTCCCAATGGCGGCAAATCGGCGCCGCCCGTTTAATGAAACTTTCAGGTTGTTACAGTAGCAAAAAACCGGCACCCCGGCAAGCACCAGAGAAACCGAAGCCAAAGTCTGGCAAAGCAACGTCAAAACAACAGCCAATACAGAAGCTTCAACGCAAAGACGCAAAGGCGCCAAGGCGCAAAGAAAGGCAGGGAAGATCCAAGGTTTAAAGCAGGAAAGGCAAACGAACCAGGTTTAAAAACGACCGGGATCGCATCCTTTGTCTCACTCGTTTTGTCCCTTTCTCGTTGTGTCTTTCCTTTGCGTCTTTGCGCCTTGGGGTCTTTGCGTTAAAAGCATTGTCTTGTCTTGTTTTTCTCTTTTAACACCACCGCCTATCGGCTACAATCCCCTTCATGAAAATCCTGCTCACCACGCTGCACGCCAAATACGTCCACTCTTCACTCGCCCTCCCCTNTCTTGCCGCAACCTGCGCCGACCTGGCGGGCCTCCACTGCGAGATACTCGAGCTCACCGTGAACGAGCAGCAGGACCAACTGCTTTCCCGGCTCCACGGCGCCGGGGCGGACGTCATCCTTTTCTCCTGCTACATCTGGAACACGGAACTGACCCTGAAGCTCGCCTCGGACCTGAAGCAGCTCGCACCGGGCACGGTCATGATCCTCGGAGGGCCGGAAGTCTCCTTCGGCGCCTTTGACATGATGGTGCGCAACAGCTCCATCGACTGCATCGTCCGGGGCGAGGGCGAGGAAAGCGTCCGCGAGCTCCTGCAGGCCCTGCGTGACGAGGCTCCGCTCGACGCCATCGCCGGCATCACCTACCGGGAGGCCGACGAGATCGTCGCCAACCCGGAGCGCGACCCGATAGCTGACCTGGCGCAGATCCCTTCACCCTTTGCTGCCCGGCTCGTCGACCTCACCAAGCCGCTGGTCTACTACGAGACCTCCCGCGGCTGCCCCTTTTCCTGCNCCTTCTGCATGTCCTCCATCGATTCCGGAGTGCGCTCCTTCCCCATGGACCGGATCAAGCGCGACCTCCTCNTCCTGATGGAAAGCGGCGCCCAGACGGTGAAGCTCGTGGACCGCACCTTCAACTTCGACGCGGGGAGAGCGAACCAGATCTGGCGCTTCATCCTGGAGCAGCGTTCAAAGAGCAAATTCCATTTCGAGATCGCCGCGGAACTGCTGACCGATGCCAACCTTGCCCTCCTCGCCGAGGTCCCCCCCGGGCAGTTTCGCTTCGAGATCGGGGTGCAATCGGGGGGCGCAGAGACCCTCGCCATGGTCGAGCGCCGCTCGAGCCTTTCCCAGCTCTACGAGAGGGTGCGCCGCCTGAGGGAAGAGACCCGGGTCACGGTCCATCTCGACCTCGTCGCCGGACTTCCCGGCGAATCGCTGCACGGCTTCCTGAAATCGCTGCAAGGCCTTTTCGAGCTGCGTCCCGACCACATCCAGGTCGAGGCGCTCAAGGTGATGAAAGGAACCGCCATGCGGGGCATCGCCCGCAAGGAGCGCTACGCCTATTCCGAGGTCGCGCCCTATAAGATTCTGCACACGCCCTGGCTCGGTTTCTCTGAGATCCGTCGCATCGACGGCATCAGCCGGCTCCTCGACCTGCTGTACAACAGCGGCAGATTTCAGGCGTCACTGGCCGTTTTGGGCGANAGTTCACCACTCTCGGAAGTCTTCGCCGCGGCAGCCGNATTCTTCGAACTNCAGCAATTTGCCTCCAACCTCTCGCTGCCGGTGCTTTTCGAGGCACTCTGGAGCTTCGCGGAAACTACGCTCGGCGAGATCGAGCGGGAGCGCCTGCGCGACGCGCTGAGCTTCGATCTCTGTCTGACGGGGTATCCCGGAGGAAACACACCGGNATTTTTCCAAACGCAGGAGAAGGGGGAGCAAGGTGTACCGGGTGGGCTGGTCCAGGCGAGGGAGGGAGAGCGTGTGAGGTACTACCGGCGCCAGTTCGCCAGGGATTACCGCAAGAGTCCCTGGGTCGAGGGTCCGACTCCGCTTACGTTCATCTATCGTTCCGCTCCGGGAGCAGGCCTGCAGGTCGAGATTCGCTAGCACCCGTCCCTCTATTCCCAAAAAGCCAAACATCAAGCTGTGTGTCCGCGCCTCAATAAACCTCCCCCCTGACGGAGACGGCCCTTGAGGTTAAGGACGGTTACATTCCCAGAAGTGGGCGCCCGCAAGGGGTGCCCCTACAAAACGCCTCTTGTAGGGATACCCCTTGCGGGTATCCTTGCCGATGTTCTTTCCTAAATTGCAGTGCCTGGCCCCGCCGCAAAAATCCTCCTGCCTACCCCCGGCGTCATCCCACCTGCACCAGCATTTCCACCCTTGCAGGAATGCAATCACAGGTAATACTGAAAAGATTAATAACTTATAATCTAATCTGTATGACAGCCACAAGGGGGTTCATCATGGAATTCTTTACGGCATCCTGCCTTTGCAAGGGAAAGGTCTCGGTCGACGGCGTCTTCCAGGGTGAGAACAAGGAGGGCAAAGCCCTGCACGTTTTCCAATGCAGCCCCGGCCTCCACGACATCACCATGGAGTACCAAAACGGCGGACCTAACCTGAGACTGACCAGACGGGTCATGATCACCGGCACCACTCCCACCCTTCCCATGTCCATACCATTCATCTGCGAATTATAGGCTGTCGGCCTCCGGGACGGCGCGAAGCGGTGACTACCTCGCCCCCCCCGGATCACTCTACGGATTTCAATATCTGCACCAAAAAAGCCCAGAACTTGCCGACACTGTCGATGTAAATCTTCTCGTCAGGGGAGTGCACGCTTTCCAGGGTAGGACCGAAAGAAATCATGTCAATTCCGGGGATGCGTTCACCTATGATGCCGCACTCCAGGCCGGCATGGATCGCTTTCACGGCAACCTCCTTGGCGTACAACGACCGGTAGCATTCCTTGGCGACCTTCAGAATCGGCGACTCCATGTTCGGTTTCCAACCGGGATACCCTGCGCTGATTTCAATCTTGGCGCCACCCAGTGCGAAGATGGCTTCAACGGTCTGGACAATCTCCGTCAGACGCGAGGCAACCGAGCTGCGCTGGCTCGTGACCAACGAGACCTCGCCCGGCGTCGAAGCGATGACCGATACGTTGGTGGATACCTCCACCAGCCCTGCTATGTCCGCGCTCATCTGCTGCACGCCGCTGGGGAGAGCGGCAATGGTCTGGCAGATCCTTTGCTGGTCAGCCTGACTAAGGACCGCTTCGTTCGGGGCACCATCCAGCTCCGTCAGGCTCAGTACCAGGCCGGGATCGATCGACGCGAACTCCGCTTTGAAGGTCCCATCCAGTTCGGCAACCAGCGCCTTCGCCTGCTCCAGGTTCTCCTTCGGGAGGTAGCACCGCGCCTCGCACTCGCGCGGTATGGCGTTACGCATGTTGCCTCCCTTAATGGAGCAGACCCGGACGCCGAGACCGCCAAGAAGCAGCAGGGCGCGGTTCAGTATCTTGATGGCATTGCCGAGCCCCTTGTCGATCTCCAGCCCGGAGTGGCCGCCTTTCAACCCTTTTACCGACAGGGTCAGCGCGCGGGAGCCCTCCGGAGCGCTCTCGCGCGCCACGCTCCACCTGGCAAAGGTGTCCTTGCCGCCGGCACAGCCGACGTACAGCGCGCCCTCCTCTTCCGAGTCGAGGTTAAGCAAGGTTCTACTCTGCACCAGTTCCGGGCTGAGATTGAGTGCACCGGTCAGCCCGATTTCCTCCTCGATGGTAAAAAGCAGCTCCAACGGGCCGTGCACCAGAGAGCGGTCTGCCATGATGGCGAGGCTGGTCGCGACTCCGACACCGTTATCCGCCCCAAGGGTGGTGCCGTTCGCGGTCATGACCTCCCCCCTGCGCACCAGCTCGATGGGATCCTTCAGGAAATCGTGCACCTTGTCCGCGTTCTTCTCGCAGACCATGTCGAGATGGGATTGCAGACAAATGCTGCGCGCACCCTCACGGCCGGGGAAGGCGGGCTTCTTCACGACGACGTTGCCGCAGCCGTCCTTCTGGGCGGAAAGACCAAGTTCTTCAGCCGTTTTCAGCACATAACGGGCGATCCGCTCCTCATGCTTCGAGGGGCGCGGGATGCGCGATATCTCGGCAAAATAGCGCCAGAACAGTTCGGGTTTCAATCCTTCGATGGCTTCTGACATGTCAGTCTCCCTTACAAAAGGTAATTTGTCTGAAAAAGTTTGGCTCTCTGAGGTGCGGCATCCCACGTACTTTGCCTGGAGTGGCAGACCGCCCACAGGCGTTAAAGATACACCAACATACCTGCAATGGAAAGTGCGGCGGAGATAAGCCCGCTGTAGAAAGCCTGGGACGCCGAATGGTACCGGCTGGAAACAGGGAATACGTATAGTACATTTGCCGTATACACTACACAGGCAGGGTATTTACCTTATATTTTCAGTCGTTTACCTGCCAATCCCCCCACTGGGGCGGCATTTCGCCTGGCAGGTGTATGCGAGAAATATACTATCCCTGGGGCCAAGTTCATTGTGAAACGCGCCAGCGAAAGACAAAACAGCCGTGTTAACCGACAGTTAAAGCGAAATCCAGGCATATTTTCTGGGCTGGCACGCTTGATGCTTATATGAAATCAGCAAGACGAGACGTACAGCCCCAGAGGGAGGATATCATGAGAACAGCTATCAACACCTTAATAGCGACCATAGCAACAACCACGACGGCTTTTGCAGCAAACGGCGCCCAGGGCGACGAACCCGGCATGCTCGCTTGGGGATTCATAGGATTTTGCGCTGTTATCCTGGTAGGTCAGTTGGTCCCGGCTGCGATGTTGGTAATCGGAGCGGTCAAAGGTCTGGCAACGGCACCTAAAGAAGTGAAGCATCACTAAGAAGCTGGCTGCCCCCTCGGATCTCCCGCGACATTGGTCCCGTCATTGCTAGGAGCAGCTTCTCCTGCCGCAGGTATCGCGTCAGGCAAGCGCTCCCAGCGGACCCGCAGGTGCCCTGCTCACCCCCTTCAGAGCCTTCTTTTCCCCCACTCCAGCACGCCTGCAAAAATCCGACGACCATACGCTGCGGCAAGCAAGTACGCTTGGTGGCTGTATATTCTCTCAATACATACGCGTAGCAAACAATGGGCGCAGCTGCGTCACTACACCAATAAAAGAGCATCATATCAGAGGGTTATTAAAAAGCACCGGCGTCGATCAAATTAAGGCACATCTAATGCTAGGAACATGAGAGCCGGACATTTTTGGTGGGACAGGGGACGGTATAGACAGTTTACCGCCGTCATCAGAAAAGGAGATCGCCATGACAACGGAAGCAAAAAAAGCAGCAGGAAAGATTGCAAGTTGGGCACTCGTTGCGCTGGTACTCGCCGGAGGCGCCGCCATTTCCGGGATTGCCGATCTCACCGGCAGTGGAATCCTGCAGAAGGCCTTCATCTTTTTCCTGGGAGCCATCCTCGTGGTTCAGATCATCCCCTCACTGATGCTTTTGGGGGCGATGTTCAAGGGGATTCGTGGCATGACCGACAAGAAGGTAAAAGCGGGACACCGATAGTTCGCGAAGGAAACCCCGAAAGAGGCGCGAAGTGCCAAGCTGGAAAAGGGCGCGAGGTTTGGTATGAACGGGCGAAGAATCATGATAGTTGACAAGGATGCCCGGTATCGAAGCAGCATGGCCGATTTCTTCACCAAGGCCGGCTATCGGGTTGAGAGCACCGACTTTGCCGAGGATGCCCTCAACGGGGCTTTGGAAAAGCAGGTTGAGGTCATTTTGCTGGGAAGNGGCTTCGGTACGAGCGCGTCACTTGCCGATCTAATCCACCTGTTGAAGTTGTGTAACAGCCGGTTGAAAATCATCGTGGTATCCGGCGAGTTGAGTGCCACCCAGTCCCGCCAGGTCCGCGCAGAGGGGATTTTCTATCAGGCCCTGAAACCGGCGACACCCGCCGATAACGAAGAGCTCGGGCAGGCCGTTTCCTGTGCTTTTGAGGGAAGTGCAGTTTCCCGGGGACGGGTCCCGCAGCTGATACCGGAGGTCGCCGCTGCTGCCCGGGATGCCTCCCGGCGGCTCTCCTTCGGCAAGCTGATGCCGCTGATTGCCGGGGTTGCAGCCCTGGTCCTGGGCGCGGGCTACTTTTCCCCTGCCTCCTGGCAACCACTGCATGGTTCGAGCAGCCTGGCGACCTGGATGTTTCTCGGCATTTGCGCGTTGATTTTCGTGGGGCAGCTGCTGCCGGTCTTTCGTATCAAGGTGGTGCTGATCTGGCGTCACGCCTTGCAGGTGGCGCAGAGCAGCAGCCGGCGCGGCGGAGATTAGCTCTTATCCAACTACTTCCCCGGCCTGCTGGAGCTGACGGCGACGATGGTGACGGTGAGGTCCCCGGCGGGACGCTTGATGGTGATCTCGTCGTCGACCTTCCTGCCGAGCAGCGCCTTGCCGACCGGTGAGTCGATGCTGATGCGCCCGACGCTGACATCGAACTCGTCGGGACCCACCAACTGGTAGCAGCGCTCCTCGCCGTTCTCGTCCTCGTAGCTCACCCAGCAGCCGAAGCTCACCGAGGTCGGATGGAGCGGCGGGTAGACCACCTTCAGCACCTTGAGCCGGTCACCCAGATGCTTTAACTCCCGGTCGATCTCCCGCAGCCTCTTCTTCGAGTAGATGTACTCGGCATTCTCCGAGCGATCCCCCTCCGCCGCGGCGTCCGCCATGTTCTTGACCATGTGCGGCCGCTCTTTTTCCCAGAGGTGGTCGTAGCGCTCCTGAAGTTTTCTGCGCCCTTCAGCGCTTATCATATTGGTCATGGTAGATTCCTCGGGTAAAGACCTTCCGGTTCAGAAGAAGTCTGCTGGATTTCAGAGAAAAAGCCCCCATCCCCACCCCTCCCCTTGAAAGGGAGGGAGGGTNCAGNGAATNGTTATAAAAGTGAAAACAACACCTGGCCGTTTCAATGGGGGGGAACTTCCGTTGGGATGGGTGCGATGCGCGCTACTGAAGCGCCGGCGGCTCATCGGGCTCTGCGGGGGCGAGTGGCGCTTCGGGCGCGGCCGGAGCTTCGGGCGCGGCCGGCGCCTCGGGAACGGCTGCTGCTTTGGGCGCAACCGACGGGCTTTCTGCCTCCTCCGGAGTTTCCGCGGCACCCTTCCCCTTGACGCAGATCTCGTCCTGAGCCAGNTCCAGCACGGACTCGGGAGGAACCGGCTCAAAGGCGGGTTCACTCTCCGGAACCGATTTACTGAGNTCCCTCCTGCTTTTGTCAAACAGGATCGTCCCGCGCACCCTGTAGCTGNAAACGGCGCAGTCCAGCTCATAACTGGTGAACTGATACGAAACGTTGCTCACGTTATATTCGTTTTTGAAGTANTCCTTGTCCTTGGCGACCGATTTCACCCAGAAGATGTAGACATTATCAGGTAGCGAGATGATCGATTTGTGGTCGATGTAGTACTTGAGGTCACTGTCTTCGGCAAAGTTGCTCCACCTTTCCGCCTGGGCGTGACAGATGCCACAGCACATGAGGAGAGTCAGCATCGCGATGGGTATCCTGATTGACATAGTCGTCTCCGGGCCTAGATTACAATATTCAGATCAGTCACTGCCGACAGCTGCTGCATGATAAACGATCTTTGCCGGGGACGCAACCAGTTGCATACCTGACACCGGACCGGNCGGCAATGGAGCGTTCCTCGAGGAAGGGCCAGGCGGGTGCCTCACTTTTCCTCATGGCGGTACTCCCTGATCGCCTTTTCATAGGTCTTCTGTATCTCGTTGGGGGAACCCGCNTCCTTGTATCGGAGGAGGTATCTGACCATAGAATAGCTAAGGATCAGGAAGAGCAGCACCCAGAGCGCCCGCCGCATGATCTGCCGCCTGGTCAGGGGCTCCGGGACCAGATCCACCGGCTCCTCAAGCTCGCGTTTTTCGGCAATCTTGCGCAGGTTGGCCATCTGGGTCACGGAGATATGCTGGAAGACCAGGTCCCGGTCCCTTTCGTCCAAAAAGACGAAACGCACCCCTGCGGTGTAATAGGGTGCGCCGCCTTTTTGCACCTTGGGGGCCATCACGTGAATGACCTCGGCAATGGTTTGCACCTGGCGCGGCGGCCGGAACGGCAGGTGTATCTCGAGGCAGAGCAGTTTTTCCGGGCCTACCGGCTCGGGCATCCGGATCAGGAGCCCGCCTCCCCCGAGGTTCACCTCGGCCCAGAGGATGTCATGCCATTCGAGTTTTATCGATGGGCGGTAGCGCGCCTGCTGCGCCGCGATGACAACCTTGTCGTACCCCTGAAACTTCATGTGCTCGAGGTCCCGGCGCTGCGCCCAGTCGCGCTCGACATCCCTCAGGTTCGGGTGCGCCAAAAGCGCGTAGCGCAACCGGAGGTTCAGTTCGATCCGGAAAAACTGGCGGCGCTCGCGCAGCGTGAAGGCGCCGAAAAGCCGGATCGTCAATACCCGGTCGCCATGCCTCTCGATGACGATACCGCTACAGGTGTACACCTCTTTCTTGATCCAGACGCTGACGTCGAGGATGAAACCGATGTCCACCCGCACGTTGGCCGGGAGCATGTCGCGGGAAATCTGCGCCTGAAGCTCGTCCACCCGTGAATCGATTATGATGGCCCAATCCCGAAAGACCCCGCCGCCGGAAAGCGGAATGCCGATCTCGATGCGCATTCCCTTGCGAAGGTGCTCCCTGTATGAGGCGTAGTAATCTTCCTGCATGTGCTCTCTTCCTTGGTGCTCTTTGCTAAGGGGATTTTTTACTCTATCACATTAAACTGCAAACTCGTCAGATTGCAAGGTTTTGGCGAACTTCCGCAACCGCGCCCGCAGCTCGCTTCCCGAGGGCGTCTTGACATATGCCCGCGATATGGTACAGATAGGCAATTAATTAACCAATTTAGCAGAAAAA
>JGI24142J45722_1001805_pt1 | contig 9913 bp, 10 predicted proteins | sample BarGraIncu00431A_FD_45722 | JGI IMG/M metagenome (IMG submission 45722) | reverse complement strand
GTTCAGCTTCCCCCCTATTTCATAGGGGGGATTTGCCCGCCAAGTCCCCCCTGCGCAGTAGGGGGGAAGGCTCGCGCAGCGAGACAGGGGGGTAGTTTCCTACTTTTGTCCAGCTAGGCTGGAAACGCACTGACGAATACTATCGTCCACGCCCTGAAGGTTGTCCAGAACCTCTCTATTGGTAAAGCGCAGCACGGTCAATCCTAACCCTACTAGATACGAGGTCCGCCCCATATCGTACATAGTACCTTTTTCGGTAAAATGGCTATCGCCATCTACCTCGACCACAAGTTTTATTGCAGGAGAGAAAAAGTCGAGGATGAAAGGACCGAAAGGACATTGGCGTCTGAATCTAACAGGTTGGAGACGCAGGCAGTCATACCAGAGGTGCTTTTCCGCGGGGGTCATTTCCCTGCGCATTTCCCTTGCCCGATCTATCAGAGTCGGATTGTAGGTTTTCATAACCTTACCTCCACTCTCCTGTCATGGCAAAGCACCCCCCTGCGAGGTAGGGTAAAGCACCCCCCTGCTTCACTTCGTTCAGCTTCCCCCCTATTGCATAGGGGGGATTTCCGGCAAAGTCCCCCCTGCGCAGTAGGGGGGAAGGCTCGCGCAGCGAGACAGGGGGGTCCGCCTTCAAAAATCAGCGACTGGCAAGCTTTGCCGTCAGCGCCGGCACGAACTGCATGACATCNGCCACCACCAGCACGTCGGCCACCTCGCCGATCGGCGCATCCTTGTCCTTGTTGATGGCGACAATGAAGCCGGACTTTTTCATGCCGGCCAGATGCTGTATCGCCCCGCTGATGCCGCAGGCTATGTAGAGCTTGGGATTCACCGTCTGACCGGTGGTCCCGACCTGGTGCCCGTGTCCGACCCAGCCGCCGTCAACCACCGGCCGGCTGGCGCCCAGTTCNCCGCCCAGCGCCTTGGCAAGCGCCGCNATGACCGCAACATTCTCCATCTTGCCGATCCCCCGCCCGGCGCTGACAATCACCTCCGCCTTGGCCAGATCGACCCCTTTTTCCGCGGCCGGCTCATAACCCAAAAAGGTTACCCCGGCGGTTCCTTCCACATCGAGAGGCTGCAGCTGCGGGGCTCCGCCCGGCTTTTGCACCGGAAAGGCGCCACCCTGCAGGGTGAGTACCGCCGGGGCGCCTTGCGGTTTGACCGTGCGCCGCATCTTGGAGTTGCAGCAGGGAAGCTCGAACCCCCCTTCCACAACGGCTACCACCTCGGAGATCTGCGCGACTCCCAGTGCCGCGGCAATGCGGGGAGCCAGATCCCAGCCATAGGAGGTGTGCAGGAAGACGACGTAATCGGGCTTTTCCCGTTCCACCGCAGCCAGGACCAGCTTTTTATGCAGATCCGGATTGTACTCGCCGTACTTCCCGACGTCCGCCAGATAAACCTTGCCGCTATATTGCAGCAGTTCCCCATCCCGCCCGACCAGCACCATGGCCGTCTCGGCTCCCAGCTGAGCCGCAAAGCCGAACAACTCGTAGCTGTATTCAAGTAGCTTCCCGTCCCTATATTCGCCAACCAGCAGTGCTTTCATAACATCCTCCTAGCGCAGAACCGTGGTCTTTTCCTTCAGTATCCCGAGTAGCTTGTCCACCAGGGCCCCGACCTCGCCTTCCAATACGACGCCGCTCCCCTTCTTGGCAGGCGGATGAAAGCTGGCCGTGACCGTCCGCGGTTCCTCGTGCAGCAGGTCGGCCACCGGGATGGCGAGGATCTCCTTCTTCTTNGCCTTCATGATGTTGGGAAGGGTCGGATAGCGCGGCACGTTCAAACCGAGCTGGCAGGTTACCACTGCCGGAGTCCGGAGCTGCACGATTCCCTTGATGCCACCCTCCAGCTCACTCCTGACCGTCACCAGCCCGTCGGCGTACTCGAAACCGACCACCGTCGTAGCGCAGGAGAAATTGAGGATCTCAGCGACGGTCACCCCGACCTGGGCTGAGCCGCGGTCCAGGGACTGCAGCCCGGTAAAGATCAGGTCGAAGTTTTCCGCCTTGGCAAACCCCGCAATAATGGAGGCCACCTGCCAGGGATCCTTCAGGTGCACGGCGGGATCCTGGACCTGCACGCCGCGGTCGCATCCCATGGCAAGCGCCTTCTTCATCGCTTCCACGACCCGGTCCGGGCCGATGGAGAGGACCGTCAGTTCCGGCTCACCGCCCAGTTGCTCNTTGAGCCGGACCGCCTGCTCGACGGCGTACTCGTCGTATTCGTTCATCCGGAAGGCGAGATCGGTATCGGAAAACCAGACTCCGGCGCTGTCCGGCCTGAACCTCGACTCCATGTCAGGGACCTGCTTGATGCAAACGAGAATTTTCATGATGCCCCCCTGCGCCCACGCACCAAGACGTGACAGCGCCGATTCCAAATTGCCAGTCGCTTGGGACAACTATAGCTCAGAAATAGTTGGCTGCTGTATTATAAAAGCCTATGTTTCTCCGAATTGAGGTCAACCTCATGCCGGCGTCAAGGGCTGTATGTTCGGATAGTTGGAGTTGAACCATGGGGGGGTGCCAGTAGTGAGACCTTATCTGCAGCAGTTCCGATGTGAATACCCGTAAAGGGTATCCCTACAAAAAGCCGCCCTATGCGGAGAGGCTGCAGATCAGCACTAACCGGATTTTGGCCAACTTAAGCCGCCCAGGTCCCTTCCCTCCCTCAAGCCAGCAGCAGCTTGGAAATGATCACCCGTTGCACCTCGTTGGTCCCCTCGTAGATCTCGGTGATCTTCGCGTCGCGATACATCCTTTCCACCTCGTAGTCGCAGATGAAGCCATAGCCGCCGTGAATCTGGATCGCCTCCTTGGTGACGTAGGTGGCGGCCTCCGAGGCCAGCATCTTGCAAAGAGCCGACTCCATGGTGTAACTCTTCTTGGCGTCCTTGAGGCAGGCCGCCTGGTAGGTCATCAGCTTGGCGCACTGGATCTTGGCGTACATATCAGCGAGCTTGAACTGGATCGCCTGGAGGTCGCAGATGGGAGCGCCGAACTGCTTGCGCGTCTTGGAATGAGCGAGGGAGCGCTCGAAGGCCCCCTCGGCNATGCCGAGGGCCTGGGACGCAATGCCGATTCGGCCGCCGTTCAGCGTGTCCATGGCAATTTTGAATCCCTGTCCCTCGCTTCCCAGCAGGTTTTCAGCGGGGACACGCACGTTATCNAGGGCAAACGCAGTCGTGTAGCTGCCGCGGATTCCCATCTTCTTCTCGTTTCTGAGGATCACCACNCCGGGGGATTGCAGGTCCACGATAAAGGCCGAAACCCCCTTGTGCTTGAGGCTCTTGTCCGAGGTGGCGAAGACGATGCCGGTCCCCCGGTAACCGCCGTTCGTGATGAAGATCTTGGAGCCGTTTATCAGGTACTCGTCCCCTTCCCTTCGAAAGGAGGTGGTGATCGCCCCCGCGTCGCTGCCGGCATCCGGCTCCGTCAGGAGGAAGCAACCGATGATGGCGCCGCTGGTAAGCTTCGGAAGCCAGGTGCGCTTTTGCGCCTCGGTTCCGAAGCTGGCTATCGGACCGCAGCAAAGCGAGGTGTGGGCGGAGATCAGCACGCCGGAGGAGCCGCAGGCCTTGGAGACCTCCTCGACCACGATCGCGTAGGAGAGCATGTCCAACCCCGCGCCGCCGTATTCCTCAGGGAGGTAGCTTCCGAGCAGTCCCATCTCGCCCATCTTGGCGACCAGCGCGTCGGGGATCATATGCTCCTCGTCGATCTGCATGGCGATCGGCTTGATCTCCTGCTCCACGAAACTGCGCACGCTGTCGCGCAACACCCGGTGATCCTGGCTCAGTTCGAAATCCATTGATTACCCCCCATTCGAATCCATCGTTCCCACGCTCCCGCGTGGGAACGTAGCCAGGGACGCTCCCGCGTCCCGGTTTGGCCTTCGCCGAGCTGGCAGCAGCCACCAAGCGAAGAAACAACAAGCATCAGGCGCCGGTAAAAACCGCCTTGCGCTTCTCCACGAAGGCGGCCATCCCCTCGCGCTGGTCCGCTGTCGCGAAAAGTACGCCGAAGAGCGCAGCCTCGTAACGAAAGCCGTCCTCCTTCCCCATGTTAAGCCCGTTGGCGATGGCGTCCTTGGCGTAGCCCACCCCGAGAAGCCCCGTTTTGGCGATCGCCGCGGCTGTCTCCAGAGCCTTTGGCAGCAGTTCTTCAGCGCCGAAGACCTCGTTGACCACCCCCCAAAGAGCTCCCTTCTGCGCCGTGATCATCTTTCCGGAGAAGATCATCTCGTTCGCGCGGTTGGGGCCGATCAGCCGTGCCAGGTTTTGGGTGCCGCCGAAACCGGGCATGATCCCGAGGCTTACTTCGGGAAAGCCCAGTTTGGCCGTGTCGCTGGCGTAGATGAAGTCGCAGGCGAGAGCCAGTTCCAGTCCGCCCCCCAGGGCAAACCCGTTCACTGCAGCGATGACCGGTTTCTTCATCTTCTCGATGGCCAGCATGACCCGCTGCCCCTTCAGGGCGAACTGATGCGCCTCAAGTGCGCTCATGGCAGCCATTTCCTTGATGTCCGCCCCTGCCACGAAAGCCTTTTGCCCGGCTCCGGTCATGACGATCACCCTGACTGCGGCGGCGCGCTCCAGCTGGCAGAAGGCGCTCTCGAGCTCGCTGAGGAGCTCGCTGTTCAAGGCGTTGAGGCTCTGCGGCCGGTTCACCGTGAGTGTGGCAACCCCGTCGTTCGTTTCCAGCACTAGGCTCTTGAATTCCATCAGGCAAATCCCCTTATTTAGTTTGTCGATTAGCGCCAAGGTCAAGAAACCGGAACCGTAGGTTGGCGGTGAACGGGTGTATCGTGAACCGCAACACTTGCACCGTTGGGGTTCACGATGAGACTGTTCACCGCCAACCTACGAAACGGTCAACATTCGGCGCCTTGTTTTCTCCGTGGGCTCCGTGTCTCGGTGGCAGATTGCCTTGGGAGCTCAGTAGCTGTAAAAACCGCGGCCCGACTTACGGCCCAGGTATCCCGCGTTCACCATCTTCACCAGGAGCGGACAGGGCCGATACTTGGGGTCCTTGAATCCGTCGTAGAGCACGTTGGCNATGGCAAGCACCGTGTCGAGCCCGATGAAATCCGCCAGTGTCAGTGGCCCCATCGGCTGGTTGGTGCCAAGCCTCATGCCGCGGTCGATATCCTCGGCGCTCGCCACCCCCTCAAAGAGCGCGAAGATGGCCTCGTTGATCATGGGGATCAGCACGCGATTCACGATGAAGCCGGGATAATCCTGCGCTAGCGCCATTTCCTTGCCCAGAGNCGCCACCAGCGCCTCGGTCGTNGCAAAGGTCTCTTCGCTCGTAGCGTGCCCCCGGATCACCTCCACCAGAGCCATGATTGGAACCGGGTTCATGAAATGCATGCCGATCACCTTGTCCGGCCTCTTGGTGGCCGAGGCGATCCGGGTGATCGGCAGCGACGAGGTGTTGGTGGCGAGAATGGCTGAGGGCTGCACCAGTTCGTCAAGCCTGGCAAATAGTTCCAGCTTGAGCGCTTCGTTCTCGGTGACCGCCTCGACGCAGAAGTCGCTGGCAGCCAGCGCGACCATGTCGCAGGTAGTAACGATGCGCCCCATGGTCTCCTCGACCAGGCTCTCGGGGATCCCTCCCTTCTTCACCTGCCGCTCCAGGTTCTGCCTGATGACGGTGAGCGCCTTTTCCAACTGGGGCACCGAGATGTCATAGAGGACAACGTGATATCCCTTCAGGGCGAAGACATGGGCAATACCGCTTCCCATCTGTCCCGCACCGAGCACCGCTATTTCATTTACCATGAAGAAACTCCCTCCTTTTTTCACCGGGCGAAATCTTCCCGCCCCCGACCTCCTCACAGAGGCGAGACGTATGTAATGCATCTGGTTTGTTCTTGTCAACCGCGAACCCCATCGGGTAGAGACGTATTGCATGCGTCTCAGCGCTACCGCTCTCCAGTTGATCTAAAGCATGATCGGGTGAAGGAGCCGCATGCAATGCGTCTCTACGCCACAAAGAGGGGCACGACTGCAGGAGATTAGCACCCATCAGATTGCCCTATACCCTCTCAAAGATTGCCGCCACAGCCTCCCCGCCGCCGATGCAAAGAGTGGCGAGGCCATAGCGGAGCTGCCGTTTCCTCAACTCCCGAACCAGGGTCGCCACGAGCCTGCCGCCGCTGGCGCCGATCGGGTGCCCGAGGGCGCAGGCGCCGCCATTCACGTTGACCTTCTCCAGCGGAAGTTGAAGCTTCTTGATGGCCCACAGCGCCACGGAGGCAAACGCTTCGTTGATCTCGAAGAGATCGATCTCCCCGGGGGCAATGCCCGCCTTGGCGCAGACCCGTTCGATCGCTGCCACCGGTGCCTCGGGAAAATAATCCGGGTGCAGGCTCGCGGTGGCATAGGCCACCAGCCGCGCCTTCGGAGCCAGCCGGTGCCGCTGCAGCCCCTGAGCGCTGGACAAGAGGCAGAGCGCAGCGCCGTCGTTGATGGTGGAGGCATTGCCGGCGGTGATGGTTCCCTCCTTGCCGAAGGCGGGGCGCAACGCGGCCAACCGTGAGCTGTCGCCACGAAACGGTTCCTCATCGCGCTCGACCGTTTCGTCCCCTGTGCGTCCCTTCTTGACCACGGGAACGATCTCCTCGGCGAAGATCCCCCCCTCGCATGCTCCCCGGGCCAGAAGGTAGGAGCGCTGGGCAAAGTCGTCCTGCTCCTGCCGGGAAATCTGGCAGCGTCTCGCGCTGTCGTCACCGATTTCACCCATGTGCCGGCCCGTGTACGGGTCCTGCAGCCCATCATAGATCAGCAGGTCCAGCAGTTCCCCGTGGCCGAGCCGATATCCCGCACGTGCCTTCCTCAAAAAATAGGGGGCCTGGGACATGCTTTCCATCCCCCCGGCAATGACGAGTTCCGACTCTCCCAGCCGGATGCTGTCGGCGCCCAGCATGATCGCCTTCAGGCCGCTGCCGCAGACCTTGTTGATGGTAAGAGCGTGGACCTGGTCGGGAATTCCCGCTCCCCGCATTGCCTGGCGGGCCGGCGCCTGGCCGCAGCCACCGGAAAGCACCTGGCCGATGATCACCTCATTGAGAGCTTCCGGCGACAGGGAGCAATAGTGCAAAAGCCCGCGCATGACCGTGGCCGCGAGCTGAGCCGCGGACTGATCGGCTAGAGCTCCCGAAAAAGAGCCAAAAGGCGTCCTCAGAGCCTCGACAACGAAGACTTCTTCCATATCTGCACCCTCCAGTTAGCGGTATTTTCCGGTAGAATATACGTCCGTTTACGTGCATGTCAAGCGATTTCAAAACAAGCTTTTATTGGCGGACAGCGACCAAGCGAATCAAGAAATGGACGGTCCTGCAGCAAGGAGAAAACAGGGGAGAGTATCCATGGTGCAACGCCGCTTGGACAGAGGCAGCGGCAGGGAATCCGGAAATGGGTGAGGCAGGGGGACCCCGGCAGACGTTATTCGTAGGGGCACCCCTTGCGGGTGCCCTCGACCGCCCCGGGAGGAAAGCAGGCGACCGGTCCCGGTCCGGGATGGCAGGGAGCAGGGACGGATCATTACATCAAATCATTATTTTCGTCAGAAGGCTCCTCATCAGGTGCAGTAGTTTCACCATTATTGATTCTGCCTTCCAGTTCCGACAGCTGTTCGGTGAGCTGCTTGAAGAGCTTGTTCTTTTCCGAGATATCATGGGTGGTATCAAGTCTTGCCAGGGAAGACAGGTATTTGGCATACGCATCATCAAAAATTTTGGTCATGGTAGATCCTCCATCGCATAGCGGCAAGGTGCGCGGAGAATATGTGTACCTTTAAATTAGATTTTTTTCAAGTGTTATATCTCACGACAACCCCGAACCGGCATTTTTTAAATTTGCCGGGTCAGGGCATGGCCCGCTCTCATGAAAAAACCGCCTGCAGTGCCATGGGGCGCGGGTTACAGCGCTGCTGCCGGGAGGGAATCAGGGAGGGAAAACTGAGTAGCGGCGCTATCTTGGGCAAGCGGAAACCATCGGGGTGGGAGACAGAGAGGAACCATTTACTTTCCAGCGACCAGCTAGGACAAATCGGCCATGGATTCCACCCGGTTGCGCCCGTTTTGCTTGGCCCGGTACAACGCTTCATCAGCCTGGCGAAACAGGGCGTCTACGCTTTCCACCAGAGCGGAGGGATAGGTCGCCACCCCGAGACTTATCGTCACGGTCAGATCGTCCATGGGGGCCGGGAATGAAAAGCCGAGCACCGCCTGGCGCAGTCGCTCGGCAACCAGCAGAGCGCCCTCGATCGGGGTCCCGGGAATGACCAAGACAAACTCCTCCCCACCATAGCGGGCGGCGCTGTCATAGGCGCGCAGTTGCGCCTGGGCCAGACCCGCGACCGCTGCCAGCACAATGTCCCCGTTTTGATGACCGTAACTGTCGTTCACCTTCTTGAAATAGTCGATATCGAGGATGATCAGGGAGAGATATTCCGCGTTGCGCCGTGCCCGGAAAAATTCACCGTCGAGAATTTCCGCCAGATAACGCCGATTGAAGAGGTTGGTGAGATGATCGATGTTGGTGAGCTTTTTCAGCAGCTCGTTGGCTTTTTTCAGTTCGTCCTGCAAAGACTTGATCTTCAGCTGTACCTTCACCCGTGCCACCAGCTCGCCGGCATCGAACGGCTTGGTCAGGTAATCGCTCGCACCCTGCTCCAGCCCCTTTATTTTGGAGTTGAAGTCCATCATACCGGTCAGCATGATGATCGGCACGCCGAGCAATTCGGGGCGGGACTCGACCAGTTGCAAAAACCTGAAGCCGTCCATGCGCGGCATGTCCACGTCGCAAATGACGAGATCGGCCTTGGAGTCGATCAAGGACTTGAAACCCTCAAGACCGTCTTTCGCCTCATGGTAATGATCAAAAAGCGCGACTTCCTTGAGTGTGCGCACCACCTGCTCTCGAATAGCCGCCGAATCATCGATTACCAGCACACTGGTTGACATGGGGGAAAGCCCTTTTCACCTGGCAAAGAGGTCCCGCCGCAAGTATTGCTGCCGGCAGGATGCTCAACTCGTCATGTTGCGGCATCAGCCTGGGTGCTCTGCCTGACGCAAGGATAGGCGCCTTGCCTAGGTCAGGACCGGTGCCAGGCTAGGTTCGGAAAGGTTTGACGAAAATATAGATTATCAGCAGAAATGGAAAAGTTGAAAATGCCGCTTCCAGATTGCCCTTGAACAGTTGCCAAGTGCCGAATGTGATCACGGCGAGTGCGAAAAGAATGGTAAAGATAGCTACAGGTTTATTCATATCGGGATAGTACCCAATTGGGTTGGTTCTTGTCCAGATATTTAATGAAAATGGAAGGATGACCCTTCTTATAATTCTCTTTTAAGGGGTATTCCAGTCCCAGCAAAAGCGCAGCTCCTCGTTGGCAACGATCAACTCACAGTAGGTTTTCTTGAAAGCGGCGAGGTTTGCCGCACTATCGAACTCCTCCTGCACGGAGGTTTCGATCTGCGCATCAGCCTGGTCCAGCATTTTTTCGAAGGCCCCTTCGATAATCCCCGGCTTCCATCCTGCTTTCTTCAGTTCTTCCTTGAACAGCGCAACATGAATGCTGTTATTGACACCATAGTCCACCAAGAGCAGTACATTTCTGGCCATTTTTCATCCCCCCGAAGCAATAGATCTGGCATCTCCCCGCCTCGCCGACTCAAGCCCCCCACCAGGGAGCAGGAAGCGCTCGTCGAAGCACGGGGCGCAAAGTGCGTGGGCGCCACCCTTTAACCTACCAATATTACCACAAAAGTTCGCGTCCGGACTCGAATTCCATTGTTTTGCCGGTCACAGGGTCCTGGAATTGCACCGATTTAGCCAAAAGTTGCAGCGGGTTGGCGAAGTCGTCGGCACGCTCGTCCTGCAAGGCGGGATAATAGC
>JGI24142J45722_1001804_pt1 | contig 9920 bp, 7 predicted proteins | sample BarGraIncu00431A_FD_45722 | JGI IMG/M metagenome (IMG submission 45722) | reverse complement strand
AATGGAGTCTATGATCAGGTATTCGAAGCACTTAAAGGCCGGGCTATTTTTGAATTTCCAGGCATCAGCGCCAATCCCGATTTTGAAACTTGTTTAAAAGTGATCGATCTGATCAAAAAAGAAAACATCGACTTTCTTTTGGCTGTAGGAGGTGGTTCCGTTATTGATGCCACCAAATTTATTGCGTTAGCCAGTCAGGCTGAGGGTGATTTATGGGAAATTCTGACGAAGAATAAATATCCGGAAAAGGCCTTGCCGTTCGGGACTGTACTGACCTTGCCGGCTACGGGATCGGAAATGAATTCAGGTGCAGTCATCACAAAGGCTGAAACCAAAGAAAAACGGGTTTTCGGAACACCTTTGGTTTTTCCTAAATTTTCCATTCTGGATCCGGAAACGACCTATACACTTCCAACGGAACAAATTGCCAATGGTGTCATTGATACTTTTGTCCATACGACGGAGCAATACCTCACTTACCCTGTTGGCGGTGCACTACAGGATTATTTTGCTGAAGGTATTTTAAAGGTGTTGGTCAAAAACGGAGAACAAGCAATGAAAGCACCCGAAAATTACGAGGTTCGTGCCAACCTGATGTGGGCTTCAACCTGGGGTTTGAATGGCTGGATAGCTCAGGGTGTTCCGGAAGATTGGGCAACACATATGATTGGGCATGAGCTGACGGCTTTCTATGGAATTGACCATGCACAAACGCTGGCTATTGTATTACCCGGACTGTTGGATGTACTTCGCGAAGAAAAAGCGGAGAAAATAATCCAGATGGGTGAACGGGTCTTTGGTATTTCAGATGGAAGCAGAGAAAACCGCATTGATGTGACTATCCAGACCATTGATTCCTTTTTCAGACGTTTAGGCATTGGTACTCATCTCTCCAACTACGGTTTGGGAAAAGAGGCTGTTCAAAAAGTGGTGGAAAGGATGAAAGAACGGGGTTGGGCTTTGGGTGAGCATCACAATATTACTTCGGAGGTGGTTGAAAAAATCCTAACGAAACAACTTTAACAACCATGCACGATCACAAGCAACTGTTTCAGGAGCAATCAACATCATGGATTCTGGCTGCAGATAATTATCATGCATTATCCAAAGCCGTTTTTAAAGAGTTTCTGATAGACGGTTTCCGAATCAGGTTGCAATTCAATCCCGGAAGAATCGTTTCATCTTCAGCCAATATTTCCAAGGACGCAATTAAAGCGCGTCCTTGTTTTCTTTGTAAAAAAAACAGACCGGCAGAACAGGATTTTCTTATGTTTGAGGAGAAGGATTTGAACGCTAAATTTCAGATTTTAGTAAATCCTTTCCCGGTTTTTCCACAGCATTTTACCATTGCATCGACAGAACATCAGCCACAGGCCATCGAGGGTCAGTTTTACGCCTTGCTGAAGCTGGCAGAAAAGATGGACGATTGTGTGGTTTTCTACAATGGACCCCGTTGTGGGGCTTCAGCGCCAGACCATCTTCATTTTCAGGCTGGTAGTAAAGGGTTGATGCCGATAGAATCGGATTATGATGGTTGGAAAGAAAGCCATCTTTCATCTCTATACAAAGAAAATGGGGTACAGCTATTTAAAATGGAGCATTTTTTGCGATATGGCTGGATGATGGAAGGGAATGATTTGACAGCGCTTATTCATCACTTTGAGCTTCTGCTGGAAACTTTGACATCTGTTGAATCGGACGGTGGCGTAGAGCCGATGCTAAATTTACTTTGCTGGTATTCTGAAGGAAAATGGATTTGTGCTGTATTCCCCCGAAAAGCGCATCGGCCTGAGTGTTACTTCAAAGAGGATGAGAGCAAACTATTGATCAGTCCAGCTTCGGTAGAAATGGGGGGATTGATGATTGCAGCGCGTCTGGAAGATTTTGAACGAATAACGACGGAGAACATTAAAGAAATTTACAGCGATGTTTCAATGTCCAAAACGGAAATCGATGGCATTTCGGATTTATTTTTAAAGAAACTGGATTTTCAAGACCTTTAATATATACTTATGAATCAAATAGAACCTTTGCTCGAAGTTGGCATTGTTTCGGGCATTGAACTTTCTTTTCATTTTTCAAATCCGTACATCCTTATAGGGCAAACGGAGGGTGGTAAAACCTATTGTGGCACTTTTTCCGCAGGTTTCGAAAATGGAAAAATTTTATTTGAAGATCAGATCTTTTCTGAAATTGAATTTGAACCTGTGTCTGTTAAGAATTCAGCCTTTGAACTTTTCGACGTACGGATTGGAATTAATTTTCATTGGGAACGTACGGAAAGACAGGTATTTGAAGGCAATTTGAAATTTATTGTCGAGGGTGAAAAGATTACAGCAGTAAANAGAATTCCACTTGAATCCTATCTGATCAGTGTTATTTCTTCGGAAATGAGTGCCAAAGCTTCAGCCGAATTACTGAAGGCTCATGCTGTGATTTCAAGAAGCTGGCTTTTGTCTCAAATACAGCAGAAAGGTAAAAATACTACTCAAAATCCAGGTTTCGTTGAAAATGAAACGGAACGAATACGTTGGTACGACAGGGAAGATCACACAAACTTCGATGTTTGTGCGGACGATCACTGCCAACGTTATCAGGGAATTACGCGGGCAAGCACACCTCAGGTACGTGAAGCAATCAAAGCAACGCGTGGACAAGTGCTTACGTCTGGTGAAGAAGTTTGCGATGCCCGTTTTTCAAAATGCTGCGGAGGAATGTTGGAAGAATTTCAGTTTTGTTGGGAAGACAGTCCGAAACCGTACTTGTTAGGTCTTGCTGACAGGGAAGCGACGATTGAACCGGATGTTATTCCTGATTTACGTGTGGAGGAAAATGCCAGAAATTGGATTCTTGGAAATCTACCGGCCTTTTGCAATACATCCGATAAAAAAGTTTTACAACAGGTTCTGAATGGATACGATCAGGAAACGGCTGATTTTTACCGGTGGACTGTTTCGTATACCAGAGAAGAAATAAGTCGGTTGGCTTTTGAGCGCTCAGGCGTTGAATTTGGTGAAATTCAGGAACTCATTCCAATGGAAAGAGGGGTATCCGGACGTTTGGTCAAACTTAAAATAGTGGGTAGTCTTAAAAGCCTCATCCTGGGAAAGGAATTGGAAATCCGCAGGACGTTTTCAACCTCCCATCTTTTAAGTTCCGCATTTATCGTAGAAAAAACGGATGAAGGATTTATTCTACACGGTGCCGGTTGGGGGCACGGTGTGGGTCTTTGTCAGATTGGTGCTGCCATGATGGGAGAGAAAGGTTACAGTTACTCGAGAATTCTCAGTCATTACTACCCCAATACTGAATTAAAAAATCTATACGCATAATGATGCAAAAACGCAATCCCTGGACCTGGGTCCCATCACTCTATTTCGCAGAAGGACTTCCCTACGTAGCCGTAATGACTATTTCCCTGATCATGTTCAAACGGTTTGGCATGTCAAATTCAGACATTGCATTTTATACCAGTTGGTTGAACCTGCCTTGGGTTATTAAGGGGCTTTGGAGTCCATTCGTGGATTTGCTCAAAACCAAACGGTGGTGGATCATTACGATGCAAATAGTGATAGGTGCCGGATTGGGCGGTGTTGCTTTTTGCCTTCCAACGCCCCATTGGTTTCAGTTTAGTATGGCCTTTTTCTGGTTGCTTGCATTCAGTTCGGCTACGCACGATATTGCTGCTGACGGTTTTTATATGATGGGATTGAACGATACGGACCAAGCCTTTTTTGTAGGAATTCGTAACACGTTTTACCGACTGGCCATGATCAGCGGTCAGGGATTGCTCATTTATCTGGCCGGTTTTCTGGAGGAAATGGTTTTACCAGGATTTGCAAAAGGCATGGGCAATATTCCATTTGCCTGGTCCATGACCTTTCTGGTCATGGGAATCAGTATGGTTTTCTTCGGTATTTACCATTTTTTCATGCTCCCTAAACCGGAAGTTGACATTACAAATCCATCACGATCAGCCAAAGAAATTTTCGTAGAATTCGGGCGGACTTTCGCCAGTTTCTTTACAAAAAAAAACAGTGTACTTGCCATTGCATTCTTACTTTTCTACCGATTTTCAGAGGCACAACTTCAAAAGATTTCACCACTTTTTCTGATAGACAGCCTGGACAAGGGTGGTCTGGGATTAAGTACGACTGCTTATGCAACAGTGTATGGTGTCGTTGGCGTAGTTGCCCTAATTCTGGGTGGTATACTCGGAGGAATCGTCATCGCAAAGAGCGGACTTCGACAATGGATCTGGCCCATGGTACTTTGCATGTGTCTTCCCAATCTCACCTCTATTTATTTTGCCTATGCACTACCGGATAGCCTTTGGATTATCAATGCAGGGGTTGCCTTCGAACAATTTGGCTATGGATTTGGTTTTACAGCCTATACGCTTTTTATGATTCAGTTTTGCAAGGGTGAACACAAAACGGCACATTATGCCATCAGCACTGGCTTCATGGCTTTAAGCATGATGTTACCGGGTATGTTTGCCGGTGAAATCCAGGAAACTTTGGGTTACCGGCATTTCTTTATCTGGGTCATGATTTGTTCCATAGTACCCATCGCTTTGGTGGCAATGGTTCTTCCAAAACTGAAGGGGGAGGAAAAGGTTTCAGAGTAGTTGATATACCTATTTATGATGATTGTTCAATGAATGTCAAATAGTTATCTTTGCATAAAATTTAGTCGATGAATACAAATCAAGACCCTAAGGCCATCAATCCAGACACCAAAATGGTAGATCTGTTACGAAACAACCTGAATCTGCTGTTTGTGTTGAATCAGTTTTCCATTCCACTGGGATTTGGTGAGAAATCCATTGAAGAAGTTTGTGTAAAAAACGGCGTGGACACTCAAAGTTTCATCACCCTAATTCAGTTTCATGGTAATCCGGGTAATCCGGACATTCAAAAACTAAATACCCTTTCCCCGGAAGTCATTCTGAATTATCTAAAAAGATCCCATCTCTACTTTTTAGGTTACAGGCTACCGGAAATCAGAAAACAATTTGCCGAAGCACTTGACGAAGGAAGTACCAGAAAGACTATACTCTCCTATTTTGAGGATTATGAGAAAGAAGTAAACGATCATATGGGGTATGAAAACGATGTTTTTTACCCGTATGTAGTAAAACTTTTAAACGGTGAAGAACAAAAGGAATACTCTGTCAAATTGTTTGAAGCCAGACACAACAATATTGAAGAAAAGCTGGACGACCTGATTAATCTGATCATCAAATATTTACCGACTTCAAGTGATACTTTGAGACTTTCAGATATACTGGAAGATCTTCGCCTTTGCAACAGGGACTTAAATCTTCACACTTTTTTGGAAGATAAAATACTGGTTCCAAAAATCAGGAAAATTGAGAAAAAAACTCAAAATGAAGATCTGAAAATTGTTGTGGAAGCAGAAGAACTGAGCGAACGCGAAAAAGATATTGTACGCAGTGTGGCAAAAGGGTTCAGCAATAAAGAAATTGCAGACGAACATTTTATTTCCATTCATACTGTCATTACACACAGACGAAATATTAGCCGGAAACTGGGAATACACAGTTCAGCCGGTCTGACCGTTTTTGCGATTCTCAATAAGTTGGTGGACATCGAAGACCTCAGACAATAATCAGACAACTGGATAGAAAAATTCCATTTGGATCATACGTATATTTAATCAATGATTTAATACATACAATTTAATAAACACATTATGAGACAAACAATCGTAGGAGCAGGGAGAACTGCAATCAGGAGAATGATAGTCTGTGCGTCGGTTCTTCTTTTTAGCATTTTCAGTGTTCAAGCCCAGCAAACGGCAGCAGTTGGCAAAGTGGTATCTTCGGTAAAACTGATTGATTCCAAGAATGCGCCCATGGCCATTCCTGATTTTGGTGAAAAATTGATCGTCATTTTTTACAACGATCCTGATGTGAAGGATGTGAACGATCCCCTCTCCGATGCTTTGAAAGCTAAGAATTTTTCAAAGGAAAAATATGTTGGCATGGGTATAGCAAACTGCAAGGATACCTGGGCTCCAAACAGTGCCATTCGCATGATGGTCCGCAAAAAGGAAAAACAATTTCCGGGAACGCTCATCTTGCTTGATGAGAAGTTATTGCTTGCCAAAGCATGGGGTCTGGGCGACTGCGATGGGATAAGTGTTGTTGTTGTAATTGGTAAGGACTCTAAAATTAAGTTTGTAAAAAAAATAAAAAGTCAGGAAGAAAGTAAAGCGCTTATCCCAACTGTTGTTAAGCTCGTTCAGGACGAGTTGGCAAAATAAACAGGATTAAATTTCAACTAAAAAAGAGGTTGTCTCATTTGAGACAACCTCTTTCCTTTTTTACTGCACCTTTTATATCCCTCAAAAAAACATTAACAAAAAACATTTTTGTATATCTTTCATTAAAAAGAAAGCCAATACTTATTGACATTTACCCGCATATTAGAAGTGAATGAATGACTATTATATGCGTATAAAAAGTACAATATCAAACAACTAATATATAGCATTTTACATTTTATCAAATATGTATCAAGAAAGTACATTTTTGTATCAGCCTTATTGTATTTTGAAATATACATTTGTTGCATTTCGTATATTCTAATTGAATCATTATGGTTTATCATTTTTCTTGTTGTAAGTTTATCTGCCCCCATTTTTTATTTGGTTTCGAACCCATTTCAAGAATCAGCTCACCGCCTTTTAGAAGTTCATTAGCCTGGAATATGCAGGAATCAAGCTTTTTACCGTTTAAAACGGCGCTTTGCACGTACATGTTATTTCGTGAATTATTGTGTGCTATAACGGTAAACTTACCGCCCCGGCCAAATTGATGACCCAAATCGATTTCGACTTTTTGGAACAGCGGGCTTCCGATTTCATACACAGGATTGGCATTGCATCCACCGTCGGTCTGGAATAATCCTATTGCCGTCATGACTAACCATGCGCTCATTTGACCCTGATCCTCATCTCCGAGATAGGCATTTGCAACACCATAACCATAGTAACGTTCAAGAATGGCCCGGTTCCATTTCTGAGTCGACCAGGGTTTGCCTACCCAGTTGAAAAGATAGGCAAAGTGCATGGATTGCTGATTTCCCTGCACAACAGGATAATCCCAATATTGATCGCACATGCCGTTATATCGCCATGGATCACTTAATTTAAAACCCCATTCCAGCCTGTCAATAAATTTTTGCCGGCCGATCATTTTTGCCAAAGCAGGAACATCCTGCGGAACAAAAAAAGTAAGCTGCCATGCATTTCCTTCAACATATTGTTCATTGGCACCAGAGCGAAAAGGGTTAAAATTGGAAACCCATTCACCATTGCTTAATTTCATGTGGCAATAGCCTGCACTGTCAATGGTGTTTTTCCACCAAGAACCTCTGTCGTTAAAGGTGTTGTAAACATCGGTTTTTCCCAGCGATTTTGCCAATTGGCCTACTGTCCAATCATCGTAAGAATATTCCATCGAATTTGAGCAACGGCCTTTGTCGGAAGGAACATATTTATGTTTCAAATATTCCACCAAATCCCTGTTACCGGCAAAACCGCTGTACACTTTTTGTGCCGGTGTTGTTTGCATTTTCACAGCGGCCTCCAATACTTTATTTGCATCAAAACCGCGTATTCCCATTTGATAAGCACCCACCATTTGCGGAATTTCGTGTTCAGCCACCATAACCGGAATGTAATTCATCCCTGCAGGCCCTTTGGCCAACCAACCATAGGCATCGTACATAGCCAATTGCGAGTTCACCCACCTTTTGCTCCATTCAGGCGTCAACAGGTTCCACACCTGATTCAGATTCCAAAAAGAATTCCAGAAAGCATCGCATCCCAGCGCCACATCATCCTTGTCTTTCAATTTTTGCACTTTGCCATCTGTACCACGCCATTCTCCATTTATATCGCTCCAGGTATTGCGGCTGCAAATAGACCGGTATATGGAGTTGTAGAAGCGGACCTTTTCCAACCGGTTTGTAGTCGTTATTATTACTCGATTAAACAGATCGTTCCAGGTGTTCACCTGATTCCGCCGTACCTTATTAAAATTCCACCCGAAAGGATTGGTAATTTCAGTACTCAAGTTCAAATCTGCATTGTCAATGCTCACCAATGAAATGCCTGAGCGAACTTGCACGACCGGATTCTGTCTGGCATCAAATTGGAGGAATACCCCTGCGTTTGTTAAATTCTTTGCTTCTAAGATATCTCCATACTGAATTTGATCGTTTAACCATCCACCCATCTTTTGTATGGGCTTATCAAATTCAATCACAAAATGAATGGTATAGTCCTGATCTGCATCGTTACTCCAAACTTGAGGTGATAACTGATGAATAGACCCTTCAATCCGATAATCGTTTACTTTTCTGAGGTTTATATCTTTCAGCGTATAATCATATTCTGTCGGAACATGCAGGTCTATCAGTACCCGCGCGCTATCCCTATCTATCGGGAAGGTGAAACGTTCAAATCCACAGCGGGTCGTTGCAGTCACTTCTGCCTTAATATCATAATCAGCAAGCTGAACCCCGTAATATCCAATCGGAGCCTGCTCCATCCTTTTGTCAATGCGTGAACGATAACCGCCATCGGGTTTTAATTCATCACCGATTTTTGTTTTCAATTTACCGTTTGTTGCAAAAATGCCCAAGCCTCCCAGCGTCCATTCGTGGATATGGCTGAATGTCCCTACGCTTTCGTAAGAGGGTTGATAACCAGCCTGCCAACCTGCATTTTGATTATCGGGACTCATTTTGACCATGCTGAAAGGCATCCAGGGACCGGGGGCAATCATCCAACGGGAATGAGCCGTTCCCATGCGGGTATCAACATAATCAGCAAGTGTCTGTTCTTTTTGCTTTGATCGGTACACGAAATCCTCTTCCAGCAATTTTCCATTTTCATATATCCGATAGTTGCTTTTCTGAGGTTTTTCAACGGCGGGCATTGGTGCTTCAAATTCATAATACCCTTTTTCCAGCTTTTCTTTGAATATCGTTTTACCATCCAGTTCAACACGGATTTTTGGTGAACCTTTCAAGTATTTTGCATCAATCAACAACGGTTGAACTTTTCCGCCTTCAATTTTCAATTCATAATCGGCAGCTTTCACCTCACTGATAAACAGCTGATCCGGTTTTTCCAATACAAGGTTTGCTGATCCTTCCAGTTTCACCTGATCAAACAGGATCCAGGAACCTTCCAACACTGTTATAGTAACAACATTCCCTCCTTTTTTAAGGATATTCTGTTTAATGGGAATTTCAATGATCTGAGGGGTGGCAGAAGATAAATCACCGGTGATGGAAGCCGTATCCACATAGGCTTCGTCTTGTTTTGGGTAGGGTTGTTTATTTACATCATACCCGACAGCTCCCAATTGTAGTTCTTCATCCTGACCGTTTATGCTTATCTTTATTTTCGGCAAAAATTTCTTTGCGTAGTCCAAAAGATTAAGAACCAATTTATAGTCTCCATTTACCGGCAAAGTTTGAACACCAAACAGTATATTAACCTGATTTGTCCGCCATCCGGAAGTAGGCCAGGTTCCTCCCCATGTATCTACCGGACCAGGAATCACATAAGGAAAATCTTTTTTCTCTTTGGAATGCCCAACCAAGAAATATTTGTCTTCATAGCCAAAATCACGACTAATAAAATTTTTAAATCCGTTGGGAGCAAGCGCAAACTCCAATGCTGAATGATCTGCTTTTCCGATATTCCATACAACATTGCCCTCTTTTTGTGATGCTGAATAGGTTAAGAGAGAAAATATTGATAAGAAAAATACAAGCGTTATTTTTTTCATTTTATACTATTTTTTCTTTTTGGAATTAAGCAAATTAAGCAATAATTGGAATTCATCGTCCTCATTTATTTTTTTTCATGGCAAT
>JGI24142J45722_1001803_pt1 | contig 9923 bp, 12 predicted proteins | sample BarGraIncu00431A_FD_45722 | JGI IMG/M metagenome (IMG submission 45722) | reverse complement strand
CTGCAGTAATATACAAGTCGAAGTCAGGTTTTGCAAAGAAATATGCTGAATGGATTGCACAGGCGTTAATAGCTGACATTTATGAAAGTTCGCAAGTTAACGTAGAGATATTAACAGAATATGATACGGTCATTTATGGCGGAGGATTATATGCAGTTGGTATAAACGGAGTTAAATTGATAACCAAAAACCTCGATAAACTTAAAGGTAAAAATGTTGTTGTCTTTGCGACAGGCGCATCTCCTTCACGAGAAGAGGCACTATGTGAGGTGAGAAATAAGAACTTTACTTCGGAACAGCAGAAACAAATAGTGTTTTATTATTTGCGTGGCGGATTTGATTACAGTAAGCTGAAGCCTTTAGATAAAGTCCTCATGACCTTACTGAAATGGAAAATGAAAATGAAGACAGAATTAGTACCTGACGAAATAGGAATGCTTGCTGCCTATGACAAGCCAGTAGATTTTACAAGAAGAAAGAATATTGATGAATTAGTCTCATATGTTCATACTTCACTTAAGCATTAGATCAGGATTTATGATATTTGAGCTAAATTAAGGCTCTTCTTATTTTGAGGAAGGAGAGGTGAATATGGGAGAACATGTAATTACTAAATTTAAAACAAATGTAGAACCACGGCTTGATGAAGTTAAAAAGTGGATAGATGAAGGATGTACAAAAGTTGAAATAGCAGAATTGCTTGAAATCAGTACTTGGGCTTTAGATGATTATTCAAAAAAACATCCGAAATTAGCTAAGATATTAAAGAAAGATGATAAGTGGAATACACATATTATGCCAAGGTTAAATGACATAAAGGAATGGTTGGTTCAAGGAGATACTGTACGGGAGGTTTGTAAGAAGCTTTCGATTTCACCAGAGACTTGGTACAAATATTGTAGAGAACATGAAATTCTAATGGAACTTGTAAATATGGGCAGGAGCGTGTTATGTAACGAGGTGGAAAAATCTTTATTGAAGCTATGCACTGGTTATGAATACGAAGAGTTAAAAACAATCGTCGAAGAGGATAAAAATGGCAAGAAGCGAACCAAGCTTGAAAAGATAAAACGCCACCAACCACCATCGGCCCAAGCAATATCATTTTTCTTGCGCAACCGTATGCCAGAGGAATGGTCTGATAAGAAGGAACTTATATTGGATACTCGCCAAAATGAAGAAGCAAGGAAGCAGTTGTTCCTGGAAATGGTGAATGGGGAAGTAGTGGATATTAGTGAGTGCCAAGATGAGCAACCAAGATCCGAATCAGATGAAGAGTAGTATATGGATAATCTTATGTCGTTAGTAATCTGGGAGATAAATGCCCTATATGAGCCTAAAACTACCCGAAATAAGCCTGTGATCAACCTAGTACCAATCCATAATTAGTCTTATGTATCCAGTTGCTATCAGGGCAAGACAGAGGTAACATGGACACACCTAGTAGAGAAAGGGTGTGTTTATATGCTTGATTTAGGCGGATTCGAGGATTATCTCACAAATAGGGAACTGAGCGGGAATACCATCAGTTGCTATATTCGGGACAGCAAGGTTTTTATGGAGTGGTTCAGTAGCAGAACGGATTGTGGACTGGACAAACTGATTCAGCTTGATGCCATTGGTTATAAGAAGCATCTGTTGAATACTAATAAATCAGTGGTGACAGCCAATAGGAAGGTTGCCAGCGTCAATGCCTTATGCAAATGGCTCTATGAAAGCGGATCAACTACTGATGAGATCAATATAAAGGCAGTAAAGAATCGGGATGCTCGGCAATATAAAGGCTTAGAGGAGAAGGATCTAAGGAAACTTCGAGCAGAGATACACCGAAATCGCAATTCACTTCATATATGCATCATTGAATTATTGCTTGGCACAGGGCTTCGGGTGAGTGAACTATGCGGATTGAAGCTTCAAGACATAGAATTATCCGAGCGTAAAGGCACAATCAAGGTCATTGGCAAGGGAAACATATACAGAACACTGCCACTCAATAAGGATGTTCGCAAAGCAATTCAGGATTACGCTGATATTAGACCCGCCAATGATAGTGACTTCCTATTGATAGGACAGCGTGGAGCTTTCAAACGGAATGCAATCAACTTAATCCTTGAAAAGTATGGGCAAAGAGTATCAGTGGATGTAACTCCACATCGGCTTAGGCATTCTCTAGGGTATAGACTGGTCAAGGAAGGAACAGCAATAACAACCATTCAGGAAATACTTGGGCATGATAGCATTTTGACAACGAATTTATACACGGTCACAACTGAACAGGATAAGGTAGAGGCTCTGGAAGCATTGGAGTGGTAAGAAAGCCGCTCTATTTTTATGCACCTTTCCCATGGGAGGGGTGCTTCTATTTGTGCAAGATGCTCTGGCAGTAGACGGTGTGGAAATTTTTGTAACAAAATTTATTGAGAAGTTTTTGAGTGGCTTTCTTAGGATTGTTTAAAGTAACGTCATCATATATGCAAATAATAGAGCAGAAGGAATATATAAAAATGGATGCTTAATTATATTGTATAGCATTGAACCAATAAACCACAGAAATGTTATGTCAAATATATTTAATTTCTTGTTATCGATATAATATAAAAATGCTTTTGATATCTTATATGCATATACACAGAACCAAAATACAAGTCCTGTACTAAGAAAACATATACCCCAAAAAATATTGCCACTGTAATAAATATCTAACGCAAATTTACTCCAAACCAAAAAAATTAATGAATAGATAATGCACACCCAGTTTATAGGTTGTTTTATAAATACAATAATTTGAGTTTTTAATTTCGAAAGCATGAAATCACCTCAATGTCTTTATATTACGAATAAATTTAGAATTTGTCTAGTCATATTAATGTGAAGGGAGGCTTTATGCAACAAATACAAACACATGACCATACCCGCCAAAACCTCCTGCTCAAGCAATACCTGAATAAATACTTCTCCCCGAACAAGATAGAAGAACTTGTCGGGGAGTTTTCATTTTCAGAGCTACGAAAGTTACTTGGCGAGATGGATTTAGAATTCTTTAGCTTATGCTACTTCCCAAAATACTTCGACCGTAAATTTGGGGAATTTCACAAGGAACTATTCGAGGAACTGAAATATATGCTGGAGAATAAAGGGTTGATTGAAGCTTTTGGATTACCACGGGAACATGGCAAAAGTACCATTAACTCTTTTCTATTTCCCCTGTATTCAACACTTTACAATAAATCGCAGTTCACACTGATAATATCAGCAACGGAGCAGATTGCTCTCCCATTCCTAGATATGATCAAGGACGAATTAGAGAACAATGAGTTGCTAATGGAAGACTTCGGTATTCAAAAAGGAAACCGCTGGAACAATAATGAAATATGGGTTAGGGGTAAGAGTGGCATTGATGCATGTATAATGATTCGTGGTATAGATGGAAGTTTGCGCGGAACTCACTTTAAACAACATCGCCCTCAACTTGTTCTATTGGATGATTTGCTCAAAGATGATACTGCAAGAAGTGAAACCAAACGTGAACAAGTCAGAAATACTTTCACTGATGTTGTCATTCCAATAGGCACAAAGGATACCAATATTCTAGTTGTCGGTACTTGTTTACATGAGGAAGATCTGATGACTGACCTTTTGAAGGGAAAAATTCCTGGGGTAAGGAGCATAAAAAAGTCGGCAGTCATATGCTTTGCCGAACGAGATGATCTTTGGAGCGACTGGGAAGCTAAATATAATAACCTGCTGGACTTGGATAGGATTGAAACTGCCAAGTCTTTTTTTTATGCCCATCAGGAGGAAATGTTGGAAGGCACAGAAATATTGTGGTCAGAGTATCTTGATTACTATTATCTAATGTGCAAAAAACAGGCAATGGGAGACAAATCCTTCTATAAGGAAATGCAGAATGATCCGCGCAGTACTGACGATTATATCTTCAGAGATATTCAATATTGGGACAGACTTCCTGGATTTGAAGAAATGGAACTCGTGATGTACATTGATCCTGCAATTAAAGCTGGTAAAAGAAATGACTTTTCTGCAATAACAATTCTCGGACTTCATAGAAAAACTAAGCAGAAGTACGTGGTTGATGGCAGCATATACAAACTGCTTCCCGACGATCTGTTTCAAGTAGCAATTGAGAAATTACAGCAATATCCGGTTGAAAAGATTGGATTTGAAACTACAGCAGCTCAGAGCTATATCAAGCAGAAATTTGATGAGGAACTATGGAAGAACAAGATATTTACTCCAGTTGATGAAGTAATAAGTAGGGGCCAGAAACATGAGAGAATTATATCTCTTGAACCAGAAGTAAAGAAGGGACATATTCTATTCAATCCTGGTAATATCAGGTATAATAATCAGGTAAAAGATTACAACAAAGGCGCTAAACATGATGATGCCCCTGATAGTCTTTATGGAGCAGTTCAGTTGGTTCAAGGGGTAAAGAGTATTAGGTTTTATGATAGGAGTTTGTTGTTTTGAACTACTTATTTGTGACACATTTGTATCTGCGAAATAAAGATTTTATATATTTTGCGAGGAGATAGACATATGATTGAATCTTTATCAAAAATGTCAAACAAACAGTTTATATTCACTTGCCTTAATAAGTTAAATAAGGTAGGAAAGCTTACAGAAAAAAATATTAACTTGTTATCCAATAGAGATTATTGTAGTGCGAATTTCTTGTGTTCATTTGCCATATTATCTGAAGTCCCTACATTAGGTGAAATTTCAAATAAGTATTACAGAGATAACTCTGGGTATCGAAGATACTATCCTGAAAGCTATGTAATAGGAGAAAAAGCTTATATTGTAACAAATCATTGGTATGGTCCTAAAAAGTCTAATCCTGACAATAGAACTCCATTTATGCAATGGGTACTGAATTCGATAGCATAGCAATCTTTACTCAAACAAGGATACCCCGCGAAAGATTTATTGCACAATATTCTTATTATGTGACGAATGTACTACGAACTTATCATGCCTGTACCCAAAACGGTTTGGGCTATTTTACACCTAATTTTAGAACGAACAGGTATTATTGATAGAACATTACTCCTTTAATCACAGTACTCTATCCCAATAGCCAATTACTTACATGATATGGAATCCTATATTATCATTAATTTAGTAATTGAACTTGAGGAGGTGCGGGTTATGAAAAGTAATAAAGAATTTATTCTGGAAGTAGAAAGACTCTTTGGAGCATATGAAGCAGAAGTGAATGAAGCGCTAAAACAAGGATTCTTGAAAGAAAATACAGTTAAAACATATTTGTTGCATTCTGGTAATTTTATTAAATGGTGTAAGGATGATTTTGAACCAGGTGGAAGGAACAAATAAATTTAATGAATTATTGCCTGTGCCAAAACGGTATGGGCTATTTTTATGCCCATATTTAGAAAGGAGCTGATCTAATTGAACACAAACGAAAATTTAATACTAGAATGCCTAAATGAACTCAACAAAAACGCTCTGGCAAAGCAGAAATATAAAGATTACTACGAAGGCAACCACTCAATCCTCAAAAGTTACCAAATGCAGGATAGCAGGAGCAATATGAGATTAGTATTCAACTTTCCAAGAAAGTTTGTGGATAATGAAACAGGATATATTCTCGGCAAACCTGTCAATTATATTTCTAAGTCTGATGAGTCAACCATTATTATTGCCATTGATAAAAACACGAGCCACTGGGATAAAGAGCATAATATCAATCTCAGGAAGCAATCGGAAATCTATGGGGAAGCTTATGAACTCAACTATGTGAATACCGATGGCGAGTTTTCAGCAACAATACTCACCCCTCTAAACGCTTATGTTTTGGAGGATGGATCTGCCGAAAGAAACGTTGTGCTGGCCTTACATACCTTCACAAAGAAATTTGATACAACGAAATATCTTGATGTGTATACCGCTAACGAAATCTTACATTATGAATTGGGCAGTAACAGCAATAAATCATCGCTCAATCTGATGGGCAGCCATGAACATATTTTCGGCAGAGTGCCTGTGACTGTATGCCCTGCCAATCATGAAAAGATAAGTGGCTTTCAGGATGTCATTTCCCTCTTCGATGCATACAACGCTCTGAATTCCGATTTGGTAAATGAAATCGCTGATCATCGCAATGCTTACCTAGTGATCGAGAATGCCAAACTTGAGGAAGAAGATTTACTCAAAATGAAATCCATGGGTATTATTCAAGTGCCACAGGGGGGCAAGGTTAGCTGGCTCACAAAGGAAATCAATGATTCGTTTGTGAAGAATGAATTGGACAATATTGAACGCAAAATATATGACATGATGGATGAAGTCAATTTCAATGAGAGCTGGGCTAGTAACACTTCATCTTTGGCACTTCGCAATAAACTGCTTAATCTTGAGAATAGAGTGGCTATGCGAGAGGCTTTTATGGAAAAGGTGATCAAGCAAAGGCTGAAGAATCTGTTTGTATACCTGCTGAAAAAGGAAGGCAAATTCTATGACTATAGAGATGTGGCAGTAAAGTTTACAAGGAATCTTCCGACAGACATGGTGGGACTTGCGGATGTAATTGTAAAAATAAAGGATATCTGTTCGCAGGAAACATTACTTTCATTATTGCCATTTGTAGAATCGCCTAAAATCGAGATGGATAAGTATGATAAAGAACAACTAAGGAAGGCATCCCAATCTAGTGAACCTGACTCTACTACACAGACTCAATTTGTTGTTTAAATACGCGTTGTAAGCCTTCAGATTCACACCAGTAGGGTAAATATACCACTACTGATTTTTCATGCCCAAAATGGGCCAATATAAAGAGACTTTGTTTTTAAGCAAATGCCATGAACCTATTGCTATAAGCGGTTTTGTGGCATTTTGTATTAAATTTAATTTGCCCGTTTTAGGGAGGGGATTGGAGGTGAATGTTAAGTGGCAAGGTTGAGCAAATTTGAGAAGGAGGATTTAGGTTATTGGATTAATGCAAAGGGAGAAATCGAGTATCACAAAAAATGTGCAAGATGCAGTCATGAATGCAAACAATCGTTTAGATGTTTACAAGTTCTTTGTCCCATATATCAAAGGAGATAATAGCTTGTCCTAGGTATGACGTTAAACTGCTTAGTTTATAGAAGCGTTTCTGGTTTGAATGAGTCAGAAGGGTAATTTGAAAGGGGAATATAGTTATGACATTGGAAGAAGTAAAAAAGTACGTGGAAGAAAACAAAGGTAGTGATGAGGTAAAAGCATATCTTCAGGGGCTAGTAAGCGTTGAAGGGGTGCAGACATTCTTTACGCAAAATGAGGATGGTAAGAGATGGCTGGATAGCGAACGAGACAAGCATCTCAATAAAGGTTTGGATACTTGGAAAGCCAATAATCTGCAAAAGGAAATCGATAAAAAAATCCATGAACTATATCCAGAGGAAACGGAGGAAAAGAAACAACTCAGAGAACTCAATGCCAAAATCGAAACGATGGAGCTTGAGAAACAGAAGGAAGTGTACAAGAATAAAGCTCTTACTATTGCCGCCGATAAGAAACTTCCTATTAACAAGATCGTAGATTTGTTCATTTCAGATAACGAAGAAGCCACCGTTGCCAATATTGCAAGGTTTGAAGAGATCTTTGGGGCTTCAGTTCAATTGGCTGTAGAAGAGAGACTTAAAAGTAATGGCTATACTCCACCGAATAATGGCGGTCAGAATAACCAGCCACAAAATCTAAATGACGCTTTGAAGAACTACTACTCAGAAAATAATAAAGGTTAAAATTGAAAGGGGATTGATTATTAATGATTACATTAGCACAAGCAAAACTAAACACACAGGATGCCATTCAAGCGGGGGTTATCGATGAATTCAGAAAAAGCTCATTCATTTTGGACAATATGACATTTGATGATGCAGTTAGCCCTGGAACAAATGGAGCTACACTTACTTATGGTTACACAAGATTGATCACACAACCGACTGCCGCATTTAGATCAATTAACAGCGAGTATACTCCGCAAGAAGTCACAAAGGACAGATATACGGTTGAACTTAAACCTTTTGGTGGCTCATTTCAAATTGACAGAATCATAGCAAATACTGGAGGTTTAGTTGATGAAGTAAACCTACAAGTACAGCAGAAAGTAAAGGCAGCAAGGGCATTATTCCACGACACTATTATCAACGGTGATTCGGCTATAGATGCCAATTCCTTTGATGGGTTGAATAAGGCGATTACAGGTTCAAGCACAGAATTCAATGCCGGAGCCTATATTGACCTTTCTACATCTGCAAATGTGGATACTAACTATAAGCAATTTCTAGATTTGCTGGATGAATTTCTATCCAACCTTGATGGTACTCCTACCTTTCTTGGAGGGAATTCTAAACTGATTACCAAAATTAAAGCAGTGGCTCGAAGGGCAGGATATCTTACCCAAAGTGAAGATGCTTTTGGCAAGAAAGTCGATGCTTATGATGGAATTGTTCTTGTTGATCTTGGTGCCAAGGCTGGAAGCAATGATCCTATCATTTCAATAGTGGATACCAGAAAACCAAATGGGACGCTTACAGTCACAGGATTGACGGATCTTTATGCCGCTAGGTTAGCAGTCGATGGTTTCCATGCTGTATCTTTAGCCAACCAAGATTTAGTTAAGATTTGGTTGCCTGACTTTGCAACATCAGGAGCAGTCAAGAATGGTGAAGTTGAGATGGTTGCAGCTGTGGCTCTTAAAGCGACAAAGAGTTCGGGTGTCATGAGAAATATTAAAGTGGTATAGATGGGAGGTAAACAATGGCGAAGATATACAGCAATAATAAACAGTTTAATGGTATATCTGCTAGTGTGAACTTTATCAATGGGGTGGGGGAGAGCAATCTTCCCCACCTTCTTGCTTGGTTTCAGGAAAGTGGATACACCATAGTTGAAGATAAAAGAGAGCCTAGTATTTACGATTCGATGGCCTATAAGGAAATGACTGATATTGCGAGAGATAAAGGATTTAATGGTATTGGCCTGAAAAAAGAGGAATTGATCAAAGCATTAATTCTCTGGGATAAAGAACATATAGAAAAAGCAGAAGAAACGGTAATAGAAATAGAAACCGAAAAGGGGGAATAGATCATGCTGGAATTAATGAAGATGCTTCTTAATATTGAACCTTACGACGATTCTAAGGATGATCTTTTAAATCATTTTATTAAACTAGCGTTAAAGACAGCACTTGCTTACTGCAATGTGACGGAATTACCGCCAGAGCAAGATGACACCACCGCAGATTTGGCAGTTTACTTCTATAAGAATAGAGATAGCTTGGGTTATAAACAACAGGTACAGGGAGAACGAAGCGTTACATTTGAAGGAGGAGGTATTCCTGAATATATCAAATCAGCTTTACCGCTTCCCAGAATCAAGGTCGGGTGTTGAGGATGTTTAAGGATACTAAGATCGACATTTTGCAAAGTCCATTAGACGCACCTATTAAAACTATTGATGCAGATGTCCAGCCGTTTTCTAAAAGCATCGCCTTTGAAGACGGTTTTCAAATCGAAATAACCAGTAGATTGTTTTGTGATACTGACGACCTGATTACTGAAGAGAGCTATATCGAATTTGCTAGTGAAATGTACAAGGTGATGGAGATTAAAAAATGGGATAATTACCTAGAAATATACCTGTACAAGTTAAAAAGGCAGGTGTAGCTATCTTGCAGGATATAGATGGAATGATTGATTTTTTCCTTTATGAAAAAGGAGAAAGCATTTTGATCAATGGAGCTGAGCAGGTTGCCTTGGTCATAGATGCAGTGAATAAAATTACATATTACAATGACAAGTTGATCCGCTGTAAGTGTCTAGTCAAGACAGGTGATCTTGTTCAATATGGTGATGCAAACTATTTAATCATAAGCCAGATAGATAAAAGTG
>JGI24142J45722_1001797_pt1 | contig 9952 bp, 8 predicted proteins | sample BarGraIncu00431A_FD_45722 | JGI IMG/M metagenome (IMG submission 45722) | reverse complement strand
GTGAGACGTTGGAACACATAAGTCTAAACAGACACCGAAAAGTCCCCTCTCCCTCCTTCGCCGAAGGCTTCGGCGGACAGGCCCGGAGGGGGAGGGTTAGGGAGGGGGAAATCAACTTTCTCAACTAAACGCTTACACCAGCGGAATCGGGCGTTGATCACTTCATGTGATGTGAAATGTTACGAATAAAATGACTGTGCGGAGTGAATGCAATGCCAACTGGAAAAGTAGAAAATGGGAAGTGGGAGGCGATTTGCGAGCAGTGCGGACTCTGCTGCTTTGAAAAAATAGAGGATGAGGACGGCCGTATTCTCTTCACCTCGACGCCCTGCCGTTATCTCGACATTGATACCAGGCGTTGCAAAATTTACACGAAGCGTTTCAAAATAAATCCAGAATGTGTGCAGCTCACGCCTGAACTGGTAAAGGACCTGAAGTGGTTGCATCGCAGCTGCGGTTACAAAAAAGCCTTAAAAGCGAAGAAAGCCGTCGAGTAGAACCCGGTCCAGCTTATGACCGTCCTTCGACTCCGCTCAGGGAGCAGGCGTTCGCTGAGCGGAGTCGAAGCGCATCCGAATCCTCGAATGAAGTTTAACAGGACTAGGTATTAGAACGTAGGAGCTAGAACTTAGAACTTAGAACTTAGAACTTAGAACTTAGAACTTAGAACGTAGAACGTAGAACGTAGAACGTAGAACGTAGAACCGTTTCCAACCTTAATCAAAACTGCTGCTCCAGAGGTGTAATTTGGCAAATGCTGTAAATGAAATAATAAACCTCACGAAACTTTCAGAGGGCGGGTTCGCTGCGCTCACTTTTGCGGAAAAGAACAGCTATCTAAGAACCCTTGATGCCAAACAGCGCATGGACATGATCCTTATGGACCACGACGCCAAAAGGCTCGCCGCGGCCATGCAACCCCAGGAATTCTTCTGGCTCATGAAGGAAATCGGCGAGAGCGACGCGCTGGGACTGCTGCAGATAGCCTCTCCGGAACAGTGCATCTTCATTCTCGACATGGAGCTTTGGGACGGCCACACCTTCTCCGAAGAAAAGGCCTGCACCTGGCTCTCCTATTTAATGGAAGGAGGCGAGCCGCAGATCCACGAACTTTTGAAACATCTCGATTTCGAGTTCCTGCATCTCCTTTTAAGCCGGGAACTGACAGTCAATGGCGGCATCGGCGATTTCTCCGATGACGAGGAGCGTTTCGACGACTTCGATCTCACCTTTGACGACGTCTTTTTGCTCTCCTTCAAAAATCCCAAGCATAGCCAGGTGATAGGTGCCTTCCTGAAAATGCTCGTCAAGCTGGACAACCCGCTCTACACCGCACTCATGGAAGGGATCAAGGGTGACGTGGACCTGGAGCTTGAGGAGCAACTCCAGCGCTTTCGCACCGGCAGGCTCGAGGACCTCGGCTTCCCGCCGCTGGACGACGCGATCTCCATCTATGCTCGAGTCAATCCTGCTACCTTCGAGTTGCAGGGAGACAAGAAACTGCTCAGCTCGGCAGGCGAATGCGGTGGTCTGATTCCGATTCCCGCCCAGGAAGACTCCCTTCTTTTCAGGGCTCTCGCCCTTGCCGATTCCGAGCCGCTTTTGGAAGAGTTGAACTACCTGATAAACAGTGCGTTGGTAGCCGAAGGTGGCGCCTTTGCCGAACCCGAAGCGATGACTGGCGTGCTGCAGCGGGTCTGCGGTTACCTGAGCCTTGCACTGGAACAGCTTTGTGGCGCAGACGAAGCACAGGCTGCCGAGGTGCTTTCCGGCGAGCAACTGAAGCGTTTGTTCCAGCTTGGCTATAGCATCGTGCTGGAACTGAAATTTGCCGCTCAGGAGACCGAAACCGTGGATTACGCCTCAGGGAAGCTGCTCGCAGGCCTCAAGGCCAAGCGGCCCCGCTTCTACCGTGGCCTCGACGCCGACGGCGTTGACGGCTACCGCGAGTTCAAGGAGCTTTCCGATGTGAAGCGTGCCGCGGCACTTTTGGTACAGCTTCGGGGCTAATCTGGCGCCGCTGCCTGGGTATCATCATGCTTGTAGGGGCGAACCTTGTGTTCGCCCTTTTTTTACCACTTCATTCCCACGCTTCCGCGTTTGATCGGCCTCCCCGGACGCTCCCGCGTCCAGCGCCGGAAGCACCGCCGCCGCGTGACCGGTAGTTCCCCCATCTCGCGTAGAGACGCATTGCATGCGTCTCTTTCACCCGATCACGCTTAGACCAACCAGAAGGCGGCAGCGCTGAGACGCATGCAATGCGTCTCTACCTGAATTGCTCTCCCCTCAGAAAGTACAGTCTTGTTGCACCTCAATACACTCCCTACAAAAGCCCGTAAAAATAAGTCCCCACTTCCACCCAGCCACCCTTGGTTTTGCCGCCTCCCAAAGCACCAATGAGTCTTGCAATATAAAGCTTCATTGGTATTATTTCTAAGCTTTCGCTCGTGTTTGTGACGACTTGGTACAGCCGTCAGGAGGGTAAGGATGAAGGTACTGGTCGTAGACGATTCCCGCAGCGATCGCAAGGTCATTCGCTACAACTTTGAGTGGCACGGATGCCAGGTTGTCGAGGCTGCGAACGGCCGGCAGGGGCTCGAATTGGCGTCACAGGAAAAACCGGACCTGATCATCTCCGACTGCCTGATGCCGATCATGGACGGCTTTCACTTCCTCTATGAGCTGAAGCGACTGACGGAACTCAAATCGATACCATTTCTTTTTTATTCTGCGGTCTATACCGGCAGCAAAGAGAGCGAGCTGGCCCTTTCCCTGGGCGCACGTGCCTTCATCGAGAAACCGAAGCATCCCGACGAGCTTTGGGAAGAAGTCGGGCGCATCATGGCGCTGCCGACGGCGGGGGAGGGGGGCGCCCCGGTGCGGGTGTGGCGCGAGGATGATTTCCTGAGGGACTACGGTCAGATGGTGGCGGGTAAGCTTGAGGAGAAGGTGAGGGAGCTCTCCGAGGTGAACGAGAGCCTGCTGCGGCTGAATAGCGAGCTGGAGCGGAGGGTCATCGAGCGGACCGCACAGCTGGAGGCGGCCAACCGCGAGCTGGAGATGTTCAGCTACTCGGTCTCCCACGACATGCGCGCGCCGCTGCGGCATCTGGACGGCTTCAGTCAGGCGCTTCTCGATGAATACTCCGGCAAATTGAATACCACCGGCAAGGATTACCTGGACCGGATCAGGAAATCGAGCCGCCGTATGCTGGAGATGATCGATGCCATCCTGGAGCTGTCGCGTTTCGCCCGGGGCAAGGTACTCAGGGAGAGCGTGGATCTCAGCGCCATGGTGCGCGAGATTGCCGACCAACTGGTGCGCTCCCAGCCGGAGCGGGTGGTGGCGTTCCGGATCGCGGAAGGGATGACGGTGCGGGGGGATGCGCGGCTACTGAGGGTCGTGCTGGAGAACCTGATCGGCAACGCCTGGAGGTTCAGCGAGCCGACCAAGGAGGCGCTGATCGAGTTTTACCCGACCGAGTGGGAAGGGCGGCTCGCCTTCGCAGTGCGCGACAACGGTGTGGGGTTTGATATGGCTTATGCGGACAAACTCTTCGCGCCGTTTCAGAAGCTGCATCGAAACGAGGAGTTTAGCGGAAGGGGGATCGGGCTTGCCATAGCGCGGAGGATCATCAACCGCCACGGAGGGACGATTCAAGCGGCGGCGGAGCCAGGTAAAGGGGCGACCTTCACCTTTACCGTTTAACCTTCCTCATCCCTCTCTTGCCTTCGCCATAGGCTTCGGCGGGCAGGCCTGGAGGGCAAGGGGGAGTTTTATTGAAGAGGGTTCAAGAGGGTTTGGAACCCCTCGCCCTCCGGGAGAGGGGCAGGGGTGAGGGAGTTGCTACGAAGCAAGAAGATGTAAACCTGCTCCCTGATTGGAACCCTACGCCTTAGTTCACTTTTTCCGCCAGTCTCCCCACCAGTTCCCCGCCTACAGCCTCGGTGATCAGCACGTTGACCTCGCTATTGAAGAGCCCCTCGCTCCCCTCGATCAGCACCGGCAGGTAGTTTCTGGAAAGCCCCTTTCTCCCGCCCGCATCCCGCTGCACCAGGACCCGCAGCTCCCGCCCCAGGAAACCCGCCGCATAAGCGTGCTTCTTTTGCTCCGATAAAAGCCGCAGCGCCTCGGCCCTTTCCTTGACCACCCGCGAGTGCAATTGCGGAGTCATGGTCGCAGCCGGGGTTCCCGGGCGCGGCGAGAAAGGAAAAACGTGCAGGTACGCCAGGGGCAGCTCCTCGATGAACCGGTAGGTCTCGGCGAACTCCTGGTCGGTCTCCCCCGGAAAGCCGGCGATCAGGTCGGTGCCGAGGCAGATATCGGGGATCGCCTGCACCAGCGCCTGCACCACGCCCCGGTACAGCTCGGTGCTGTAGCCGCGGTTCATGCGGGATAGCACCCTGTCGCTGCCGCTTTGCAGCGGCAGGTGCAGGTGCGGGCAGACCATTTTTGACCCGGCGAGAAAGCAAATCAGCTCCGGCGACACTTCAGTCGGTTCCACCGATCCGATCCGCAGCCGGTTGACCGCTGCCAGCCCCTCGGCGCGCTGCAGGAGCCCCAAAAGGTCGGTCGGCGGATTGAGATCCAGCCCGTAGCCCCCCAGGTGAATACCGGTCAGCACGATCTCCTTGAATCCCTTCACGGTGAAGGAGCTCATCGCGTCCAGCGCCTCCTCGGGCGCCACGCTCCGGCTTGCCCCGCGGGCAAACGGCACGATGCAGTAGGCGCAGCGGGCGTCGCAGCCGTTTTGCACCTGCAGAAAAGCCCTGGTGTGCTCGGCAAAACTCTCCAGCGGAGCGCTCTCTCCCGATTTCTGCAGCGAGATGTCGGCGACCACGGCCCTCGGCCCGTCCCCCACCCCCATCTCCCTGAGAAAGCCGACGATGTCGCGCTTCTCGGAGTTGCCGAGGATCAGGTTCACCCCGGGAGTCTCCAGTAGTTCCGCCCCGGCCATCTGGGCGTAGCAGCCGGTCACCACGACGCGTGCCTCCGGGTTCAGGCGGGTGGCGCGCCGGATCAGGCGGCGCGACTCGGCGTCCGTCTTGGCCGTCACGGTGCAGGAGTTGATGAGGTAGATGTCCGCCGGGCCCGAGAAGGGGACGATGCTGAAGCCGTCCTTTTCCAGGGCCTGTGTCATGGCGGCCGATTCGAACTGGTTGATCTTGCAGCCGAGCGTGGTTATGGCGATTGTCTTAGTCATAGGTGGGGATATCTACTTGATCCTGTTTTTCAGTAGTTCATGCTCTGCCGCCAGCACGTTGTATTTGCGCTCCAGTTCCCGGATCTGGTCGAACAGGCAGGAGATTGCCTTCGCCTCGGGGTCGGGCATCCTGCCGTGCTCGAGGTCCATGCGCAGCTGGGGCTTCTCGGTCGCCATCACGACACGCCCGGGGATACCGACGACGGTCGAGTTGGGCGGGACCTCCTTGACCACGACGGAGTTGGAACCCACCTTGCTGTCTTTTCCGACCGTGAAGGGCCCGAGGATCTTGGCGCCGGAGCCGATGACCACGTTGTCGCCGAGCGTCGGGTGCCGTTTCACCTTCTCCCAGCTCACCCCGCCCAACGTCACGCCGTGATACAGGGTGACGTTCTCCCCGATCTCGGCGGTCTCGCCGATCACCACTCCCATGCCGTGGTCGATGAAGAACCCCTTCCCGATGGTGGCACCCGGGTGAATCTCTATTCCCGTGAAAAACCGGCCGAAATGCGAGGTAAGGCGTGCGAGAAACCAGAGTTCTCTTTTCCAAAACCAGTGCGAGACCCTGTGAAACCAGACGGCGTGCAGCCCCGGGTAACAAAAGATCACCTCGAGCGTGCTTCTGGCCGCGGGGTCCCTGTCAAAGACTGCCTTTATGTCTGATCGTATCCTGGAAAACATGGGAACCTCCCTGGTTCTAAGCGCGGTAATCGCCTCCCGCGCGGGAATCTAGGCTTTTGTCGTAGCATACCCGACCGTTCTAGTCAATTACTATGTGGCNCGTTCTGCATCTCCCGCAGTAGCTTTAACTGCGCGGTTTCTCCTCGCAGTTCGCTCCCACCGAAGCTGCGCAGCAGCTCCGGAAGCGCCGCGTCGGCCCCGCATCTCGGATAACTGAGCGAGAGGTGGTGGATGAGCCGGACGGTTTTCAGCGCGTCGAACCAGCCGTGGAAAGCGACCTTGAGCGCTTCGGGGCCGCCCGAGTTCGCCCTCAGCCGGTCCCATACCGTAGCGAAGCGGGCCTGCTCCAGAAAGAAGGCAAGTTCCGGGTCCAGCTGCGCGCTCGCCGCCAGCAGTTCCCCGCCCGAAAGCGCGGTCCCCGCTTCGACTGCGCCGAGCCACTCCCCGAGGATCCGGAAACAGTCGGCGCGGTAAAAGCTCTGGGACTCTTCCCCAAGCTCCAGTATGCGCGAGATGCTCTTGCCGGTGCCAAAGGGTACCCGGTGCGAACTGCGGGCCGCCGGATGCACGACCGTGCCGGCCAGTTGGGCGATCCCCGAGGTCCTTTTGAGCTGCTGCAGGAAGTAGAAATCCTCCCCGGCACAGCGGGCGTTCATCCCTCCCATCTTGAGGTAGGCCGCCGCCGTGCAGGCCATGGCGCTTCCCACGCAGTGGAAGGCGTAGGGGGAGCCGGCCTTTTCCAGTCCCAGCACGTAGTGGCGCAGGTACAGCTCGTAGAGCGTGATGGCGCGCTCCTCGCCGGCGCTCTCGCCTTTCTGGTGGCAAAAGGGGATGACCGCTCCCCCCGCGGGATTCCCCGCGAAGTGGTCGCGGATCGCGCGCAGGTAGCCCGGTTCCACCAGGGTGTCCGCGTCCAGGCAGACCATGACCGCGCCCGGCGCGAGCAGCGGCAGCGCCAGGTCCATTCCGATGCGGCGGGCGAGCCCGACCCCGCCGGTTTTGGCGGGAAGCTCCAGGCCGGGGCTGGCCGCGTCAATCAGTGCCAGCCGCAGAGCAATGCCGCGGCGGCGCAGGCGCTCCAGGGTCTCCCGGTTGTCGCGCTTCTCCGGCTCCGTCGCGTCCTCCCGGTGGTTCACCACGACCACGACGAGGAACTCCGCAAGGAACTCCGGCGGGTTCGCGGCGAGGGAGTCGAGGGTCGTGAAGAGGCGCAGCGATTCGCCCAGCGCCGGGATCACGACGCAGCCGGCGTTCTTGCCGCCGGGGCATCCTTCGATGCTCCAGGGTGAGGTGATGGCGCGGCCGGCGAGGTATTTGGCCAAGGGGGCGCGGCTCATGGCGACTCCCAAAGGGGGTTCGGAAGCCCGGCGAGATAGTCAAGCGCTTGGCCAAGCGGGTCGCCGGCCCCGTCCAGCCAGTGGATGGGCGTGCCGTGGCTCTCCATGCGGCGAAACCAGTTCTCCTGCTTCTTGGCGAAGTCGTGGATGGCGGAGTTGAGCTTTTGGAACATGTCGTTTCGGGAGAGTTCGCCCTTCAGGTAGCGGGAAAGGAACCGGTACTCCAGGCCGTAGAANTCNAGCTGCTCGTAGTGGATGCCCGAGGCGTGCAAGCGCTGCACCTCCTCGATCATGCCGGCTTCCAGGCGCTCCCGCAGGCGGCGCGTGATGCGCTCCCTGAGGAGAGCGCGCTCCCACCTGATGCCGAGGGTTATGGCCACGATCTCGGGGCCCGGTTCGCGCTCTTTCTCGGGCGCGCTCCCCAGGGCGATCTCGATGGCGCGCGTGAGCCGGGCGCGCTCGGTCAGGTCGGTGCTGTTGTGCAGTTTCGGGTTGGCGCTTCTCAGCCGTTCGGCCAATTCCTCCATGGAAAGCGGCTCCAATTCGCGGCGCAGCTCCGGGTTTTCCGGGATTGCCTTAAGCCAGTAGCCGCGCAGCACCGAGTCGAGGTACATGCCGCTTCCCCCGACCAGCACCGGGAGGCGTCCGCGGCCCGAGATGTCGGAGAAGGCGGCGCGGAACAGGCGCTGGAATTGAAAGAGGTTGAACTCGCTTCCGGGAGGTGCCACGTCGATCAGGTGGTAGGGGATCTCGCCGTACTCGTGCAGGTCCTTGCCGGTGCCGATGTCCATGCCGCGAAAGACCTGGCGCGAGTCTGCCGAGATGACCTCGCCGCAAAGCGCCCGGGCGAGTTCCGCCCCGAGCCTGGTCTTACCCGAGGCGGTCGGTCCGAGAATCACCAGGAGGTTGGGGCGTCCGGCGTTTTGCGGGGAAAGCTTCGCGTCCGCCATCAATGCAGCTTGCCCGCCTTTAAAAGATTGACACCTTTGAGCAGGTCGAGGGCGCGGGCGAGCTGGTTGTCATTTTGCAGCTGTTCCTGTTCCTTGGGGTCCTGGGGGGCCGCCGTGGGTCCCGCCACGGGTGGGGCACCGATCACCTCCATGTGGCCCTCCAGGTCGGCCTCATGGATCTCCGGCATTTTCTTTTTGTCCGGCGCCGCCGGCTTTTTCACGAACTCGACGGTGATGTCCGGGGTGATTCCCTTGGCCTGGATGGAGCGGCCGCTCGGGGTGTAGTAAAGGGCCGTGGTCAGTTTCAGTCCGTCGCCTTTTTGCAGCGGGATGATCGACTGCACGCTCCCCTTGCCAAAGCTCTGGGTACCCATGATGACGGCACGCTTGTGATCCTGCAGCGCGCCCGCGACGATCTCCGAGGCGCTGGCACTGAAGCCGTTGATCAGCACCACGATCGGGTAGTGCGGCTCCTTTTCCCCGATGTAGGCCGTCATGCTCCGCGTGGAACCCGCTTCGCGCCCTTTGGTCGAGACGATCAGGCCGTTGGAAAGCCCTTCGCCGATGAAGCAGTTGGCCACCCGGAAGGCCTGGTTCACGAGGCCGCCCGGATTGAAGCGCAGGTCGAGGATCAAACCGCTCAGCGGAGCGCCGTTGTCGGCGGCGAGGGTCCTCAGGGCGTGTTCGAAATCGTCGCCGGTGCGCTCCTGGAATTCAGCGATTGCAATGTAGCCATAGCCGTGTTCCAGCAGCTTTCCTTTCAGGCTTTTGGTTTTGATGATGGCGCGCACCAACCGGAAGGAGAGCGGTTTGGCGGCCCCCACCCTCAGGATGCCGAGCGTGACCGCGGTCCCCGGAGTGCCGCGCATCCGGCTGACGCAATCGTTGATGGCGACCCCTTCGGTCGGTTTGCCGTCGATCTGCCAGATATGGTCGCCGGCGAGAATCCCGGCCCGGGAGGCCGGAGTGTCCTCGATGGGGGCGTTCACCATGAGCTTTCCGTCCTTGGTGCCGAGTTCAATGCCGAGGCCGCCGAAGGCACCGGCCATGTGGACCTTCATGTCCGTGTAGTTGGTCGCCGGCATATAGCTACTGTGCGGGTCGAGCGCCGCCAGCATGCCGTTGATGGCGCCGGTCATCAGCTTCTTGTCGTCGACTTGGTCGACGTAACTTTGCTTGGTGATGGAAACCACCTCTTGAAACAAGCGCAGGTACTCGGCGTCGCCCCTCTTGGAAGTCCCCAGCTGTTCGATCATGGAGGCGAGCAGCAGGCCGGCTATGGCAAGCAGGATGATGGCCGTGATGGCGATGCGTTTTTTTGACATGAGTCGGGACCTTTTTCTGCTGGGATCGGGCGCTACAAGGGCGATTTAGCACTGTAAATACTGCGCGTCGCAATGTCAACAGCTATCGCCCCAAAAGCGGCGAAGTGCAGCAGGGCGAAGCGATTGNCAGTATGCAAGTCCAACCATTCCCCCTCCCTAACCCTCTCCCTCCGGGAGAGGGGACTGGTAAAACAATTATCAGGTAGAGACGCATTGCACGCGTCTCAGCACTGTTACCCTGAAGTTGGCTCAAGTTGGATCGGGTGAGGGGAGACGCATGCAATGCGTCTCTACGTCCGTCCCTAAAGTGGAGTTGAGGGTGGAATTGAGAGTAAATTCAGCGCATCGTATACTCGCTGCAGTCGTTCCCAGCGGTATAATCGTTGACTTTGCGCCAACACTATTGCATAACGCATTATTAGGGCAATAGGAGAAGTTAATGGAAAAGTTTGTCAG
>JGI24142J45722_1001796_pt1 | contig 9952 bp, 10 predicted proteins | sample BarGraIncu00431A_FD_45722 | JGI IMG/M metagenome (IMG submission 45722) | reverse complement strand
ATTGAAGGATTTTGTGTTTGGGCGCGTAGCGCCTTTGGTGCAGGCACCCACCCAGTCAAGGGAACTGCTTTCACCGTGAGCAGGTGGATTTTTTCCTTTTTGTCAAAGCTCGCCCTCCGAGTACCCGGATTCCCGTTGATGGCGGATGCGTGCCACAAGAACCAGATCGCGGGCCTCGTCGAATTCGTAGCGGGCCAGATAACCGTTGCGCCTACGCGAAATAATGAGTTCTCGCAGTCCACCTTCAACTGGCCGGCCGATGCCGGGCTGATGCGTCAAAACTTGCAAAGCGTCCAGGATGAAATCGAGCAACTCACCAGCCATCGGATCATCTGATTCAACAAGAAACTCCTCCAGCCGAAGTAGGTCGTCAAATGCTGCCTGACTCAGAAATACACCAGACATAACAATCAGCCCATGCGCGTTGGTGCAAGATCTTGCGGCTTAGCTTGTAACCCTTTGCGGTGACTGGCCAAATCTGAAAAATAGGCACGGACATGACCAAGTTCGTAGCCCGTCCCGCTGGTCTTCATGTCGCTCAATGCAGTCATAGAGTCTTGCGTAAATGCTTCACGCAGACGTGTGCGGCGCACCGAGTCGGCCAGAGTCTGCACCATGTATGCGTGCAGGCTTAAGCCCGCCTTCTGGGCATCATCCGCAAGTTGCGTTTTGAGCGCTGCGGGCAACTTCAAACTGGTAGGTTTACTCGCGATGCCAGTGACGTGCATTTCTTGCTCCAATTCGTAAGGTAGTCAAATTTTAATACCTTTGGAATTTTGCACAGATGTGGCGCTATTGGGACCAGACTCGAATATTGAAGGAGTAAACCGGTTGGTCAAGACCTCAAGCCATGGCCTTCTAGCCACGGTGTGCCGCAGCGCACCTTCAGCAAAACGGATTCAGGCTATAAAGGAAACACTTGCCAACCAAATGCCAGGGGTGAACCGGGCGAGCGGCTGGCTTTCACTTGATTGAGGAACCCCTATGAAAACCCTAGCCCTTTTGTTGATCGCCGTAAGCAGTCTTTTATCGGGTTGCTACGTGTACCCGGCATGGCCCCATGATCGCGACGAACAACGTGGTGACCGGGGCCGCGATGGCGGCTCAGAACACTCCAATCGCAACCATGAGGGTGACCGGGGAGACCGTGGCGACAGAGGTGATCGGGGCGACCGGAGTCCTCGCGGCGACTACCGCTAATTCCGTTACCGACTACGCCTTCAAATACTCGGCCTTGGTGCCGAGCCAGCGCTGCACATGTTTTTCGGCCAGCGCCGGGTGCTGGTCCAGCATGATGGGCGCCAAACGGCGCGCCCAGGCCAGCAAATCGGCGTCCAGCGCCAGGTCAGCAAAACGCAGCAGCGCAGCGCCTGACTGGCGCGCTCCCAAAAACTCACCGGGGCCGCGAATCTCCAGATCGCGCCGGGCGATCTCGAAGCCGTCGTTGGTCTCGGCCATGGCCTTCAGTCGCGCCCGAGCCGTTTCCCCCAAACGCGGCGCGTCGCCGGTAGAGTACAGCAGCACACAGGCTGACGCCGCCGCGCCGCGCCCGACCCGACCGCGCAGCTGGTGCAGCTGCGACAGGCCAAAGCGCTCGGCGTGCTCGATCACCATCAAGCTGGCATTGGGCACATCGACCCCGACTTCAATCACCGTGGTGCTGACCAGCACACCCATGGCACCGCGGGTGAACAAGGCCATCACCGCTTTTTTCTCGGCCACCGCCATGCGCGAGTGCAGCAGCCCGACCATCACGCCGGGCAAGGCGGCGCTCAGCTGCGCATGGGTTTCGGTGGCGTTGGTCAAATCCAGCGCCTCGCTCTCTTCAATCAGCGGGCAGACCCAGTAAATCTGGCGGCCCTCCTGGAGCTGAAAACGGATGCGCTCAATCACCTCGTCGCGCCGGGCGTCGTTGATCACCTTGGTGATGATGGGCGTGCGTCCGGGCGGCAGCTCGTCGATGGTGGAGACATCCAGATCAGCGTAGTAGCTCATGGCCAGCGTGCGCGGAATCGGGGTGGCGGTCATCATCAGCAGGTGCGGCTCCAGCAGGGATGTCTCTGCCAGCACACCGTCCACCGGCTCGACCTGCACCAGTTTGCTGCGCAGGGCAAGGCGCTGCGCCACGCCAAAGCGGTGTTGCTCGTCGATGATGGCCAGCGCCAGGTTTTTGAACACCACTTTGTCCTGGATGATGGCGTGCGTGCCCACCACCAGCCCGGCCTCGCCGCTGGCGATCAACGCCAGCATCTCGCGCCGCTCCTTGGTTTTCTGGCTGCCGGTGAGCCAAGCGGTTTTGATGCCCAACGGCTCCAGCCAGCTCACCAATTTGGCAAAGTGCTGGGTCGCCAGAATCTCGGTCGGCGCCATCAGGGCGCATTGCCAGCCCGCATCGATGCAAATGGTGGCGGCCAGCGCCGCCACCACGGTTTTGCCGGAACCGACATCACCTTGCAGCAGGCGGTGCATCGGCACCGGCCGGGCCAGATCGTGGGCAATTTCGCCACTGACGCGGCGCTGGGCGGCAGTGAGCTGGAACGGCAGCGCGGCGAGCAGTTGTTCGTGCAGCCGCAGGGGCGAGGCGGACGGCGTGGGTTGTCGGCTCTCAAGGTGCGTGACCGACAACACCGGCGCCCGCAATTTGTCGCGTTCGCGCTTGGCCTGTAATTGCGACAACTGCTGCGCCAGCAACTCCTCGGCTTTCAGTCGCTGCCAGGCCGGGTGACTGTGGTCTTCCAGCGTTGCCAGCGCCACATCGGGCGTCGGTTTATGCAAAAACGATAGCGCCTCACGCAGGTTCCACGAGGGCTGCAAACCTATTTCTCTTAAATTTTCAGCCAGAACGGTATCCGACAGTTCGGCCCGCGCCAAGCCGCCCTGCACCGCCCGGCGCAAATAGGCCTGCGGCAAACCAGCCACCGTCGGGTACACCGGCGTAAGCGCCACCGCCAGCTCGCCGCCCGCCGGCTTGAACGTGGGATGCATCAGGGTCAAGCCCATAAAGCCGCCCCGAATCTCGCCCCGCGCCCGGATGCGGTTGCCCACTGCCAGCGCCTTTTGCTGCGCCGGGTAGAAGCTGAAGAAGCGCAACAGGCAGGTGTCCGAGCCATCGTCCAACGTCACCAGCAACTGGCGGTGGCCCGACACCTTGACTTCGCAGTGGGTCACCACGCCCTCGATCTGCGCCACCTCGCCCTCGCGCACATCGCGCAGCTTGACGAGGCGGGTTTCGTCCTCATAGCGCAGCGGCAGGTGCAGTGCCAGGTCGATGGCCCGCTCCAGCCCCAGCTTGCGCAGGGCTTTTTGCGGGCCGGAAAGGGGTTTGGGCTTGGACGGGGGGGACGGTGCGTCTGACATGCCGTGATTGTGGCGTAACGCATCGATGACCACTGGCCCAGCCAACCCATGCGCCACTCACCCCGTTTGCAGGCTGCGACAATCCGGGGTTTACTCTACTTGGCACGGGTTTGTTCGACCCTCAAGCACTATGACCACTTCTTTGCCCGGCACCCCACGCACTTATCACCTAAGCGACTTCGACTTTGAACTGCCCGAAGCGCTGATCGCCCAGTATCCAGCGCCCGAGCGCAGCAGTTCCCGGCTGCTGGACGGTACGGGTGTCACGCCCATGGACCGTATTTTTCGTGAGCTGCCTGCCGTGCTGCGCCGCGGCGACCTGCTGGTGTTCAACGACACCAAGGTTATCAACGCCCGTCTCTTTGGCGAAAAGCCCACCGGCGGCAAGCTCGAACTGTTGATTGAGCGGGTGCTGACCGGCAACCAGGTCGCAGCCCACATGCGGGTGAGCAAAAAACCGGAAGTGGGCACCACGGTGGCCCTGGTCGGCGCGCCCGGCACCCACGACAACCTGCGCGCCACGTTACTGGGCCGCTGGCCCGATGCCGACGGCGCCATGTTCCGCTTTGTGCTGTCCAACGACGCGGGCGATGACCCGCACACCCTGATGGCAAAGCACGGCCATGTGCCGCTGCCGCCCTACATCACCCACGCCGATTCGGCCGAAGATGCGACGCGCTACCAGACCGTGTTTGCCAAAAACCCCGGCGCAGTGGCGGCACCCACCGCAGCGCTGCATTTCGACAAGGCCCTGCTGGAAGCCACCACCGCCCTGGGGGTCGAACACGCCCATGTCACCTTGCACGTCGGCGCCGGTACCTTCCAGCCGGTCAAGACCGAGAACCTGGCCGATCACCACATGCACAGCGAGTGGTACGAAGTGCCCGTGGCCACCCAGCAAGCCATTGCCGCTTGCCGCGCACGCGGCGGTCGCGTCGTCGCCGTCGGCACCACCACCGTGCGCACCTTGGAGTCATGGGCCCAATCAGGTCAAGCCTCCGGCGATACCCAAATTTTTATTACACCGGGATTTGACTTCAAACAAGTAGATGTGCTGGTGACCAACTTTCACCTGCCCAAGTCCAGCCTGATGATGCTGGTGAGCGCGTTTGCGGGCTACGATCATGTGATGGATTTGTACCGCCACGCGATGGCCCAGCAATACCGGTTTTTCAGTTATGGCGACGCCATGGTGCTGGCCCGGCAAGCGTAAGGCACAAGCCAACAGAAAGACGCGACGATGAACACTTTCAAGAAACGCACGGCCTTTCGCATCGCAATGGTCAGTTTGTTGCTGGCCTCATTGTCCAGCCCGGCGGCTTGGTTTGTGGCGCGTGAACACGCCGAAGAAGGCATCGTTTCACTGGCCATCGAAGAATCGGGTCGTTTGCTGAATCACCTGGACGCTCTGGACATGAATGGGCCAAGCGCTGCCGAACATGCAAGGATTGCCGCCCAAACGATTACAGGCGGGGTGTTTGACATCGCCGAAATCTACAACACCCAAGGCACCAAGCTGGCCGAGTCCATGACCAGCGCAGGCCAGTCGGTTGAGTCCTTGATTCCTCATCACGTCTCCCCCGCCTACACCGAAGGGTCGTACAAAAGCTACAAGCTCAAGGAAGGACAGTGGGCCTTGCGGGTCTTTGTGCCACTGCGCACGAATGAGCACGATCTGAGTCTGCCGATCACCGGCTATTTCGAGGGTATCCGTGTCATGCCGGCTTGGCAACAGGATCAGATAGTTGCCAACTCGCTGACGGTGGCCCTGATGGTCTGCCTGGCCTCCCTGCTGTGCGGGGCGGCACTCTACCCGGTCGTGGTGCGTTTGTCGGCGGACAACGAACACAAGACGCGCGAGGTGCTGGACTCCCATATCTCAATGATGGAAGCGCTGGGGCGCGCCATTGCCAAACGCGACTCCGATACCGGCGCCCACAATTACCGGGTCGCCTGGATCGCAGCGAGCATTGCCGAAGGCATGGGCGTGGCGGGCGCCGCCATGCAGTCACTGATTGCGGGCAGCTTTTTACACGATGTGGGCAAAATCGGCATTCCCGACGCCATTTTGCTCAAGCCCGGCAAGCTCGACGAGGCCGAATTCATCATCATGCGCACCCACGTCGCGCAGGGCGAAGAAATTGTCACCGGCATGGGCTGGCTCGATGGTGCCAACGCAGTGGTGGCCGCGCATCACGAAAAATGGAATGGCACCGGCTACCCGCGCCAGCTCGCAGGCACGGCCATTCCCCTGTCGGCCCGCATTTTTGCCGTAGCCGATGTGTTTGATGCCCTGTGCTCCAAACGCCCTTACAAAGAAGCCATGACCTTTGAAGCGGCCATGGCGATTCTGGAGAAAGACACCGGCAGCCATTTCGACCCCGCCGTCATGGCGGTGTTTCGTCCAATCGCCAGCGACATCTTCACTCGCTTGGCCAACAGCTCCGAGGCGCAAGCCCGCCAGTTGCTGGAAGACCGCGTGCACCAGCACTTTGACAGCTGAGCCCGGGTGCGGGCATGAAAGACAATAGCGCCCATGCTGAAATTTGAACTGCTCCAAAACGNCCCCNCCAGCCACGCCCGCCGTGGCCAACTCACGCTCAACCACGGCGTGGTGCAAACCCCGATCTTCATGCCGGTTGGCACCTATGGCACCGTCAAAGGTGTGACACCGACCAGCCTGGAAGACATGGGCGCCCAAATCATCCTGGGCAACACCTTCCATTTGTGGATGCGCCCCGGCCTGGACGTGATGGAAAAATTTGGCGGTCTGCACCAGTTTGAAAAATGGAACAAACCGATCCTGACCGACTCCGGCGGCTTTCAGGTCTGGTCCTTGGGCGAGATGCGCAAGATCACGGAAGAAGGCGTCAAATTCTCCAGCCCCGTGAACGGCGACAAGCTGTTTTTGACACCCGAGATCTCGATGCAGATCCAGACCACGCTCAACAGCGACATCGTCATGCAGTTTGACGAATGCACACCTTACATTTCAGTCGAGCCCAAGACCAAGGGCCAGCTCACCACCGAGGCCGAAGCGCGCTACTCCATGGAACTGAGCCTGCGCTGGGCCAAGCGCTGCAAGGCCGAGTTTGCGCGGCTGGAAAACCCGAACGCTCTGTTTGGCATCGTGCAAGGCGGCATGTTCGAGCACCTGCGCCAGGAGTCGCTGGAGCAGCTGGTGGAGATGGATTTCCCCGGCTACGCCGTCGGCGGCGTCAGCGTCGGTGAGCCCAAAGACGAAATGCTGCGCATCATGGCGCACACGCCGCACCAGTTGCCCGCGCACAAACCGCGCTACCTGATGGGCGTGGGCACACCCGAAGACCTGGCGGAAGGCGTGCGCCAGGGCGTGGACATGTTCGACTGCGTGATGCCGACCCGCAACGCGCGCAACGGCACGATGTTCACGCGCTTTGGCGACCTCAAGATCCGCAACGCCCGCCACAAGATGGACGAGCAACCATTGGACACCACCTGCACCTGCTACGCCTGCGCTGGCGCGTCCGGCGTGTCGTATGACCAAGGTGGCCGCGACGGCTTCAGCCGCGCCTACCAGCACCATCTGGACCGCTGCGGTGAAATGCTCGGCCCCATGCTGGCCAGCATTCACAACCTGCACTACTACCTGAACCTGATGCGCGAAGTGCGCGAGGCGCTGGACGTCGGTCAGTTTGGCGCATTTGTGACGCAATTCAAGGCAGACCGGGCGCGCGGGGTCTGATCCAAGTCGCTACAAATTTAGTAGCTTCTTACACAGGTAGTACGGGGCCTAGAGCCCTAATTGCTTGTGAATACGGTCAAGACACCGGTATAACCGTACAGATGGTTGCGGGCGATCTCGCCACCGGCAAAGAAGCCCACCAGCGGCACATCACCCAAGGCGCGGCGCACGATTTGAAGCTCGGCGCTGGGGCCGCCAAAGTGCGGACCGCCGCGCCCAGAGCAACTGACATAGATCGCCCCCGCAATGCCGCGCGCCGGATGCGGGGCCGATTCCGCATCGGAGGCCACCAAGGCCATGGCAGCCTCGATGGGCAGTTCCTGCGGCTCCAGCTCCTCGCGAATCTCGGCACAAATCCGAGTCAAATCCGCGCGGGCCGCCTTAGCGTTGCGCTGGCAAAAAGCCAGTTGCATGCCCTCTTCTAGCTGATCGGCGACCGCCACGCCCCGGCGCGCCGGGTCCAGCCCAATGATGTGGCGCACGATCACGTCGTTGCCAAAGTTTCCGGTCTGGCTCACCGCCACGCCGTCGCCCGCACAGCCGCCGCTGCTGGCCGGGTGCATCAGGCCCGCCAGCGTGGCACGCACCGCCATAAGGGCCATTTCGGGCTGCTCCAGCGTCACATTGAGTTCGCGCAGCATCACATCGAGCGCCGGTTCGCCATCGAGCCGGGTCACCACATTGCCTTGGGCTGCGGTCACCTCATGCGCCTTGGCCACCGGCAAACACCCCTGCGTAACACGCGACACCAGGCTCACGCCCTCGCCAAAAGCCACACCGCTCAAACCGCCGCTGAACACGCCGCCGGCCGCGCCGTGACCGCTGATATTGCCGTTGCCGCCGACGGCAAATTGCACGGCCTGCGAGCGGCTGGATGACAAGCCGCCAAACAGGTAGCCCGATGCGGTTCGCGCCGCCATCTCGTTGATCAGCTCACCCAGATCAGGGGTCTGGGCATCGGCGTGGATCAGAGCGGTGTGGGCCTCAAAGCCCAAGCCCAACGGTGCCACGCCGGAAAACACCCGGTACTGGTCGGCGGGCAACTCGCACAACATCAGTACCAGCGCAGGTTCGTCAAAGTACTCCACGTTGTTGGCGGCCACCCCCACGCCCACCGTGCCCGACCAGTCGGTCACATCGGGCAACTCTGCGCTCAAATAGTCCAGGATGTCCTGGGCCTCATCGACATAGTGGTCCGTGATGTAGAGCAGCGCCAGCGTCGGGCTGGAGGCGTAACCGTGCAGCGCCATTTGGGCGCGTACTTGCGCCAGCACCAAACCAGCCGCCATTTGCCACTGCGGATGTGTGGCATGGCCGTAAGGGAATAATTTCATGGCAGATCTCGCTGGTTAAGCGGTCTCAGGGTTCAGCTACTTCGAGCGGTGGTTTTTTTAACCACCTTTTTGACCGCTTTTTTGGCCACCGGTTTCGCAACTGATTTAGCCGGTGTTTTCACCGCTGCTTTGGCTGCGGGTTTTGCCGCAGGTTTGGCGGGCGCACTGGGTTTGACGACACTGGCTGCCGCTTTTTTGGTGACCGCAGCGGCTTCCTTGACGAACTCGCTGGCCATGTTTTTGGTGGCTTCGATGGCCGCGTTGGCATTGACCTCCTTCAAGGCGGTGGCCGCAATTTGCTGAAATTGCTGGGTCAACGCGCCCCACAACTGCATCGGGTCCACCATGGCGGGCGCAGCGGGAGCTGCGGCTTCAGCGGCGGCAGCCTCCTCGGGCGCAGCCTCGGGTGGTGGCGCTGCATCACGGGCTTTTTGGGCGGCAGCGGCTTCCACCTCGGCGGCCATTTCGGAAATGGTCTTGGACGGTGGCGTGGCCTTTTCAAGCGTTTTTGGCGCGCTGGCGAACATCGAATTGGCGATGTCGCTGATATTGACATTCATGCCCTTGAGCGTGGCCAGGGTCATTTTTTGCACCTCCAGCGCCTGCACAGTGGCACCAAGCGCTTTAGAGTTTTGCTCCAGCCAGAATTGCACGGTCTTGAGCTCGGAGATGCGCTTGTCCAGCTCTTCCACATTGAGCGAAGGCGCAATCCAGCTGCCCAGATTGGGCATGGGCGAAGAAGACTCGGTGGCGCCCTTGGCCAGGTTTTGAAGAAAGTCGAAACCCGGAATGAATTTTCCGAAACCAGCGCTCTGTGAATCACTCATATTTGCTCCTAGGGGTTGTCAATATTGCAGGTTCGTCAGCTTACCCCAATGCGGCCATGAGAGTAATGCCTGTTTGCATCATTTGGGTTCGGTGATAAAGCCGATTTTCTTCAAGCCAGCCAGCTGCGCCGCCGCCATCAGCTGCGCCACACGCTCGTAGCGCACCGCTTTGTCGCCGCGTATGTGCAGCTCGGGTTGCGGCTGTTTGGCAGCGGCCACCTGGAGCTGCGGCGCCAGGTCGGCGTCATTCAGCGGCGCCTCATTCCAGTAATACTGCCCAACGGCGTCCACGCTCAGGCGGATGGTTTCGGGCTTGGTGATTTGGGGCTGGTTGGTGGCGCGGGGCAGATCGATATTGATCGCATGCTTCATCACCGGCACGGTGATGATGAAGATGATGAGCAGCACCAGCATCACGTCCACCAGCGGCGTCATGTTGATCTCGTTCATCACCTCGTCGCTGTCGTCCTGGGTTCCAAAGGCCATGATGCTCAAGCCTTGCTGTTGTTGAACGCACTGCTGGATCCTACCCGCGAGCCGGTCACAAACAGCGCATGCAGGTCGTAGGCAAAGCGGTTGAGTTTGGCGATCACGCTCTTGTTACCACGCACCAGCGCGTTGTAGCCCAAGACGGCGGGAATGGCCACCGCCAGGCCGAGTGCCGTCATGATGAGAGACTCGCCAATCGGGCCGGCCACCTTGTCGATGGT
>JGI24142J45722_1001794_pt1 | contig 9955 bp, 8 predicted proteins | sample BarGraIncu00431A_FD_45722 | JGI IMG/M metagenome (IMG submission 45722) | reverse complement strand
CTCAGACGCTACCCCGCTTTTCGTGACCTTTACGGCATGGAAGAAGTAATTGAACAGATCGTTTCTTACTTCCGGCATGCGGCGCAAGGCCTGGAAGAAAAGAAACAGATTCTGTATCTGCTGGGCCCTGTTGGTGGCGGCAAGTCATCACTGGCAGAAAAGCTTAAATCCCTCATTGAGATTGTGCCCATTTACGCCATCAAGGGCTCACCCGTACACGAGTCCCCGCTGGGACTCTTCAACCCATTGGAAGATGCCCAGCTACTGGAAGAGGACTTCGGCATTCCACCGCGCTACCTGGGCACGATCATGAGCCCGTGGGCGGTCAAACGCCTGCATGAATTTGGCGGCGATATCACGCGTTTTCGGGTCGTCAAGTTGCGCCCCTCTGTGCTGTCACAAATCGCGGTTTCTAAAACAGAGCCGGGCGACGAAAACAACCAGGACATCTCTTCGCTGGTGGGCAAGATAGACATTCGCAAACTCGAATCTTTTTCACAAAGTGACCCAGATGCGTACTCGTACTCCGGTGGTCTGTGTCTGGCCAATCGCGGTGTACTGGAGTTCGTGGAAATGTTCAAGGCGCCAATCAAGGTCTTGCATCCGCTACTCACGGCCACGCAGGAAGGCAATTACAAGGGCACGGAAGGGTTTGGCGCCATCCCCTTTGATGGTCTGGTGCTAGCGCACTCCAATGAAGCTGAATGGTTGACTTTTAAAAACAACCGCAACAACGAGGCTTTTCTTGACCGTATTTACATTGTCAAAGTGCCCTACTCGCTTCGCGTGTCAGACGAAATTCATATTTACGAAAAACTGGTGACGAACTCCTCCTTGGTCAAAGCCCCCTGTGCGCCAGACACCCTCAAAATGCTGGCGCAGTTCACCGTGTTNTCGCGCCTGAAGGAGCCTGAGAACTCCAGCATTTTTTCAAAGATGCGNGTCTATGACGGAGAAAACCTCAAGGATACCGACCCCAAAGCCAAGAGTCACCAGGAATACCGTGATTTCGCGGGGGTAGATGAAGGTATGACGGGGTTGTCGACCCGGTTCGCCTTCAAAATTCTCTCGCGTGTTTTCAACTTTGACCATCGCGAAGTTGCGGCCAACCCGGTGCACCTCATGTATGTGCTGGAACAGCAAATTGAGCAGGAACAATTTCCGGCTGAGGTGGCCGAGAGATACCTGCGCTACCTCAAGGAATACCTCTCGCCGCGTTACGCAGAGTTCATCGGCAAGGAAATCCAGACCTCCTATCTGGAGAGCTACTCGGAATATGGGCAGAACATCTTTGACCGTTACGTGGTTTATGCCGATTTCTGGATTCAGGATCAAGAATACCGGGACACCAACACCGGCGAAATCCTGGACCGTGGCGCACTCAACGGCGAGCTCGAGAAGATTGAAAAGCCAGCCGGTATATCCAACCCGAAGGACTTCCGAAACGAGGTGGTCAACTTCGTCTTGCGTGCTCGTGCTACACATGACGGCAAGAACCCGGCATGGACGTCTTACGAAAAACTACGTGCCGTGATTGAGAAAAAGATGTTTTCCAACACCGAGGAGCTGTTGCCGGTCATCTCATTCAATGCCAAGGCCAGCGGCGAGGAACAGAAAAAACACAAGGACTTTGTGGATCGCATGATCAGCAAAGGCTACACCGAGAAACAGGTACGACTGCTTTGTGAGTGGTATTTGAGGGTTCGCAAATCATCGTAGGTCAAGGCCCAATGACTTAAAAACAGGAGCAGCCCATGACGGTGCGGATCATTGACCGCCGGTTCGACAGCAAGCATAAAAGCTCGGTCAATCGAGGGCGCTTTATCGATCGATTCAAGGGGCAAATTCGCAAAGCTGTTGCCGACGCCATCAATAAGCGCGGCATTCGCGATATCGACAACGGTGAAAAAATTGGGATCGCAGGCAAGGACATTGCCGAACACCAGTTTGAACACGGCCAGGGAGGTGTTTGGGAGACGGTGCGACCCGGCAATGACCGGTTCAACAGCAAAGACCTGGTTGATCGCCCCCAAGATGGCGGCAGTGGACAGGGTCGGGGGCAAGCCAGTCAGGATGGAGAGGGTCTGGACGAGTTCATCTTTACCCTCACAAAAGACGAATTTCTTGACATTTTTTTTGATGAACTGGCGCTGCCCAATCTGGTCAAACAGCATCTGGCCCATGTCGAGCAGTATCGACGCGTGCGCGCTGGCTACACCCAGAGTGGCGTGCCCACTAACATCAATTTGACCCGCACCATGCGTGGCGCAGCAGGTCGTCGCATTGCCGTAGGTGGCCCGTACACAACAGAGCTTCGTGCGTTGGTCGCTGAGCTGGATGAATTGAAAAAACATCTCACTGACGACGCTCCGGAGATCAAGCGCCTTCGTGGTGAGATTGCCCGTTTGCATGCCAAGATCGAACGCGTACCTTTTATAGACACCTTCGATCTGCGTTACAACAACCGCATCCGCATTCCGCAGCCCAGCACGCAGGCCGTGATGTTCTGCCTGCTCGACGTATCGGGCTCCATGGACGAAGAACGGAAAAACATTGCCAAACGTTTTTTCATGTTGCTTTATCTTTTTCTCAACCGCAACTACGAGCGTATCGAAGTCGTTTTTATTCGCCACCATACGATTGCCAGCGAAGTTGATGAAGATGATTTTTTTACGTCGCGCGAGTCAGGCGGTACGGTGGTCTCCAGCGCGCTGGAACTCATGTACAAAATCATTGCAGACCGATACCCCAGCAGCCAATGGAATATCTATGGCGCGCAAGCCTCCGACGGCGACAACTGGAATAACGACTCTCCACACTGCCGCGATCTGCTGGAACAAACCTTGTTGCCGCTCACTCAATATTTTGCCTACATCGAGATTACCGATGGGCCACCCCAAAACCTGTGGGATGAGTACACCAAGCTGGAAACCACCCATGCCGATCACTTTGCAATGCGTCGCATTGCCACGGTTGCCGATATTTACCCGGTCTTTCGCGATCTCTTCAAACGAAAAGTCTAGGTTCAACATGCTGCAAAAATCAAACCCATCATTACCGGTCGGCTCCGAATGGACTTTTGCAGCGATAGAACAATACGACCAAGCCATTGGCCGCGTTGCTGCCGATTACAAACTTGACTGTTACCCCCACATCCTGGAACTGATTAGTGCAGAGCAGATGATGGACGCCTATGCCTCCATCGGGATGCCGGTCTACTACCACCACTGGTCTTTTGGCAAACATTTTCTGGCCACTGAAAATCGCTACAAACGTGGCCAGATGGGTCTGGCGTATGAAATCGTCATTAACTCTGACCCGTGTATCGCCTACCTGATGGAGGAAAACACCCTGCCTATGCAGGCTTTGGTTATTGCACATGCGGCTTATGGCCACAATTCATTCTTCAAAGGCAATCATCTGTTCAAACAATGGACCAGTGCAGACGCCATTGTCGATTACCTGGTGTTTGCCAAGCAGTTCATTGCCCGATGCGAAGAACAACATGGCGTCAGTGCTGTTGAGCGAATGCTTGACGCATGCCACGCCTTGCTAAACGTGGGTGTAGACCGGTTTAAACGTTCACCCAAACTCTCACTGGATAAGGAAACGCTACGGCAAAAGGAACGTGCAGACTACCTCCAGGCTCAGGTTAATGACCTCTGGCGAACCTTGCCGCCCTTCATCGAGGTCGGAGAAACTAAAGAGGAAGCACGTTTCCCGAATGAACCCGAAGAAAACCTGCTGTATTTCATTGAGAAAAACGCGCCCTTGCTGGAGCCCTGGCAAAGAGAGGTCGTTCGAATTGTTCGAAAAATAGGCCAATATTTTTACCCCCAGCGTCAAACGCAAGTCATGAATGAAGGCTGGGCCTGTTTTTGGCACTACACGCTTCTCAACACACTTTATGACCAGGGAGCCCTGACCGATGGGTTTATGCTGGAATTCCTGCAATCCCACACCAATGTGGTGTACCAGCCGCCCTACAACAGCCCGCATTTTTCAGGCATCAACGTTTATGCCTTGGGTTTTGCCATGTGGCGCGATATTCGCCGCATCTGCGAACATCCAACGGATGAAGACCGCGAGTGGTTTCCTGACATTGCAGGATCAGACTGGCGTCAGACTTTAGAGTTTGCCATGCAAAATTTCAAGGATGAGAGCTTTATTGCGCAATATCTTTCCCCGCAACTCATGCGCGATTTCCGACTTTTTAGCGTGCTTGATGATGACTCGCGTGACAAATTGCAGATACAGGCCATTCACAACGACAGCGGTTATCGAGCTTTACGCAGCCAACTCTCGGATCAGTACAACCTGGGCAGTCGTGAGCCCAATATTCAAGTCTGGAACGTGGACCTTCGGGGTGACCGATCATTAACACTGCGGCATTTTTCCCAGCAACGCAGGCCCTTGGGCGATGCCAGCAAAGCGGTACTGGAGCATGTGGCCTATTTGTGGGGATTCACCGTCCGGCTTGAAAGTCAGGATAGCAACGGCAAGGTCACCCTGCTTGCCGAGCGCATGCGTGAAAAGCGAACTGGCCAGTCGGCGACAGGCCCCTGAGTGATCAATCCTGCGGATTGCGCTTGGCCGCTCGCTCACCAACAAAAGCAAATGCAAAATCCAAGCCCTCTTGCATGGCGAGATCAATGGCGTGGCGTTCGTGTTCGGTCAAATAAAACATCAAATCAACATCGTGCCGGACATACCGGGCAGGCAAGCGATTCAACGCAACACAGGCGGCATCAGCCAACATGTCGGAAGTGAAATCAGGATAAGACTTGGACCGACGGGCGACATCTTCAAAAACCAGACGCTCGTAATAATTGTGAACTTGTTCGAAATTAATGACCATATAACCTTTCAACAAACGCCTCTGGCGAACTGATCAGTTGTTAACCTTAGCAGCTCCCCAGACCCCTGACAAGAAAAAAATCTCAGCTATGAAACTTGTAGCATCACCCAAATCTGCGCTATAGTTTCGGGTCACGCCGGAAAACTCGGGGCATCGAAGCAGATGCCACTCAAAAGTTAAAACACCCCGGTGATCAATCAACGCAAGAGGAGAGCTGTTCAATGAGTTCCAAAGAAAATACTGCAATTGGTCAATTGCTCGGTTTGTTGGAGTCCCGTTACGCCCTGCGGGTGCTATGGGCTTTGAAAGATGGGCACGGTCAGACCTTTCGACTGCTGCAAGACAGTGTTGGCGGAATTACACCCAACACACTGAACACCCGAATCAAAGAACTTCGCGAAGCTGGGTTGGTGACACACGGGTCTGACGGCTACGTCGTGACGACTTTAGGTGCAGATTTGCTCAAGCGACTGGGGGATCTCTCAGCATTTGCAACCAAATGGACTGCCAGCATGGCTAAAAAAGCGGCCTGACACCCGATCAGCCGTTGCATCAAAGACAGGTCTGACCTGTCTTTTTTTCGTATCGAAAAACTTCAACAGCTATAAATTCAATAGCAAAATAGGATTTTAAAAATGACTACTACTGCTTCCGGCTTGCAATATGAAGATACGGTCATCGGCACGGGTGCTGAAGCGACCAAAGGAAAAAGTGTCACCGTTCACTACACCGGCTGGCTCTACAACGATGGCGTACAGGGTGCCAAATTTGACTCCAGCAAAGACCGGGGTGATCCATTTGTATTTTCACTGGGTGCCGGAATGGTCATTCGCGGCTGGGACGAAGGCGTTGCAGGCATGCTGATCGGTGGCGCCCGTACCCTGATCATCCCCGCCGCACTGGGCTATGGCGCGCGCGGTGCTGGCGGCGACGTCATTCCACCAAACGCCACCTTGAAGTTTGACGTTGAACTGCTGGCAGTTTCCAACTGATTTATTAGCCCTGACCACTTCGCCTCTTTGCAAAAATTTGCAAGGGGTGCTCTTGAATTGCTTGAGTAAGTCCCCAAGTCACGGGCTTAGTATTTGAAATTTGGCTTAACTGCATGTCTGAATCCAATCAAAACCAAACCAACCCAAACCCGGCCAACTTCCAAAGTACGGAAGACATGGTAGCGGCCATGTCCAACTACGAGTCGGATGCATTGACACGGGCACAAGCCGATCTGGCTGAATTACAAGCCAAAAGCGCTGACCTCGCAGACCAATTCCTTCGCGCCAAAGCGGAGGCCGACAACGCCCGACGCCGTGCTGAAGAAGAAATCTCCAAAGCCCGCAAATTTGCCGTAGAAAGTTTTGCAGAAAGCCTGCTGCCTGTGGCAGACAGCCTCGAAGCGGGCCTGATCATCAAAGATGCCACGGCAGATCAGATTCGCGAAGGCGCCCAAGCCACCTTACGCCAGTTGCTCGCCGCACTGGATCGCAACAAGGTGATCGCGATCAACCCCGCGGCAGGCGCCAAATTTGACCCACACCAACACCAGGCCATTAGCGTAGTGCCCTCGGAGCTGGAGTCGAATACGGTCGTTACGGTGCTGCAAAAAGGCTATTCCATTGCGGATCGCACCTTGCGTCCGGCTCTTGTGACCGTCTCTGCACCAAAATAATTATTTTTTAACTTGAAAAAGTTCAAGTTATCCACAAGTTAAAAACATCTGAAAACTGGAGTAAATCATGGGAAGAATCATTGGTATTGATCTGGGCACCACCAACAGCTGCGTGTCCATCATGGAGGGCAATACGCCCAAGGTTATCGAAAACTCTGAAGGCGCGCGTACTACACCGTCGATCATTGCCTATCAGGAAGATGGTGAAGTTTTGGTTGGTGCATCGGCCAAGCGCCAAGCTGTCACCAACCCCCGAAATACCCTGTATGCAGTCAAACGTCTGATTGGCCGCAAGTTTTCTGAAAAAGAAGTGCAAAAAGACATCGACCTGATGCCTTACAAAATTGCGGCTGCCGACAATGGCGATGCTTGGGTTGAAGTCCGTGGCACCCGCATGGCACCACAGCAAGTCAGTGCCGATGTGCTGCGCAAAATGAAGAAAACGGCCGAAGACTATCTGGGCGAAGAAGTCACAGAAGCTGTCATCACCGTCCCCGCTTATTTCAATGATGCCCAGCGTCAGGCCACCAAAGATGCGGGCCGCATTGCCGGTCTGGATGTCAAGCGCATCATCAACGAACCTACCGCTGCAGCCCTCGCCTTTGGCTTGGACAAAAAAGAAAAGGGCGACCGCAAGATTGCCGTGTATGACTTGGGCGGTGGTACGTTTGACGTGTCCATTATCGAAATTGCTGATGTTGATGGTGAAAAGCAGTTCGAAGTGCTGTCCACCAACGGCGACACCTTCCTGGGTGGCGAAGATTTTGACCAACGCATCATTGACTTCATCATTGGCGAGTTCAAGAAAGAGCAAGGCGTTGACCTCGGTAAAGATGTGCTGGCCCTGCAACGCCTGAAAGAAGCCGCTGAAAAGGCCAAGATTGAACTCTCCAGCAGCGCACAAACCGACATCAACCTGCCTTACGTGACCGCCGATGCATCAGGCCCCAAGCACCTGAGCATCAAGCTCACCCGTGCCAAACTCGAATCCCTGGTGGAGGACCTGATTGAGCGAACCATTGCGCCTTGCCGCACCGCCATCAAGGATGCGGGCGTCAACGTGGCCGATATTCACGACGTGATTCTGGTAGGCGGCATGACCCGCATGCCCAAGGTGCAGGAAAAGGTCAAGGAATTGTTCGGCAAAGAACCGCGCAAGGATGTAAACCCGGACGAAGCCGTGGCTGTGGGTGCTGCGATTCAAGGCCAGGTGTTGTCTGGCGACCGCAAGGACGTGTTGCTGCTTGATGTGACACCGCTGAGCCTGGGCATTGAGACCATGGGCGGTGTCATGACCAAGATGATCACCAAGAACACCACCATTCCGACCAAGTTTGCACAAACTTTCTCGACGGCCGAAGACAACCAGCCCGCCGTGACAATCAAGGTATTCCAGGGTGAGCGTGAAATTGCCTCGGGCAACAAGATGCTGGGCGAGTTCAACCTGGAAGGCATTCCACCGTCGGCACGCGGTACACCGCAAATCGAAGTGTCGTTTGACATTGACGCGAACGGCATCTTGCACGTTGGTGCCAAGGACAAGGGCACCGGAAAAGAAAACAAGATCACCATCAAAGCCAATTCCGGTTTGAGCGAAGCTGAAATCCAGCAAATGGTGAAAGACGCTGAACTCAACGCCGCAGACGACAAGAAAAAAGTTGAGCTGGTGCAGACCAAGAACCAGGCCGACGCCAGCGTTCACAGTGTCCGCAAGAGCTTGACAGAATATGGTGACAAGCTCGACGCCGGTGAAAAAGAAAAAATTGAAGCCGCCATCAAGGAACTTGAAGACGCCCTGAAAGGTGACGACAAGACCACCATTGAAGAGAAAAGTACCGCTTTGATGACCGTCAGCCAAAAGCTGGGGGAAAAGATGTATGCCGACCAGCAAGCCAAGCAGGCTGCAGAAGCAGCACCAGGTGATGCTGCAGGCGCTGCCAATGCAGCTGGTACACATGGTGAACAGAGCCACGCCGCAGATGACAACATCGTCGATGCGGAAGTGAAAGAAGTCAAAAAGGGTTAAGCATTAACGCTTGAACACTGCGGATGCGCGCCGCGTTGAACACCTCAGTGTTCAACGCGGCGTTTGTGTTGTAACCGGGCACTGAAAGACCATGGCAAAAAGAGATTACTACGAAGTCCTGGGCGTTCCCAAAAACGCCTCCGACGAAGAAATCAAAAAGGCTTATCGCAAACATGCGATGAAACACCATCCTGACCGAAATCAGGGTGATGCGTCCAAAGTAGCCGAAGAAAAATTCAAAGAGTCCAAAGAAGCCTACGAAATGCTGTCAGACCCGCAAAAGCGTGCGGCTTATGACCAGCATGGCCACGCTGGCGTCGATCCCAACATGCGCGGACCGGGTGGCGCAGAAGGGTATGGAGGCTTTGCTGAAGCCTTCGGCGACATTTTTGGCGACATGTTTGGCCAGCAGCGTGGACGCGCTGGNGCNGGTGGACGGCAAGTCTTTCGTGGCAGCGATCTGAGCTACGCCATGGAAGTCACGCTGGAAGAAGCGGCCAAGGGCAAAGATGCCCAGATCCGAATCCCCAGCTGGGATGCCTGCGACGTCTGTAAAGGCAGTGGCGCCAAACCGGGCACTTCGGTCAAAACCTGCAGCACCTGTTCGGGTTCTGGATCCATCCAGATGCGCCAGGGATTCTTCAGCGTGCAGCAGACTTGCCCGACCTGCCGTGGAACTGGCAAAGTCATACCTGAGCTGTGTACGGCATGCTCTGGCCAAGGCAAGATCAAACGGCAAAAAACGCTGGAAGTCAAAATTCCAGCGGGCATTGACGGTGGCATGCGTATTCGCAGTGCGGGCAATGGCGAACCCGGCACCAACGGGGGTCCGGCAGGTGACCTGTATATTGAGATCCGACTCAAGAAACACGACATCTTTGAGCGTGATGGGGATGACATTCATTGCTCGGTCCCCATCAGCATCGTGACTGCCTCTTTGGGTGGCGAGATTGATGTACCGACCCTGGCGGGCAAAGCAGCGATTGACATCCCGGAAGGCACGCAAACTGGCAAGCAGTTCCGTCTGCGCGGCAAGGGCATCAAAGGGGTGCGCGCCAGCTATCCGGGTGATTTGTACTGCCACATTGCAGTGGAAACACCCGTCAAACTGAGCGAACATCAGCGCAAACTGCTGCGTGAGCTTGATGAATCCCTTAAAAAAGGCGGCAGCAAGCATTCACCCAGTGGTGACAGCTGGACCAACCGGTTGAAGAGCTTCTTCAGCTAAGCCAAATTGCTTCAAGTCAGCCCAGCTGACGCCAAAAATACCGCGAAAGATTTATCTCTTTTCGCGGTATTTTTTTGTAACTACTCAGGTCTTATGAATCAACGACTTACGAACGATTTTCCTGGAAAAGTGCTTAGAAATTAAGCAAATTTCGACCAAATTCCACCGAATTCTGGT
>JGI24142J45722_1001779_pt1 | contig 10006 bp, 11 predicted proteins | sample BarGraIncu00431A_FD_45722 | JGI IMG/M metagenome (IMG submission 45722) | reverse complement strand
ACAAATGTCTACATTCCCTGAACCTAATATTCTTAACCAACCGTTCTCTATAAGAATACCTCCTGTTTCTAAAATAATAGAACCCATAGTTGATTTATTTGAAATTTGAAGGCTAATTAAACACTCCTTTGCCCCATCCCGATTCGGTTCAAGTAGACGATAACTATTACTTGAATTTTCTAACCATCTTAAAATAAAATCCCAAGCCGTGTTCTCATTAACAATTAATTCCTCTATTTTCTTCTTCAAATTATCAACTCCTATAATCCGTTACACATTTAAAAATAAAACTAGAATTTCTAACCTATATATAGATTATAAGTCATAAATTAACACACTGCTATATAAAAATAGTCCACCAGCCAAGGCGAACGGCAATATTTTGTTATAGGTCGTATTAGCCACTATACTTTGAGCAATAACTACTCCAGCTATTCTTAGATTTAGTACGTACTAAGAGAAGATTGTAAATTACTTACTAATTATTATAGATTTGATATCCTCAATTTAATTAAATTTCAAGTCTTATAAATATTATAAGTGACGCTCATATTGAAACCATGAATAGAATCTTATACCTAAAAACAACAATGACACAACTGATATATAACGAAGCTCTCGAATAAACAATACAACAATACCGACTATTGATACTAGTAGCGTACTTATATTACCCATGGTTCCATTTATTGGTGAGTTTCCTACAAATATTGTAGATAACCCCTTTAATTCCTTTGAAAAGCATTCTTCATGATATGGAACAATAGATAAAAAATTATTAGTTACAACTAAATCATCTATATTAGTAATTTCCCCAACACACTTGTTACAATAAATAGTTTTGTTTCCCTTCATCATAAATCCCCCCTAAAGTAAAATTAAGTATAATACACAATCCTAATAGAATATTAATAAATCTTCTTTTCCATATTCACAGCATTCTCTTTTTTAATTAATACCCAATATCCTTTGTCATATTGAAAACATCTTTTTTAAATTATGATTTAGCACTCCCTTACTTCGAAATTCCGTATAACGTTTCGTGTTGCCTACGTTTCCCAGCCTTAGTGCGACTGCACTTGGGATGGGAAATGTGCCTTGGCGTATTTTTTCGATTTTCTTATTTTGAAAGATACACTTGGGTGATTAACTTTTCTTGCCTTAAAGGGCTATTCAGCCAAGGCAAACGGCAACATTTTGTCATGTGATGCTTCAGGTCTTGGGCTCTCTATATAGCGTTTAGTTACCCACAATTCATTCATGATTTATTTCACTATATATGACTGTTCCGATTTTAATATAGTACTTTTATTGGCTATTCCATTCATCTATTAATAACCCAGACATTACATGATTAACATATTTATCATTTAACCATGCTGCATACCCTAATTATTCCTTCCTCTTTAAAACCATTTTTTTTAAGACGAGCCCTACTCTTAAAATTTTCTTAAGCAACTGGAATTTCGATTTTATTTGATTACATATTTTAAAATTCATACTCAATAAATACCTCAATGTTTTAACTTTATAAATCTTTCTTAAAAACTTCTGTATCTATTCCAAGTTCATCTTTTGCTTTAAATAAATATTCCCAACCTAGCTTCCTATAATAATCAGCTGTATGCTCTGTTCTTAAATATAAATCTTTAAATCCTATTTTTTTTGTAATCAATTCTAATTCATTCATTAGTTCTTTCGCTATTGACCTACCTCTAAATATCTCATTAACATAAAGTGCACCTAGCCATGGAGTCAATTGCATTGTCTTCAAATCATTCTCGAATAATGTTATAGTTCCAAGACAAATATTATCTTCAACAGCTATTAAGGTAATAGGAATAGAATCTTTTCTTCGATTATGTAAAGCTCTGATTAAGTAATCTAAATCTATATCATTTCTAATATTCTGGACAAATTCTTTATATAACCAACCAGCTACCTCATTAATATATTCCTTATTATCAATTAGATGTACAATTTCCATAGTTTCCTCACTCCTTATTTATAAACACAAACTTTACTTTCAATTACAAAGCTTATATGTCACATAACGTTTCTTGTTGCCAAAGTTCCTGAGCCTTAGCCCGACGGGCTTGGCGAAGGAATGTGCATTGGCGTTGATTTATAATTTTCTTAGTTTAAGAGATAGACTTTCCTAAATAACTTGTGTTTCATTAAAGGAATTTCCAGCCAAGGCGAATGCAACATTTTGTTAGGTGCTGTGGTATGTTTTAACCTAACTTAATTCGTAAAATAATCACCTAATCTTCTATATCATTTATTCTTTTTATTTTTTCAATTTCTTCATTATTATCTGTTTCAATAAAACAAATATGTTCATGTGCAGTTGTGATTAACCATTCTTTATTATTTTTTAAAAAGCATAAATCATCTGGGAAATACGGTGCACACCAATCAAATAATGCATTAGTTAAATTAATTATAATTTCTTTAGATTTTTGAGTACATTTAAAATAATATACCATTGCAGATGGGAGTGATATTGTACCGGGCCATTCTCTTTGTTCTTTACAACAAATGAATGTTTCCTTTAACTCTTCAGTTATAATATCAAATGATTGAAAATATGAAAGCTGACTATGTTTTATAAAAAGAAACTCGTCACATACTTCAAAAGCATATTCAATAAGCTTCTTATAATTTTCTCCTTTTGGTTCATTCAATCGAATCTGCATTTTCATTCTCCTCAAAAATATATTAATCTTCAATAATTTACAATGTCATCAAATTATTTATAGAGTATCCAACCTTTAAAATTCTGAAACGGAACTAAATTTTAATAAACATACCATTTCATCTAACGTTTCGTGTTGCCGACATTTCCCAGCCATTGTGCGACTGCACTTGGACTGGAAAATGTGCCTTGGAGATGGGTCACTACTAACCTATATATAGATTATAAACCATAAATTTACACGTTGCTATATAAAAAGAGTCCACCAGCCAAAGCGGGCGGCAACATTTTGTTAGATGATGGAATATGCTAGCCTAGGACTTTAATTGAAAACCATTATAATAAGCCTCTCTTTTTTCTTCGGCTTATTCAATATATAAGAAAATTGCATACCAACACATTAAAATATAATAAATTTGAACTTTTATAACGATTCAATAAATTCTTTAACTACTGACTTAAATTCTTTATTATTCTCAAGGTATAACATGTGTTTGCCTTTCATGATTATAACTTTTTTATTAGGGAACATAAAATTTTTATAATGATTTGGTCCAACTGCATAATCCTCATCACCAGTTATAACAAGCACAGGAACAGTTATTTCTTTTGTAAGATTAAAATAATTTTCAAAATACTCTTTGTTGCTAAAAGCTTGATTTGCCATCGTTGCATTAAAGTTCTCTATTTGGTTACTAACATCATTTAATTTTAGAAAGTTGTTATAATCTTTATACTGAAGTTTATAAAATATATTTTTTTCAATAAGTTTATTAACAACATATTGCCATTCTTCTAGAGTAGAGTTGTACGTTGTAGATTGCAATTCATCTTCGGCTAATAGCTTAGTTCCATAATATATTTGACTTTTAAATGAATCTTCCATATTAAGAGTGGCATTTAACAGAATAAGCTTATCCACAAAATTATGATATTTGCAAACATAATTTGTGGCGACAATTCCTCCAAATGAATGGGCCATTACTATCCACCTTGATATCCCTAAATTTTTTCGTACTTCTTCAATATCCTCGATTATTCTCTCCATTGAATAATCGTCAGTATCATTACCTCCTGACCTTGCACTCCCCCTTTGGTCAAAATATATCATTTTCATAAAACTTTCTAGTGAATTACCACCTAGTACTTCGAAATCAAGACTACCTTCTCCTGGTCCACCATGAATAAATATACACGCCGACCTCTCTCCAGATTGCTTTAAATATAGATTAACTTTATCACTCATTTCTATAAACATTCTTTACCCCCCTTAGTACTTCTCTATAAAATACAAGTCTGTACAATAATCTTGATTACGTAATCAAAACTTACTTTAGCATATTCTTTCATCTAACGTTTCGCACTAAAGACGTGCCTCAGCGTTACAGGTGGCTTGTTTGCTACCTTAGATAGCTATTATCTTCAGTAGACAGGCTGCCGACTAAGTTAGCTGAGGCATGTGTTTGGCTCTTCGAAGGCTTGACCCTATTTCTGCCAAAGCGAACTTGAGTGCATTATTATAGGATGGAACGCTTTTACCGCTTAATGTATGCGTCCAATAACAAATTACATTACACTATAAATACTTTATGTATTTTTTTATGTCAAAATATTCAAATGTTTTAGATGAATATTTATTGTATGAAGCTTTTAATAAATCATAGCTGCCACCTAATTTCTCTATTATTTTAGCCCCGTAATAATAGCCTAATCTATAACTCCTTAAGGTTTCTAAATTTTTAAAGTAAAATAATTGACTATATAGCTCATTATTAAATTTTTTTTCTTCTAATGAAACTTTTATTTTTTCTCCAACATTGTCTATTAAATGTTCAGCATTTTTAGCCCATTCTGTTACCTGGTGATCGGTAATAAACCCCAACCAGAAGGCCTTATCCAATTTCTTATTTAAAATCTTAGAACTCATAAATGTTGCCATACCCTCAGATATTAATTTTTTTAAATATTTATCTTCTAATGTAATATAATTACCTAAATAAAATTCGGGGGAATAACTATAATGAATAGCATGAATCATTTCATGTACAATAAATAATTCCATATCAAACTCTTTAATATCTAATCTAGGGATAACCATTGTAATATTTATAAATACGTATGGTTCATTATTTATAATCATCCCATGTGCATCCCAACTATTTTCACCGCCTATAAACAATATGAATTTAGGTAGATTTTCAAATATTAACTGCTTATACATATAACTATAAATGTGATTAATTTTCTCTTTTAGTATTGAAATTTTACATAAGGTTTCCTTGATGTTTAATTTACTTGGTGTTAATGCTAATTCTGATTTTACTTCGGAATTTTTCATGAATACATTAAATAGTTCATCAAAGAAATCCCTATGGTTTTCAAATATTCTATCCGCATATTCCCAATTGCATAACTGTTCCTCTGCAATATTTAAAATCATATCTTCCATTACTAACATCCCCTTTAAGTTGTCAATATTACTATACTAAAAATTCATGTTATACTGTTCTGTCCTATAACATTTCGTGTTGCCTACGTTCCTGAACCTTAGCCCGACGGGCTTGGTTAAGGAATGTGCATTGGCGTCTGTTTTGATTTTCTTATTTCTAAAGATATACTAGAATGCTTAATTTTTCTTGACTCAAAGGACTATCTAGCCAATGCGAACGGCAACATTTTGTTATGCGCCGTTCTACGGTCCTGACTATGTTTATTTATATGGATATAAATAGCCTGGATATCAGATCACTTCTACTTCTTTCTCATCAAAACAGACCATAAAATTTCTTTTCCATATATACTATTATCTTTACTTTCTTTCATTTCTCTAAATTCAAGTACAGAGAAATATGGTTCTAAAATTGCCTTTAACTTTAACTCTGAAAAACCTAGACCTCCACACATAGAAAATTCCCTATACACATCATAATCTGATATATTTGCTCCACCCCTCAAATTAAAGCAGGTTAGCCCAAAATATCCATCTTCTTTCAATAATCCGGCTATCTTACTAAGATATTGACTCCTCCTGTGCGGTTTAATATGATGTAAACATCCACTGTCATATATGTAATCATAACTATTATTTAGAGCTTCAAAATCAAATATTGATCTATTTATAAAGTTGATATCTATAGAACTCTCTAAAGCTTTTTGACGTGCCCATTCAATTGAGGTTTGCGAAAAATCAATTCCATCAACTTGGAAATTTTTTTTCGCAAGATACAGAGAATTTCTTCCATTACCACACCCAATATCTAAAGCTCTACCTGCCTTGAAAATACCACTTTCTAAATACGAAACAAGATTTTCATCAGGAGCATTTATAAAAAATGGTATCGGTTTATCTTTATTAGAATAGAACTTGTCCCACCACTCTGCATCTTTTTTGTCTAGTAAATCATCTAGCATTAAAAACACGTCTTCTTCTGTTTTGATAATTTCCTCGTCAATTTTATTTATCATTATTCTCAATACCTCCTATATAATGTAATTTATTAAAAAACACATGCATGCTCAGCTATTTTGTAAATGGTGCATAACGTCCCCGTATCTACGCAACCAAAACGAATTCATAACTCCTCCTCAAATTAATAATAATTGCGTATAACGTTTCTTACTCCCGACACCGAGACCCTTAGCGCGACGTCACTTAGGGTCGCAGGTGTGCTTTGCAGTCCTCTCGTACAAAGCGAACTGGAGTATTTTGTTATACGATGGATTTTAAATCTGGTTCACGAAAACTTCTTCTATGTATTTTCCTAAACCTTCAACAATTCCCCCAACATCTTCAATGTCACCTCTTTGACCATAATATACTATTCTTAAATATTCTCCAAACACTAAAGATCTGCTTTTCTCATGTTTCATCCAATTATATCTATCAAAGGTTGTCCCATTATCAAAATGTACATTATAACCATACGGAGTAATTATTATATTGCTAGGCAAGTATTTTCTGAGAGTTCTATATTGTCTCCCTGCTACATAATTCTTTGAAATAAAAATTAAGCTTTGAGTTTTTGAAAAATCATAAATTTTTTTAGCATATATTACATTTTCTTTGCTATCGGTCGATTTCTCTTCTATGAAAATTTTTTCAGCTGGCACACCATTCGAAACTAATTTTTCGTAAATCACTCGTGCTTCTGATTTGTCACCATATATCCAATCTTTATGTTTATCTTTCGATCCAGACGAGCCACCAGTAACAACAATCTCTTTACCCCAGCCTTTATTATATACATCAATTGCATTCTGATATGTTGCAGGATGTGTACTTCCAAAAATAAATATTACATCATTACTATTTAAAACTTTCTCAGTGCCAAATACTATATCAGTTATTTCCTCAACTTGATTATTTGTTAAATCTGGAACTTCAGGATATTTTGGTATTAACATAGTTATTCAATCCTTTCATTAATTTAATCGCTATTCTTTTTAGTTCTGTCGTATAACTTTCCTTACTCCCGACGTTTGCCAGCCTTAGATAGCTCCTATCTCAGGCTGGCAAATGTGCGTAGCGATGGGAGTATTTTGTTATACGTAGTTTTAGCCACTACACTTTAATCTGAATCTAATCTCCCTACATTTTTATACTTGTTTCGTGATATTAAGAAGAATGTGTAGTATGTATCATGTATTATTTAGACATATTATTACACATTTATTAAAATTAATAGTTTCTAACAAATAACTTTTTACAAGTAAACACACCAAAAATTGTAAACAAGATATCTATTCCTGCACGAATAAAGAGATCTGGAGAAAATGTTAATAGAAAAATAAAAGCATGATTCATTAACCAATTAAGGCCGTATATTAATATTCCAAAGTATAATGCCTGTGAAATAGCTGATTTTCCTTTAATACCTGCTTGTAAAATATAGTAGGTTATTCCTACCCATAGTCCTTGACATGCTATCCATATAAATGTTCCTAATGGCTTAATTGTATATACAGAGTTTATGCGTACTATAGAGTATGCAAAGTATCTACCTGTAATATAAAAAAATGATATAATGAAAATTGACATAATATTTTGTCTCTTCCACTTTTAGGTTTTATCAGTTCTTGTAAAAATCCCAAGAAGAATTCCCAATAGTATATTATTCAAATTACTATTTATCTTTTCAATAAATTATAACATATTTTACAAACATCACATTATTCAATTCTCAAAGAGCATTGTTCGTATTTTCACTCTCAATAGTTACGTCGCTTTATTTTCAAATTATGCTACAGAAAACCCATTTTAAAACTTGAAACTGCCACTATGTTTCTCTAAAATTACATATAACGTTTCGTGTTGCCGACGTTCCTGAGCCTAGCGCTACTGCGCTTGGTGAAGGAATGTGCCTTGGCGCCTGTTTTTAAGATTCACCTAATATAAAAGATACATTTAAATACAATACCCGTCCTATTAAAATACCATCTCAGCCAAGGCGAAGTCACTTGCTCCTTCTAACACTAACATCTGCAGCTTTTTTACCATACTTACCTAAACCTCCAGGTATATTGTCCCAAATGAAGTCTATCAAGCTATCTTTCCCATATGTATACAATAATTTATTGCTTAAATCATTAATAGTATATACGCCCCCATAAACGATCCTTGTTACACTCTCAAAAAATGATCTAATTGTACTTATATTTTTTGATTCAACTGCTCTTTCTAAATTAAAACTCAAAAATTTATTAAATTTTATGTTGCCTCTGTCATAATTAAAAAAAATCACTTCTACTTCGTCATTATATTACCACCCTGTTTTTCTCTCCAATGTTCTCTTAAAATCAATAAATTTGTGAATGTTGAAATACCATCCAGTTTTATTATCTTTAATATTTACAAGTTCTTCTCCGTCTTCTAAATGATCTGATAAAAACTTATACTTCCCATACCCAGGCATATATACATCTAGCGCTTTTCCTGTATTCAAATTCATGTATTCTAAACTTTCATTGATTAGTTTATCTGAAATATCTACACCATATCTTGCAAATAAAACAGCAACAATTCTAATTTCATCGGTATATTTCTCTTTTAACCCTTTTGTGAACAATTCAAATGATAATGCTGTTTCCATAAAAAATCCTCCTGTATTGTAATTTTCTATCCATGATGATGTATTTTTAATTTCGCCTAACGTTCCTTGTTGCCGACGTTTCCCAGCTCTAGTGCGACCGCACTTGGGTTGGGGAATGTGCCTTGGCGATGGTTTAACTATTAACCTATATATAGATTATAAGTCATAAATTTACACATTACTATATAAAAATAGTCCACCAGGCAAGGCGAACGGCAACATTTTGTTATACGGAGTTTTAGCAACTGCACCTTAAGCAAATCCTCCCACATTCATTTTGCATTTCATTACCAGAACATCTCTAATATACAATCTTGTGTATTAATTACTACTTTGACTAAATTACTTTTTCGCCAAATACTCTTGGACAAGCAACCCTGCACTTATTACAATTACATACACCAAAACCTCTTTCATTGTTACTGTATGTAAATTTTCTACATAACTTTTGATTTACTGTAAAACCATTTAAAGCCTTTTGTGGGCAATTATCTATGCATAGGTTACAACCTAGAATACACATTTCTTTTGTAAGTGGGTCCGATTGCAAATCTAAATTAGTTAACACAGCACCTATATTAATCATATTGCCATATTTTTCATTTATAACAAGGGTATTTTTCCCCATACTTCCCACTCCTGCTAACACTGCTGCATGACGCATGGACAATAATCCTTTACCTTCCATATTACTACTATCCCAATAATCATATGGAGAATCTGATGGTAGTGATATGGCTATACCACCAATTTTCTCTATTTCTATACTTGCTAGATAGCTTATACGGTCTATCTCATTCAGATTTATATCTGTTGCCTTTGTATATAATATTCTTGGATTAACATAAGCCAGCCCTTTCGGCATACACTTAGCAAATACTATTACAGATTTACAATTTATATATAGGTCTGTAGGATGAAACCCAGATGGAGTATTTACAAACCTATCGACATTGGCTATTCCGCAAATATCCGCACCTAATTTCTCAATTATTTTTTTAATTCTCTCTTTCACGTTAATATCCCCCCCCTCTCTACCTAGTAATATTTTTTTTAGTTTTCAACCATTTGTTAAGTAAAATGATCGCCAATTTTAATGTTGTACCACTATATAATATTAGAACTAAACCGCTAAAAACGGTGGCAGACGATTGCTAATGAGTAAATTTATTTTTTATAATAGGGTTAAAAAAAGAGGAATTGTTGGATAACAATTCCT
>JGI24142J45722_1001769_pt1 | contig 10054 bp, 8 predicted proteins | sample BarGraIncu00431A_FD_45722 | JGI IMG/M metagenome (IMG submission 45722) | reverse complement strand
CCTTGCCTGGGGCGGCCCGGCGCTGCGGCCACCCCTAAGTTCATCGCATGAAACACATTCCCCGCAAACGCTTCGGCCAGCACTTTCTGGCTGATCGGAACATCATTGAAGCCATCGTTGACGAGATTGCACCCAAGCCAGGGCAGGTGATGGTCGAAATCGGGCCCGGCCTGGCGGCGTTGACGCAACCCTTGGTGGAGCGACTGGGCCACCTGACGGTGATTGAGCTGGACCGTGACCTGGCGGCACGCCTGCGAGATCATCCACAACTCACGGTGATTGAATCCGATGTGCTGAAAGTGGACTTTGCCCAGGTTGCACACTCTTCAATAGCGGCCAGCGAGGGGGCCACAAAGTTAAGAGTGGTTGGCAACCTGCCTTACAACATTTCCACGCCTATTCTGTTTCACTTGCTGGATTTCGTAGACGTCATCGAAGACCAGCATTTCATGCTACAAAAGGAAGTGATTGACCGTATGGTGGCGCGCCCTGCCACGTCGGATTACGGCCGCCTGAGTGTCATGCTGCAGTGGCGTTACGCCATGGAAAACGTACTTTTTGTGCCGCCTGAGAGTTTCGTTCCGCCGCCACGGGTGAACAGTGCNGTGGTTCGCATGGTGCCGCGCGAAAATCCGGCGGCAGTGGACGTGAAGCTCTTGAGTGAAATTGTGCAGGTCGCTTTCAGCCAGCGCCGCAAGTTGATGCGCCACACTCTGGGCAAATGGCTGGAGGAGAAGGCTTTTTCAGGCCAATTCGACGTAAAGCGCCGGGCTGAGGAAGTGCCGGTGGCCGAATATCTGGCATTGGCCGAGCAGATTAAAAGCACAAAGCAGTAGGCGTCCCCAAACCGAATTTTTCCGCTGGGCGCTGAATACCTGTTTTCCAAACCCCCAGAAAAAAGGCCCACCGTCCGGTGGGCCTTTTTTTATGCGGGCGCTTGCTGCGATCAGGCCGCGCTATTAAGCAGCGGTTAACCAATACCCGGCATTGAAGGGGCTGCTCATGCGTAGCGCCAGGGGCGATATATCCAACAGTTTGTCGGTCGGCATTTTTTCACCGGNTTCCGTGGAGAGTTCAACGCCGGGCACGGCCTGGCTGCCCGTNTCTGCGCCTTTTGCCTCGTTCGCCCGTTCTGCTTGGCTGGTGTGTGCAGAACGGGCTACAGAAAAGAATAGAAACATCGGAAGGGTATTTTTCGGTCCCCCCAATAGTCGGCCGCGTCACGGAAAATATCAAGCAACTGCTCGCGTGCTTCCTTGTCGAACTTGGTATTGGCCGGGATGTGCTCCAGCACCGCAATAAAGCCAGGCTGTGGGCCGGATTTGTGCAGCGGGTCGGTCATGCTGTCATACAGCGCATCAAAGTTCTTGCCGACATGCGTAGACAGCATGAATTGCTGACCAATCAGGTCCAGCACGTCCTGCTTGGACTGGGCGTTGGCCAGATTGGCGTACAGGAAATGCTGCCCCAGAGACCGGGCAGCGTCCTGCAACTCCTGCACCCGGAAGGCACGGATTGACTGGACGATATTGGGCCTCACGCCGCGGAGCGGCACGTCTGTTGCGGCACGTTGAGGTGCTGGTGTTTCTTGCGTAAGTGACATATTTATTCCCGCTTCACTTTCCAAAATTACAAAACCAAAATTACGGCACGATCTTGCGGAAGCTCGCATAGTGATCGGCTGTGTAATAACAATTATCCGGCGTTCTGGGTTGCCCCCCGCACACAATGCGCCGGACGCCCCGGTCGCGTGAACCTGGTGTTGTGACGGTGTATTCGCGGTAGTAACCACGTTTTTGGATTGGCAGCAAACGCTCACGGTTTCCAAATACCACCCCGTCTTTTTCATGTGCAAACGGACCACCCTGATGGATCAGGCCGTAGACTTGCGCGCCTTGCTTGGGCAACTCGGCGACCGTCATCGCAGNCGAGGGNGCTNCAACGACAGGGCCTTTGGCCTGCACCAAACCGGAGGCAAAAACTGCCGTGAATAAAAAGCCAGNGAGTACNAACTTTAGACTTGTTAACCGCGACATGAAAAAACACTTCCAACAACACTCCGGGTTTACCCGGAAATTTCAAGGTTGGTAGTGTCGCGTATTTACGTGAATAATGCAAGNGACTGCCCAATAAATAGGCAGTCGCGCAGGGGTTTCAAGCTTGGTAAGTGGGCACCAGCTTGAGCTGCATCAATTAGCGGCTGGCGTTCGCGTCGGCAACCGTGAGTGCAGTCATATTGACAATTCGACGCACCGTGGTGCTGGCCGTCAAAATATGCACCGGTTTGGCCGCACCCAGCAGCACCGGGCCAATGGCAATATTGCCACCCGCCGCTGTTTTAAGCAGGTTGTAGGCGATATTGGCGGCGTCAATATTGGGCAGCACCAGCAAGTTGGCGTCGCCGGACAGCGTGCTGTGGGGCATAAGGGCCGCGCGGGCATTGCCATCCAGCGCGACGTCGCCATGCATTTCNCCGTCCACCTCTAGCCAGGGAGCCTGGACCCGCAACAAGTCCAATGTCTGGCGCATCTTGATCGCGCTGGGCTGGCTGCTGCTGCCGAAGTTGGAGTGCGACAACAGGGCAACTTTGGGCCGGATGCCGAAACGCATCATTTCCCCGGCTGCCATGATCGTAATTTCAGCCAACTGTTCGGCGGTGGGGTCATAGTTGATGTGGGTGTCCACCAAAAACAGCTGGCGCTCTGGCAGGATCAAGCCATTCATACAGGCATAGGTGTTGACGCCTGCGCGCTTGCCAATCACCTGGTCGAGGTATTGCAGGTGCAGTGCCGTACTGCCCCAAGTGCCACAAATCAGCCCATCCACGTCGCCCTTGTGCAGCAGCATGGCGCCAATCAGGCTCAGGCGTCGGCGCATTTCAATTTTGGCCATTTGGGCTGTGATGCCCTTGCGCTCGGTCATGCGGTGATAAGTTTGCCAGAAATCGCGGTAGCGATGGTCCTGCTCCACATTCACCACGTTGTAATCNACCCCTTCACGCAAACGCAGGCCAAATTTTTCAATCCGTTCAGCAATGACCACCGGGCGACCAATCAAGGTTGGCAGAGCCAAGCCCTCGTCCACCACAATTTGGCAGGCCCGCAGGACGCGTTCATCTTCGCCCTCGGAATACGCCACGCGTTTTTTGAGCCCTTTTTTGGCGGCGGTGAAAATCGGTTTCATCACGGTGCCCGAGGCGTAAACAAAGCTTTGCAACTGCTCGCGGTAAGCGTCCATGTCCTTGATGGGGCGCAGGGCCACGCCGCTATCGACCGCCGCTTGGGCCACCGCTGGCGCGATCTTCATCATCAGACGCGGATCAAAGGGTTTGGGGATCAGGTATTCCGGCCCAAANGCGAGCTGTTCACCGGCATAAGCGGCCGCCACCACCTCGCTTTGCTCGGCTTGCGCCAATTCGGCCAGGGCATGCACCGCGGCAATTTCCATCTCAACCGTGATGGTGGACGCACCCGCGTCCAGCGTACCCCGGAAAATGTAGGGGAAGCACAGAACGTTGTTGACCTGGTTGGGATAGTCCGAGCGCCCGGTGGCAATGATCGCATCGTCGCGCACCGCCTTGACTTCTTCAGGGAGAATTTCCGGCGTCGGATTGGCCAGGGCGAAAACCAGCGGCTTGGCCGCCATTTTCCTCACCATGTCCGGCTTGAGCACCCCGCCCGCCGACAAACCCAGAAAAACGTCGGCGCCTTCGATGACTTCACCCAAAGTGCGCGCCGATGTTTTCTGGGCAAAGACCAACTTATCCGCATCCATCAACTCGGTGCGGCCTTCGTAGACCACACCGGCCAGGTCGGTCACAAAAATATTCTCGCGCGGAATGCCGAGCTTGACCAGCAGCCCCAGGCAGGCCAGCGCTGCCGCGCCGGCACCGGACGTCACCAGCTTGATCTTTTTCGGATCTTTCCCGGCGACCTTCAGTCCATTGAGGATGGCCGCGCCGACGGTGATCGCCGTGCCGTGCTGGTCGTCGTGGAACACGGGGATTTTCATGCGTTCGCGCAGCTTGCGCTCGACATAAAAGCAGTCGGGCGCCTTGATGTCTTCCAGGTTGATGCCGCCAAAGGTGGGCTCCAGCGAGGCGATGATGTCCACCAGCTTGTCGAGATCGTGCTTCTCGTTGATCTCGATGTCAAACACGTCAATGCCGGCGAACTTCTTGAACAGCACGGCCTTGCCTTCCATCACCGGCTTGGCCGCCAGCGGACCGATGTCGCCCAAGCCCANTACGGCAGTGCCGTTGGTAATCACCGCGACCAGGTTGCCGCGGCTGGTGTACTTGAAGGCGTTATTGGGGTCTTTGACGATTTCCTCACAGGGAGAGGCCACGCCGGGNGAATAAGCGAGCCCCAGATCGTGCTGGTTGACCAGCTGTTTGGTAGCTGCAATGGCAATTTTGCCGGGGGTCGGGAACTCGTGGTACTCGAGCGCGGCGCGGCGCAATTCGGCGCGTTTTTCTTCGGCATTGGCCGTTGTATGGGNCATTTATCTCTCCTGCTGCAATCAGTATGACCGAACGGCCAGCCCGTCAGCGTCTGTAAGGNANTGAAATTGTAGACCCTGCTCAGGGAAACCCTAGTACGTGAATGTGCGTACATGGGTGTTTCAGTTTTGACGTTTTTGCAGGAATGGGGTCCCCGCGTCGCTGTAGGGATCCAGCGCTTGCGGAAAGAACGATGGTTGGTCGAAAGCCTGTGGCACTGCCTGATGCACCCATAAGCATCGCAAAAAGAGCCTCATCCTGACATGGCCGAAGATGAGCAGCGAAGATAGCGGGACATCCTTCCCCGCAGGTCGGCGAACAGAGTGGCCGTTTCTACCCCATCAGATTTCAACGACTTCAAAGTCGGCCTTGGCCACGCCACAATCCGGGCAAGCCCAACTCTGCGGCACATCGGCCCATGGGGTGCCGGGCGCAATGCCGTCTTCCGGGCGGCCGCTGGCCTCGTCGTAGACAAAGCCGCAAACAATGCAAAGATAGGTTTTCATAAGGTATTCGAATAAAAGTAGTCGTCAAATCGGGCTCTAGCAGGATGACCGCATCCCAGGGCGCAGGCGCCCATTTGCCGCTACATTGCCAGAACGCCGTGCCACCCTCCGAACCGAAAGAAACACAAGCCCATGACAGACTCGACCAGCCCCAGCCCCGTCTATCCACCGATCGAGCCCTATCGCAGCGGCCGGTTGCCGGTGGACGACTTGCACACCCTGTATTGGGAAGAGTGCGGCAACCCGGACGGTGTGCCGGTGCTGTTTTTGCATGGGGGCCCGGGTGGAGGCCTGTCGCCGCAGCATCGGCAATTTTTTGACCCTGCGTACTACCGCATCGTGCTGTTTGACCAGCGCGGCGCCGGCCAGTCAACACCGCTGGGCGAGTGCCGCAATAACACCACGCCGCTGCTNATTGAAGACATCGAGCGCCTGCGGCACCTGCTGGGCATCGCGCAATGGCTNGTGTTTGGCGGCTCCTGGGGCTCGACACTGGCGCTGGCCTATGGCGAAGCCCATCCGCAGTACTGCAGCGGTTTTGTGTTGCGCGGCATTTTTCTGTGCACCCGGCCCGAGATCGACTGGTTTCTGAACGGCATCCAGTGGTTTTTCCCGCAGGCGCACGCACAGTTCGTGGCAGACATTCCAGCGGCGGAGCGGGATGACCTGCTGGGGGCGTACGTCAAACGCTTGTTCAGCGCTGACCCGGCTGAAAATCTGCGCGCCGCCCGCACCTGGAGCCGTTACGAGGGCAGCTGCCTGCACCTGCTGCCGCACGCGGATGCGGCCGAGGACTTTGATTCGGAGACGGTCGCCCTGGGCGTCGGGCGGCTGGAAGCGCACTATTTCCGCAACGACACTTTTTTGACGGATGACCGATTGATCCGCCATGTGGATCGCATCCGCCACCTGCCCGCCGTCATCATCCAGGGCCGTTACGACGTGGTGTGCCCACCGCGCTCGGCCTGGCGCCTGCATCAGGCCTGGCCAGAGGCCACCTTCCAGATGATTGAAGACGCCGGTCACGCAGCCTTCGAGCCCGGCATCGCCCGCGCGCTGGTGGCAGCCACCGAGCAATTCAAGCGGGACGGGACGCTGTAGCCCAAGCTTGTGCCCTGTCTCAGGCGCCGCTGGCACGGCCGCCAGCATCCCCTCACCCCCGCATCAGCGCCTCAATCTCATCGGCCTTCACCGGCACACCGCGGCTGATCAGTTCACAGCCGGCATCCAGAACGATGGCATCGTCTTCAATGCGAATGCCGATGTTGTGGAACTGCTCCGGCACGCCTTCAGCGGGGCGCACATAGAGGCCGGGCTCGATCGTCAGCACCATGCCGGGTTGCAGAATGCGCGCCGGTCGATCAATGATGGTTTCACCGCTCAACGGGTCCTTGCGCTCACTCACTTTGCCGACCTCCGACGGTTCGATGTAGCCGCCGCAGTCGTGCACATCCATGCCCAGCCAGTGGCCGGTGCGGTGCATGTAGAACTGGAAATAGGCGCGCTTTTCGATCACGTCTTCCAGGCTGCCCACCTTGTTCTTGTCGAGCAGGCCCAGGTCCAGCATGCCCTGCGCCAGCACCTTGACGGTGGCCTCGTGCGGGTCGGTAAAGCGGGCCCCGGCGCGGGTAACGGCGATGGCGGCTTCCTGGGACGCCAGCACCAGCTCGTACAGCGCGCGCTGCGGCCCGGTGAATTTGCCGTTGGCCGGGAAGGTGCGGGTGATGTCTGACGCATAACCGTCCAGCTCACAGCCGGCATCGATCAGCACCAGCTCGCCATCGTGCACGGGCGCGGTGTCGGCACGGTAGTGCAGCACGCAGGCATTGGCGCCGGCCGCCACGATGGAGCCATAGGCCGGGCACTGCGAGCCATAGCGACGAAATTCATGCAACAGCTCGGCGTCCAGATGGTATTCACGCACCTCCTGGCCTGCGCGCAACATNCGGGCACTGAGCTGCATGGCGCGGATATGACCGCCGGCACTGATCTGCGCAGCACGGCGCATGATGNCCTGCTCATGCGCGTCCTTGACCAAGCGCATTTCGTCCAGCAGNCCGCACAGGTCGCGCTGCTGNTCGGGGCACAGCGCACCAAAACGCACCCGGGAACGCACGCTGTCCAGCCAGCCCNCCATCCGGGTCTCAAGCCCGGTGTGGGTGGCGAACGGGTACCACACGGCATCGCGGCCGTCCAGCAGACCGGGCATTCGGGCGTCCAGCTCTGCGATCGAATACGCGGCATCCACGCCNAGTTGCGCGGGGGCGGCATCCGGCCCAAGCCGATAACCATCCCAGATTTCACGNTCCAGGTCCTTGGGGTTGCAAAACAAGGTGGTTTTNCCGTCGCCGGTGATCACCAGCCAGGCCTTGGATTCGGTAAAGCCGCTCAGGTAATAAAAGTAGCTGTCGTGCCGGTATAAAAAATCGCCATCGCGGTTGCGCTGCTGCTCGGGCGCGGTGGGAAGGATGGCGATACCCCGGGCCCCGATCAAGGCAGCCAGTCGGGCACGGCGTTGGGCATAAAGAGCGTTGGTAGAGGAAGAGTTCATGGCTTGTTTGCAATTATTGATTGAGCTGTNCCAGCCGNTCAGGCGTGCCGACATCGGTCCAGCTGCCACGGTAAATTTCAGCGCTAACCTGGTCATTGTCCATGGCGGCGCGCAACAGCGGCGCCAGTGGGGCTTTGCTGCCTTGCGGGTTGCCGGCGGGGATGTCGCAATACGGCGGCGCGAACAGGGCGCGGTGGTACAGGCCGAGGGTGGAATAGGTGTAGCGCGGTCGCGGGTCGTCGGCTGCGAGGTTCAACGCCAGGCCCACGGCCTGGGCGGCGCCGGGGTTCAGCGCCAGGCCGAAGTCGCCGCGCGGGTTATGCGCCGGGTTGGGCACCAGCCAGATATGGGCCAGCTTGCCGCTGGCGACAAAGCGCTCCACCGCNGCCTGGCTGAACACAAAGTCGGGCGCAAACACGTCACCGGCCAGCACCCAGAACACCTCGGCGTTCGCCCCGCNGGCATCGGGTGGACACAGCAGCGGCAAGGCCCGCACAATGCCGCCAGCGGTNTCCAGTGCGCCGCCAAAATCACGCCCTTCGTGCGAGTAGCGGATCTGCAGANGCTCNTTATTTAATAGCNGCTCANGCATATNCGACGGGNGCTGNAGCACAAAAACACTCTTGAACTTCTCNGCAATCTGTTCTCCCAGCCAGGCCGTGTTCACCACCACGTTGTTAAACCCGCCGCGNCCCAGCGCTTCCAGNGGCCACTGCATCAGCGGCTTGCCGCGCACCNGCAACAGCGGTTTGGGCGTGTGGTCGGTCAGGGGTCGCATCCGCTCGCCGCGCCCGGCGGCCAGCAGCATGGCGTTGATCGGAGTCGGCTTCATGCGGCAATTTCTCNGGTGGCGTTCAGGTGCAGTCTTGGCATGCTTGCGACTATACGCAGTGCCGGCGTGGCATCCGTCTGCCAGCCGAACAAATCTTGCGTTTTGCTGCGCCCGGTAAAATGCCGGGTTTCCCCCTACACCCCCAGAACTATCCCGGAGTTGGCACAGATGGCAAATACAGAACAAACAGAATCAGCAGTACCAGAAGAGCAATCTGTACAAACGGTCGTCGCGGCGCCAACCAGCACCGCCAACCAGACGGACATGGCCAACGCGATTCGCGCCCTGGCCATGGATGCCGTACAAGCGGCCAACTCGGGCCACCCCGGCGCGCCCATGGGCATGGCCGACATGGCGGTGGCGGTGTGGAGCCAGCACCTCAAACACAACCCGGCCAACCCGAACTGGCTTGACCGCGACCGCTTCGTGCTGAGCAACGGCCATGCCTCGATGCTGCTCTACGCCGTGCTGCACCTCACCGGCTACAAGCTGCCGATGGCTGAGCTGAAAAAATTCCGTCAGTTGCACAGCAAAACCCCGGGCCACCCCGAAGTGGGCGTGACGCCCGGCGTGGAAACCACCACCGGCCCGCTCGGTCAGGGCCTGACCAACGCGGTGGGCATGGCGCTGGCGGAGAAACTGCTGGCGCATGAGTTCAACCGCGAAGGTCATGACGTTGTTAACCACAACACGTTCACCTTCATGGGCGACGGCTGCCTGATGGAAGGCATCAGCCACGAAGCGGCCGCCCTGGCCGGCGCCTGGAAACTGAACAAACTGATCGCCCTGTATGACGACAACGGCATCTCGATTGACGGCCAGGTGGCGCCCTGGTTTATCGACCAGACTGCACTGCGTTTTGTGGCCTACGGCTGGAACGTGCTGGGCCCCATCGACGGCCACGATGCGGCGCTGGTCGCCAGCACGATTGCAGAGGCCAAACAGTCGGCTGACAAGCCGACACTGATCATCTGCAAAACCCATATCGGCCAAGGCAGCCCGAACCGCGCCAACACCGCCAAGGCGCACGGCGAACCGCTGGGCAATGAAGAAATCGCGCTCACCCGCGAAGCGCTGGGCTGGTCCCACAAGCCTTTTGCCATCCCCAAAGACGTGGTTGCAGCCTGGGACGCCAAGGCCGCCGGTGCCGCGGCCGAAACCGTCTGGAACGACAAGTTTGCCGCCTACAAAGCCGCCTTCCCCGATCTGGCCAAAGAGCTGGTGCGCCGCATGAAGGGCGAGCTGCCGAAAAACTTCAACCAGGTCGCCGTGGACACGGCAGTTGCCGCCCACACCAAGGCGGAAACCGTGGCGTCGCGCAAGGCCTCGCAACTGGCCCTGGAATCGTTCACCGCCGCCCTGCCCGAAATGCTGGGCGGCTCGGCCGACCTGACCGGCTCCAACCTGACCAACACCAAGAGCACCCCCAACCTGCGCTTTGACTCGGTGACCGGCGCCAGCAATGGCGGCCGTCACATCAACTACGGCGTGCGCGAATTCGGCATGGCCGCCATCATGAACGGCGTGGCACTGCACGGCGGCTTCATCCCGTACGGCGGCACCTTCCTGACCTTCAGCGACTACAGCCGCAACGCCATCCGCATGGCCGCGCTGATGAAGCTGCGCGTGGTGCATGTGTTCACCCACGACTCCATCGGTCTGGG
>JGI24142J45722_1001768_pt1 | contig 10055 bp, 8 predicted proteins | sample BarGraIncu00431A_FD_45722 | JGI IMG/M metagenome (IMG submission 45722) | reverse complement strand
CCTCCTGTTCTAGCGTAAAGCCTTCCTCCGCGAGATGCATACTCAGTTGACACATCTTCTTCGAGATTTTCTGGATTTATATCCAATGTATCAAAAATATCNTTAAGCTCTGCAAANGTAAGTACATAATCTATGTCGCCTATAAGATCTTTATCCTTAGCTTCGCCTTTTTTNGCAATGCAAGGTCCTACAAAAACTACTTTGCAGTCTGGGTTTAATTTCTTTAAAATTCTACCTGAGGCAATCATAGGGGATACAGATGGAGATACGTATTTTACTAAGCTATTGTACACTCTCTTTACCATTCCAACCCACATAGGACAACAGCACGAGGTAAGCATTAAATCATCTTTTGTTTTAACATGTTCATCAAATTCTACAGCTTCTTTTAATGTAAGCATATCTGCGAAAAACGCAACTTCAATCATATCGGTAAAACCAATTTTCTTAAAGGCTGTTCTAAGTTTATCAACGTTAACATTTTCTCCAAATTGACCAGTAATAGCGGGGGCTACAGTTGCGATTACTTTAGAATTACCTTTTAATAAATTCGCAAGTGGAATAAATTCTACCTTATCCATTAACGAACCACTTGGGCATGCTTCTACGCAAAAACCACAGTCTGTGCANTTATCATTATCTATATAAGTAGTATTATTTTTATTATCTATTAATATGGCATCAAAAGGNCAGGATGCTTGACACTTTGTTTTGCCATGATTATCAACGCAATCCATAGTACAATGTTTTANTTTATTTACAATTTTATTATCTGTTTGATAGGACATGATAGCTTTAATTAAATCTNCTATGTAATTATCAGAAAAGTCTACTTTAACACCACAAAGTGAAGAAATTGTAGCACTTAACTCAACTTTATTAATATCAGTGTTAGATAGTAATTCCTTTACTTTGCTTTCAAAATTATCTTCATAATATGATTTAAGAAGGGTTTTAAAAAGTTCATTATACATTGTATTCAAAATAATCACTCCTAAGTAGTTATTAGCTATGTAATGATTTTAGCATAATATTAATATAAACATATTATAAATTAACATAAAACTATAAAATGGTAATCATTATTTATTTTGTCAAAAATGATTAACTTTATACATTATAAAGTATAAAAATTTATAATAAAAAAAGAGCTACCTAACGGCAACTCTTTTTTTGGTCGGGGTGACAGGGATTGAACCTGCGACCTCATGGTCCCAAACCACGCGCGCTCCCAGCTGCGCTACACCCCGACGACAAGTTCTATTATACAAAACAAATGTATAATTGTCAACAATATTCATAAATGTTTTTTTGAATATAAGGAATATAAGGAATATAAAAATTGTAAATTATAATTCCGTTTATTGACGACAAGATTTATTATACAAAACAAATAGATAAATGTCAACAGTAATCACAAATGATATAGGCTATATCCAAGTTATACATGATAATATGTATAAGTTATAATTTTAGGAGAACCAGTAATTACTTTAAAAACAAAAATCAGGTGAAGTTAAAAAAAGAGCAGGTTCGCAAGGGATATTAAAGACATATCACCTGGCATTCTGCTCACCTATTACTAGTGCTNTTTAGCATCTTTTTCTTTATCCCCAGTACCTCTAGTTGGGACAGTAGACATAACGAACCCCACGAGTATAGATACTAAGGCAGGAGCTAATATATTGATATATACTATATATTGCGTTTTGTATAAGACTAGGGCAGTGAGGGAAGTTACAAGTACACTAGCTACAAAAATAATAATTACATATTTTGCAAAAGAACTCATAAATTTTTCATATAATCTATGACGAGTTGGTCCACTTATAACACTTCTGAATAAAAAATATGAAGCAAAAATTATTACTATATCCACTATAGCCGAAACTAAAAAGTTTTTCATTGCATACCTCCAAAAACATTTTTTTCATTTTTAGTATAACCAAAAATTAATATATTTACACAATATTATTATGAAAATTCAAGAGATTAAATTAATAAGGACAAATGGAAAAATTAATTTACTAAATAATATTATAAAGTGCCATAATATTAAATAACTTGTAATGTTACGGACTTTTTTAGTATTATAAATACATTGATAATAATTTTATTCGGAGGTATATATGACTTATGAAAAAAGCAATCTGAATATAACAAGCGATTTAGAAGTTAAAGAAATAAGAAAAGATGAACATAACATCGATTTAATAATTCCNATGGAGCAAAGATGTGTAAACTTATATTTTGATAATCTACCTACATATATAAAATCTAGAATACAATTTCCGGCGGTTAAAAGTATACTTGTTAGGTTCTGCATTAAAGAAGATAATAATATATGCACGATGCATTTTTTAAGTGATAGCGGTATTTATTCTAGCATGGCAAACTTTGAGATAGATTATAGTGAAATATATATAGAAATAAAAGATGGAGAATTTTCAGTAGATATAAAAATAATAAACAAAAAATCTTGTTTTTAAAATTAATTTACCATAAAGTATCTAATTTATGATAATGTACAAAAGTTAAAAATGAATTATNGGAGGGAACAGTTGAAAGATATTAAATTTAGTAAAATAACCAGAAAGATGGCTATNANGCAAGGAGCCTTTAGTATACTTATGAGTTTTGCATTATTAATTGGAGTTGTAGGGTCATTTATTCGGGGNAGAAACGGAATAGGGGCTATATTTTTAATAATAACCTTTATATCAATAGCATTTTCAATATCTTTTATTATAAAACTTAGGAAACTAGAAAGTTTGAATTATTTAGCATTTAAAAAAGATCGATTTGAGATTAATGTAAATTTTAAGNCAAAGGGNAAAGTTATTATGTTAAATGATATAAAAAAAGTTGAAATATCGAAAAAACATATTACAATAATGGTAGGTAAAAAACCGTATAATATCCTTTTTCAGCATATGGAGCCTGAGAATATAAAAGAAGTGAGTTCGTTTTTTATAAGATACAATAGGGTATAAAATGTTTTGGGTTATATTGTTAGATATGGTTCTATAGTTAAGAGTATAAAAAACAAACAAACCTATATTTTTACCATATAGGTTTGTTTGTTTTTTTTATCAATGTTTGGTTAATAGTTCTATTTATGAGGTACATCTAACATAATTTAAGCGCCTTCATTTAAGAATTTGTATTGAGATATATAAAGATTATAATATAATCCTTTTAGAGTTAATAGTTCTTCGTGAGATCCACTCTCTACAATGCGTCCGTCATCTATAACCATTATTTTGTCACAATCTCTTATAGTTGATAGNCTATGTGCAATAACAAAGGAAGTTCTACCAAATAAGAGNTTTTTNATTCCNTTTTGTACAAGNTTTTCTGTAGTGGTATCAATATTAGAAGTAGCTTCATCTAATATCAATATTCTTGGGTTAGCTAGGAGCGCGCGAGCAAAGGATATAAGTTGCCTCTCACCAACAGAAAGTCTGGCGCCTCGTTCATTTACCTCCGTTGCATANGCGTTTGTTAGCTTCATAATAAAAGAATGAGCGCTAACNGNANTAGCTGCTGCTATTACCTCATCATCAGTGGCATCTAGTTTCCCGTAACGAATATTCTCCATAATTGTGGTGGAAAAGAGAAAGGTATCTTGTAGCATTATGCCCATTTGACTTCGAAGTGATTCTATATCAACATGGGTTACATTTTTCCCATCAATTAAAATTTCGCCGCTATCAACATCATAAAATCTACTAATTAAGTTTATTATGGTAGTTTTACCTGCGCCTGTAGGACCTACTAAAGCTACTGTTTCACCTGGTTTTATTTTAAAGTTAATGTTATTTAATATAGGAACATTATCATCATAACTAAACATTACATTTTTAAACTGAACATCACCTTTTATTTTAGGCATTGGCATTGCGTTATTAATAGCTAATATATTTGGTTTTATATCTAGTATTTCGAAAATTCTTTCTGCAGAAGCAAAATTTGTTATTAATGAATTATAGAAATTACTGATGCTTTGAATAGGTCTCCAAAACATTGCAATATAAGCAGTAAAAGCTACGAGTTCACCAATAGTTAATGCACCTGATTTAATGAGAGGGACACTATACCAATATACAAGCAAGCTCCCGATGCCCCAAGATAATTCTACCATTGGCCAAAACATATCATTTAATCTTACAGAATTCATAAAAGCATTCATCATACCNTTAACATAGTTTNCAAAGATGCTCGAAGTGTTAGCTTCTGAGGCAAAAGATTGAACTATTCTTATGCCAGAAAAATCTTCGTGGGTATAGGCATTAAGATTAGAGCGTTTAGATCTATATACTTGCCAACGTTTCCTAGAAAATATTTCAATGCAAGAAAATCCTATAATTAATACTGGCAAAAATGATATGGAAATAAGAGCTAGTTTAAAATTCATAGAGAACATAATAATTGTTACAAATACTAAAGTCAATATTTCTGGTATCAAGTTAGTTACGCTACTAGTAAAGAGGTCTTGAAGCGAGTTTACATCTCCAATAACCCTTGCAAGTATTTTTCCAACTGGCCTGTTATCAAAGAAATTAAGTGATAATTTCTGAATATGCGTATACAACTCTTGCCTTATATCAAGGAGCGCAGAGTTAGTAACAGACGCCATCATATTAAACCTTATCCTAGATGCAATCAATGATATTATATTAAAAACTATCATAAATACTGCAATTTGCGCAAGGCCCACTACATTAGAGGCGCCTATGTATTTGTCTATTGCTATCTTTAAAATATATGGGTTTAATAGGGAACAAACCATTACTAAGATCATAAGCAATATAACTAAAACTACCTTAAGCTTATAAGGTTTTAAATAACTAAATATCCTTATTATTAATTCCCTTTTAGAAACATCATCGAACTGCTCATCTTGCTTTGTTGAATTTTTAATCATTATATAATCACCCCTTCTAGGTCCATAAAGTCTGTAAATTGTTGATTGTAAACATCATAATATCTACCTTTTTTTTCAAGGAGGGTTTTATGATTTCCCATTTCGAGGATATGACCATTCTCAAGAAATAGTATTAAATCGGAATTCTTAACCGCAGAAATTCTATGCGCGATTATAAAAGTAGTTGCCTTATTTTTTCTTTTGTTAAGATTTTTCAAAAGATTATATTCAGTTTCCATATCAAGGGCTGATGATGCATCATCAAGTATTAAAATGTTTGAATCCTTAACCAGCGCTCTTGCAATAGATAGTCTTTGTTTCTCACCGCCGGAGAGGCCAAGGCCTCTTTCTCCAATAACTGTATCATAACCCAAGGCAAGATTTTGTATGAATTCATCTGCGCAAGCATCATTGCAGGCGTTTCTTATCTCGCCTAAGGTTGCATCTTGTTTTCCAAAGCGTATATTTTCGCATATGCTTTCCGAAAATAAGAAAGTATCTTGAGCAACTACGGACATTTTACTACGTAGATCACCTATACATATATCACGCAAATCATTACCATCTATAGTGATTGCGCCTTCTGAAATATCATAATACCTGCCTATAAGATTTATAAGTGAACTTTTACCAGCACCTGTTGTTCCCATTATTGCAACAGTACTCCCAGCAGGTATATCCAAATTTATGTTTTTCAATATATAGTTTTCATTATATTTAAAAGACACATTTTCAAATTTCACATGGCCTCTAATTATAGGCATTGGTATAGCATCCTCTTTATCTTTAATTTCTGGCTCTACATCCATTATATTAAATATTTTTTTAGCNGAAGTATTAGCTTGAGTTATGATGTTTGTAAGCCAACCTATCATTCTCATAGGCCAAATTAACATCCATACATATTGGCTAAAGGCTACTAGTTCACCAATAGATAGGGAACTATCAATTACNAGNAGTCCACCAACACAAACTACGGCTAGAACAGAAATGTTGCATAAAAAGTCTATCATAGGAAAGTGTTTACTCCATATTTTAGCTTGAGACATATTAAGACGATAATTCGTTCTATTATGGTTTAAAAATTTATTTGTTTCATGTTTTTCTCTAGCAAAAGCTTTTACAAGTCTTGCACCAGCGATGTTTTCTTGAGCTGTAGTATTTAAAACTGCATTATGATCACTTATTTTGTCATAGGCTTCTCCAACTTCGTTTTCAAGTTTAAATGCTATATATCCAATAAGAGGCATAGTTATGAGGGTTACAAGTGCAAGTTTCCAGTTCATACGGAATATAATGATAGATGCAACGCAGAAATAAAATACCTGCTCTATAGCAAGCCCTATACCAAAAGAGATGGATCTCCATACATTCTCCACGTCAGAACCCATTCTGGACATAAGTTCACCAGTGTTCATATTATCAAAATATTTAAAAGGCAAACTTTGAATATGATCAAACAGGTCAATTTTCAAATCTATGCTTACCCTAGAAGATAAGTAATCTAAGGTATATTCTCTAATATAACCAAGGATTGATCGCGTAATAGTAATTCCAGCAAGGGACATTAACACGAAAGTCAGAAGATTATATTGTTTGTTTTTTAGCACCTTATCAATCATAACTTGTACTAAATATGGGTTGAACATGTCTAGTGCGATGCTAACAAGCATTGCAATAGTAGGTATAATAATAAATAGCTTATATCTTGTAATATATTTCAAAACTCTTTTCATTAATTTTCGCCACCTTTTAGGTTGATATAATTTTGAAAATGGAACTTGATTTTTGTGAAAGATTTTATAAGTATAAAAAATTCCTCCCTTGATTTATCTTGAATTTATATAACGAATAACAGAAAAAAGCCATGGAAACATCCATGGCTTAAAAATTATTAACCTTATGCTTAAGCATAACAAATTNAATAATATAAAAAGGTCATGGGCGAGTAGCCCATGACCAATGTTTACAATTTCATAAAATACTTTAATAAAGATGAATTATTATGAAAAGATAATTTCCATTAAGGTAGGACTATCATATAAAGTTTTAGGCATAAAAATACTGTTAGATATAACTAAATTAAATTTAACATTAGTATTAACGCATATTTCTTTAATGAACATAATTACTACCTCCTTTTCAAAATATAGAATAATTAACATTTATTTAAAATGATTCCTTTTTAAGAATACTTTACTTGTTAATGAATGTCAATACAAAAATTCAATCATTTATTTTAAAAACATTTCACCTACATTAACAACGTCGCCGGCACCCATAGTAAGAAGAATGTCTCCTTCTTTTAAATTAAGGTTAAGATAATCAACAATTTCATCAAAGTTATGAATATTTATACAATTTACATGATGCTCTCTTATCTTATCTCCAAGCATATCTGAACTTATAACTCCGGTATCTTTTTCTCTTGCTGCATAAATATCTGCGAGTATTAAATTATCCATATCATAAAAAGAATTTGAAAAATCATCAAATAAGCTCAAGGTTCTTGAATAAGTATGGGGTTGGAAAACACAATAAATTTTCTTGTGAGGATAATTTTTTGCAGCACTTAAAGTTGCTTTAATTTCTGTAGGATGGTGAGCATAATCGTCAATAACAGTTACACCGTTTTTAACTCCTTTTAGCTCAAATCTTCTATGGGTACCTCCAAAACTAGAAAGGCCTGAGGTAATTGAGTCCTTAGAAAAGTCTAAAATTAGTGCAGTACCTATACTTGCAAGGGCATTTAGAACATTATGCTCCCCTGGTACGTTAAGATTTATTTGAAATAAGAGACTGTCATCTTTATATACATCAAAAGTAGCACAACCCAGGGTATTATAGATAATGTTTGTTGCTCTAAGCATTCCATCATTTATTCCATAAGTAAGTATGGTGCAACTGTAGTTTTCCTCATGAAGAATTGTCTTAACATTTTCATCTTCTACATTTGCAACTAAGTATCCCTCTTTAGGAATAATATTAATGAACTTCTTAAAGGTATCTTTAATGTGATTTATATCTCTATAGTAGTCTAGATGATCTGCATCTATATTTAAAATTGTTCCTATATAAGGGAAAAACTTTAAAAATGATGCTTTATACTCGCAGGCTTCTGTAATAAAATATTCGCTATGTCCAGCTAAAACATTACCGCCTATAGCATCTAATTCTCCACCAATAAGTATTGTAGGGTCTACATCCTCTTTTAAAACGATGTGGGCAAGCATTGAAGTTGTAGTAGTTTTGCCGTGAGTACCAGCTACAGCTACATTATACTTATGACCTTTCATAATTTGGCCCAAAAATTCAGCCCTATCCATCAAAGGAATGTTTAGCTCCTTAGATTTAATGTATTCAGGATTTTCAAAAGAGATAGCTGCTGTGTAAACAACTAAATCTACATCTTTTATGTTATCGCCATCATGGCCTATATAAATCTCGGCACCTTCTTCTTTAAGTTTGTTTGTTATATGTGANGACTTCATATCAGACCCGGAAACCGTGTACCCATTTTTTATAAGTATTTCAGCCAGGCCACTCATGCTTATACCGCCAATCCCTATGAAATGAATTTTTTTGTTTGTATCTTTTATAAAATCAAAAGACATTATATCAACTCCTTAAAAATGATTATTCTTATTTAGTATATGCGAATTGCATTATTATTGACTATAATAAATGAGGTTACTTCTTAATTATATACAAAAACATAAAAAAACAATACAAAATTTAAAAAAAACTATATAAATTAGAAAAAACATATAAATAATTAGAAAAAAACATATAAACGTTGTAATAAAGATAAAAAAGATTTACAATTAAAATACGAATGATAGTAATTTTTTTATCGGGTAAAATTCGTAAAAATAAAGATATGGGTGATATATTATGAATAAATATAGTAGAAATCAAAGAATTACAGGGATTACTAAGATATTAACTGAAAATCCTAATAAGACAATAAATTTGAAAACTTTTACAGANCTATTTAATGCAGCTAAATCCACAATTAGCGAAGATATTGTTATNGTTCGTGAGACTTTGAGCGAATTATCTATGGGAAGAGTGGAAACTGTAGCCGGGGCAGCTGGTGGAGTAAAATATATTTGTGGAGTATCAAAAGAGGAAAGCAGTATATTTGCGGAGGAGCTATGTAAAATCTTAATAGAAAAAGATAGGGTGATACCAGGAAATTTTATATATATGACAGATATTATGTATAACCCAGAAATAGTGCATAAAGCGGGCGTTATCCTAGCTGCGGCCTTTAACGCGCTTGATATAAATTATGTAGTAACAGTTGAGACAAAAGGAATACCGCTAGCGTATGAAGTGGCAAAAATGCTTGGAGTTCAACTAGTTATAGTAAGACGTGATCCTAAAGTTACAGAAGGTAGCACGGTTAGCATTAATTATGTATCTGGTTCTAGTAATAGAATTCAAACTATGTCTCTTTCAAGAAAGTCTATAAAAAAAGGGAGCAAATGTATTTTTATAGATGANTTTATGAAAGCTGGAGGCACTGGGGCAGGCATAAAAAATCTGCTTAAAGAGTTTGAAAGCGAACTTTCAGGAATTGGAGTTTTGGTTGATAACATTGAAAGTGGGCACAAATTAATAGAAGGTTATATATCGATTATTGAGTTTAAAGGTATAAATGAGGAAGGTAAATCTGAAGTAACTCCATCTAAAATCTTCGAAAAGCTGTAATATTCTAAAAATTTTAAATTTATTTACAATTTAAGAAGGAAAAACCAAAGTTATGGAGAAATAGTAATATCATAACAACATAACGTAACTTGGAGGTGGAGTACATGGAAATTACAGACGTTAGAATTAGGAAGATAGCTACAGAGGGTAAAATGAAAGCGATTGTATCAATAACTTTTGATAATGAATTTGTTGTTCATGATATTAAGGTTATAGAAGGACAAAGTGGACTTTTTATTGCTATGCCAAGTAGAAAAACTCCAGATGGAGAATTCAAGGATATAGCACACCCAATAAATACTGGGACAAGNGAAAAAATTCAAACAGCTATTTTGGGTGAGTATGAAAAAGTAAAAAGTGAAGAGCCAGTAGCACGCGTAATAGAAAAAGAAATAGAAAAGATATCAGAGAA
>JGI24142J45722_1001767_pt1 | contig 10060 bp, 13 predicted proteins | sample BarGraIncu00431A_FD_45722 | JGI IMG/M metagenome (IMG submission 45722) | reverse complement strand
TTCCAAAATTCAGTAATAGAATCTGTTTTTCCTGTTGATAATAATTCATTATATATTCCCATAACTCTTGAAATCCCTGCAAAATAGTTATATGCTTGTTTCTTTTTCTCCTTTGGAAATACATCCTCATCTGTACGCATAACAAATGCTATTTCGAGGGCCTTGCATATTTTTATATAAGGTTTAAACCCTACGCCATCCACTGATAATATGTTTATATTTAATCTATCCAAATCGATTCCTAATTTTGATGCCAATGCAGTATAGAATATTTTTTCTGACGGTCCTTCAACTAGAAAAATTGCATTTGAAAAAAATACTTCAGATGATATGGCATTTAATCTATATCCAAAATCATTAAATTTAATAGCTATATCGTTGCTACAACCACCTTGTGCAACTTTAGTAATTTTGTTTTTACTATATAATTGTGAATGATATTATATAAGTGTACCACTTGAAGCTATTTTGATATTGAATTAGTTTACCATCTAACATTAAATTCCTGTAAAATGGTAGTAACTATCTTACAGGGGGGATGAAAGGTGTGAAGGTTGAAGTGGACATGTATAAAAATCTACGCCAAAGTTATATCGATGGCGAATCCCAGCGTCAAATTGCAAAAAGATTAGGAATCTCAAGGCAAACTGTAAAAAAATACTGCGAAGGTGCAGCACATCCAGATGTACGAAAGTCTTATGAAAGGCTTCCGGATACAATTACAGCGGAGGTAAAACAATTTATTCTTGATTGCTTTCGGACTGATAAGGAAGAACATCTTAAAAAACAAAAACACTCAGCAAAACGAATCTATGATCGTTTAGTTGCTGAAAAAAATTTCTTAGGTGCAGAATCTACCATTCGTAAAGCTGTAAAAGAATTAAAGGAACACCAAACAATTCCACCACAAGCCATTATGCCTCTTTCTTATGAACCTGGTGAAGCAATTCAAATTGATTGGGGTGAAGTTACAGTTTATATAAACGGTGAAAAAACTAAGCTGCATACCTTCTGTGGCAGGCTCTGTTATAGCTGCGATATATTTGTTCAAGTATTTAAATCAGCTAATGAAGAAGCTTTTTTAGAGGCACAACAACTTATGTTTAATTTCTTTGGTGGCATTTCTAAAAGAATCATCTTTGATAACGCCAAAGTTGCCGTAAAAGAAGGATTTGGTATTTATGCAAAACCTCAAAATAAATATCGCTCTTTCAGTGCTCACTATGCTTTTGATCTGGATTTCTGTAATCCAGCAAAAGGAAATGAAAAAAGCTTAGTCGAGAATCTAGTAGGATACTCAAGAAGAAACTTTCTTGTTCCTGTTCCGAGGGTATCCAGTATTGACGAATTAAATCAGAAGCTTTGGAATGATTGTTTAAAATATCGTGCAACCCATAAAGTTCAAAATAGAAATAATTCAGTAAATATCATGTATCAAGAGGAACTGCGTTGCTTAAATACCATTCCGATGTTTCAATTTGATACAAGTAAAACAGTAGTTGCGGGTGTTGATGATTACTCCACTGTTCGTTATGAAAAGAATTATTATTCAGTACCGGTCAAGTATTTAAGAAAAGATGTTACAGTAAAAGGCTACGGTAATTATATCAGTATTCTGTACCAAAACACGGAGATAGCAAATTACATACGTTGTTACTTCTCAGGCAAAACCGAGTATAGGTTAGAGCATTACATTGATCTGCTAGAACGAAAACCACGGTCAGTATTCAATTCAAAACCAGTAAAAACAAATGTTACAGAATCTCTCTTAAACTGGGGTAAACAACTACCTGGCGGTAATAAAGAAATGGTCAAACTGCTTCGATTATGCGTTGATTATGGAGAAGAACAAATCCTAAATATTAAAAATTTAATTCCTAGTCATATAGTGCCTACTGTTGATATGGTAAGAACCCACTTAAATGAGCCAACCGAGTCACCAGTAATCTATCTCTCTAGTAAAGAAGTGCCAATAGAACCTGTTGACCTTACAGAATANGATAAAAAGTACGGAATGGGGGTGAAGTAATGAAAAGTCTAAGCTTAAATACTGAAACTATTGCATTATATTCAAAGCAGCTAAAAACACCTTCTTTTAATCGTTATGATGACATTATACGTCAATTGGACCATGATAAAAGCTATGAACAATTCTTAATTGATCTGCTAAAACTAGAAAGTGCCTCAAGAATGGAAAGTAGCCAAAAACGTAGAATCAGTGCAGCTAAATTTCCATATATAAAAACATTCGATGAAATGGATCTTAGTCGTTATGAACATGTATCTGAGGCTACATTTCATGATTTAGCCAGTTGTGATTTCGTAAGCAAACGACAAAACATAGTTATGATAGGAAACACAGGTCGAGGCAAAACTCATTGTTCTATTGCTCTTGGAATTAAGGCATGTATGCAAGGTATGAATGTAAAATTTTATACAGCCGCAAATCTTTCTAATGAACTCATAGAAGCGATGGAATACAAACGAATATTGAAACTTGAGCGACAACTAGAAAAGATAGATCTCCTGATTATCGATGAAGCCTCCTACATCACTTTTAATAGGCATCAATCAGAACTGCTTTTCAAAGTAATAGCCGATAGAGCAGAGAAAAGAAGTGTAATCGTATCTACAAATTTAAAATTCTCCGAGTGGCCAACCTTATTTGAAAATGAAACTATGGTTGCTGCACTAATTGATAGATTAACTTTTAGATCACATGTATTGAATATGAATGGTCAATCATTTCGAAGTGAACACTCCAGAGAACATTCAAAGGAAGGTGCAATATAATGACTGAAAAGGAACACGAATATTTACAAAATCTAGAAGAATGTTTTTACCAATTACGAAGCTCATTTGAATGTGCACAAGCTGAAATCAAGGATCTAAAAGTGAACATAGAAATCTTGAAAGAAGTATGCCAGGATAACTTCATTGAGATTCCGAATTTGGATGGGCCATTGCCATTCTAATAAACATACACAGGGAAATACCAGTGCAGGTGTTTCCCTATATTTAGAATAAAGTGGTAAACTTTTTCAGTATCAAAAATAGTAAAGTGGTAAACTTTTTCACTGTCACTACTGGTAAACAAATTCAGTAGCAAGTGGTAAAGAAATTCGTTGACATTCACAGTCATGGTATGAATGGTATTGACGAATCATTTATAAATAAGCACATTCACGATGCAAAAGGCAGGAAAAATCATCTTCCCTTGGGCACAGGTGAAATTAGTATAAGCGAAAGGTTATCGCTTGCGAGAGAGCATAATTGCCGTGTAGTGATTGAAACAAAGACCGTTGAGGGACTGAAACAGTCAGTAGAGAAACTTGCAAGCTTTAAATAGAATCAGCAGCATCTTTACGCCGTATCTTTCATAAAGGATTCATTCATTGTAAAAATACGATATATAAACAATAGTAAAATATGTCGTAGCAAATAACCCTACATCATAGATGTGGGGTTATTTGTGTTTATATCTTGACAGAAGTAACCTTCAATTAAGCAAAAATTCGAACTGTGAGGTACAACAAACCAATTAATATCTGAAAGTTGATATCCATATAAAACATACATTCACATTGAGGGTATATGTAATTTTTAAGTAATGTAAATATACGCTATACTTAAAATATATATCCAAATTTTAAAGTATTTATATAAAATTTACAGTATAATTAAATTAATATAATTATATTGTACTCGTGAATTATAGAAACATAAAAATTATTTTTATAATGAGAAGGAGAAGTAAAGATGAATAAGATTATTAATCTGGCAATGCAAACAGTTGCATATTTTTTGATTGCACTATTCATATTTTGGATTTTTAGAAAAATGGGCATTAAGACAGATTCATCTATGATTACATTAGCAATTGGTTCAACAATTGGATGGGCAATAGTTAAAGTTGTTGAAAATATTATTAGAAAACGTAAACAAGCAAATAATTAGAATTTATACATAAGAATAGTTTTATAGAATGGAAACAAGCAAAAAAGATAAAACCTATTTTTTAGAGTAAAATAACAGTAATTATAAAGGGGAAAACTAAAATGATAGGGCAAAATAAAAAAGATTACAAACTAAATTTAAGAAAAGAAACTGAACATTTTATAATCCATTACTCCGAAATGGATAAGACATGTATAGAAAAGGTTTCAGATGTTCTTGAAAATAATTATAATAGAATTACAATTGTTTTTAATCAAAAACTTAAAGAAAAATTGACTATTGAGATTTATTGGGACATTAATCAACTTCATATTGCGTTAGGTTTGCCAAATGCACCTGATTGGATAAGGGGAGGTACTGGAGTAGATAAAATTATAATAGCTTCTCCTTTAAATCCGCCACCAGGTTCACAATTTGATAATGTATTAAATACAGCCGTTCACGAGTTTGTGCATATAATAGTAAATAAAATAAATGATCCTACGCCCAGATGGCTGAATGAGGGAATTGCATGCTACGAAGCAAAAGACAATAATGAAAACTGGATAAGGGAAACCATTAATAATGGTTTAGTAAATAATACGGTTCCTACATTCAATGATTTAGATACTGGCGAGGATTTTGAAACATTTTTCACCCGCAATGGATATCAATATTCATATACCATAGTAGAATCAATAATTGAAGAGTTTGGTTATGATAAGTTAGGTAATTTAATAAAATTACCTAATAATTTTGTGGATATTTTTGGCATAACAGAGGACCAATTGCAAAGTAAATGGATTGATTATATTAGGAAGAACTATCTGCTAAGATAAATTCGTTAATTGCTATTAGTTTTATTTTATGCAATTTTCATAACATAATATAATGAACTAATTAATAGGGGGCTTAATTTGGAAAAAAGAGAAAATACTACAATTAATGGTTATATAAAAAGAATAGGTATAGGGGTAACAGTGAATTTAATGATTATAGTAGCTTTATGTTTAATCAAAAGCAATTATAGAAATATTGAAGACATTTCAAACATATTATTTTATTTTGGTGCAGTAGAATTTTCTGTTGGAGGTATAAGCTTTATGGGTGGTGCGATGATTAAAGGCGATATTACTTACCAACTTGCAAGAACGTCAACTGATGAAAGTAGCCATAATCGTACTCTTAAAGACACTGACAGCACTAAGCAAAGATTTAATTTTGTTATTTATATGAGCATTGTGGGGGCATTAATGATTGGGTTTAGTGTTGTTGCACCATATGTATTAAGAAAAATAATGATTGTTCTTGTTTAACAGGAAGAAAGCTCTAGATTAATGCTGAAGATTCTTATATTATGTCTAGATAGTATTCTATGACGGATTAAAAACTATTTACATATTGGAGGAGAAAAATGAACAGATTGAAATTAGTTTTACCAACACCAGAATATAAAGAAAAACTTATGAATTATAAAAGGGAATTTATTGAAAATGGAGATAGCATGGATGGTACTGCGGGTTTGAGAAATACTGAAACTTTTGAAGAATGGTATAGTGCATTTTGCGATAATTTAAGCGAAGAAACTGTAAGAGATGGCATAGTTCCTGCAACTACATATATGGCTGTTTCTACTAATGATGGTCGTTTAATTGGCATGATTGATGTTAGGCATCGTTTAAATGATTATTTACAGAATTTTGGTGGGAATATAGGGTATAGTGTTAGGAAATCAGAAAGGCAGCAAAGATATGCAACTGAAATGTTGGCATTAGCCTTAACAGAGTGTGCAAATTTAAATATTAAAAAAGTTTTAATTACTTGCGACAAAAACAATGTTTCGTCTGCAAAGACTATAATAAATAATGATGGTAAATTGGAAAATGAAATAGCAGAAGGAAACGGAATTACACAAAGATATTGGATAACTTTAGATTAAGATTATGAGCATAATTTAAGGATAGGCTAATTCGAAACATTTTTAAAGTGAGTCACGCCGGTAGAATATTAAACATTAATTAAGGTGAGGTGATCTTATAAAGAAATTTTTTAATTATATGTTGAAACCTATGGTTATAGTTTCATGTATACCAGTAATAGGGGTGCTAAGTTATTCGTCAAATCATAGAAAAGATTTATTAGCAACAAGCTTGATTTTATGGTTGACGGTAATAATTGGTTCTGCAATAAAGTATTTTTGTAAAGATAAATCTAATACATTACTTTAGAAAACTGTATCAATAAATATTTAAATCAGCTTAACGGTGGAATTATACTATAAAGGTCTGAAATAGTGATGAATTTTACATTAATAAAAAATAAAGGAGAATTAGTATGATTAGAGATTATAAACAAGCTGATATTGATGAAATTGTTAAGATATATACATTAGAATACAAGGCAATGCCAGAAGAAATTGAAACTTTAAAGACGGCATCTAATATTTTGGTATATTATGATAAAGGCATTCAAGGATTTATTCATTTAATGATAAGTGGTAACTATTGTTGTATTGAAATGGGAGCTGTAAATAATGAACTAATAAAAACTATTGGTTTAAAACTTTGGGAAGAGGCTAAAAAAATTTTTAAAGAAAAGTCTATAAATACCATTAAAACTTTTTATGTGAAAGATAATTTAAACTGGAAGCAATTATTTGATGAAATTGGATTTGTATATCGAAGTTCTGTGTATCGTTTTACGTATGAGGGACCTAAATTGAGCGAACCTAATCTTTCTGTAGTAAAGTATGAAGATAAATATTACGATGATAAAATGGGACTTGAAAGTGAGGCGTTTTCAGTATTAAGAAAAGAAAATGACATTGAACCATATAACTGGTATTTAAGCGCAAGCAAAGAGGCACTTGAAAATAATAGAAAATATACACTTGAAAATAAAGAATACATTTATCTATTTTTTGAAAATAATGAAATGATTGGAGCCTCAATGGTTAAAAACTCTGAGTTAGATTTATTATTTGTTAATATAAAACACCAGGGAAAAGGTTATGGTAAAAAAATAATTGAATTTACAGTTAATAGAGGTTTAGAACAAAATGCAGGAGGCGTAAATTTAAATGCATTAGCAAGTAATGAGAAAGCACTAAAGCTATATAAAAATACAGGATTTAAAGTTGTACAAGAACAAGATTGTAGAATTCTAATTATAAAGTAATATATTTTAGGCGTTTTTTTATATGGAAATATTCATAAACTATGTCACAATGGTAAAATATTGTTCAACAATGAGAATGAATACGAGGGGTGGTGTTAAATTGTACGTTAAGCAATTATCAGAAAACGAGGAAAAAGAACTAGAGCAACGATTTGAAAGAATAAAAGAATTGCAAGAAAAAGGTATATGTTTTGGATGCTATAACTTTAAAACAGGAGATGTTTTCCCTGATGATGGATTAATTTTTTACGAAGATGACCAGGTAAGGTGTCAATTTGAAAGATACCCAAGAGCAACTGGTCAGACAATTATTGTATCAAAAGAACATTATGAGGACATATCTGAAATGCCTTTAGAATTAGGGACTCATATATTAAAAATATCAAACGCAATAATTAAACTTCATAAAGAAATTTTGGGCGCAGAAAAAGTGTATATGTGTACAATATGTGATGGTAAAAGGAATCATTTACATTTTCAACTTTTCCCACGATTAAAAGGAGAACCGAGGGGCTATCAAAATTTTGTAAGAGAAGAAGGAATTATTATGGATTATCATGAAACAGCAGAACTTTATAGACGTAAAATGAAAGAAATTATATTATAGTTCAGGAAGTAAAATAATACCATTTGTAAAATGTAATCTGCAAAAATCCATATTTCATACGAATATAATGCGTCATCTTCTAAAAGTCTTCACCAATCGTAAAAGCACGATATATCCAAAATTGTATTAAACGGCGAAGCAAGGCTTATTTATATAATTAGAATTAATATTAAGCAAAGTTGATTTTTTGAAAGATAAGGAGAAAAATAAATGAAATATGGGAAAATAATTGGCGTAGGTAATACTGCAAATGTATATGAATGGGAAGAAGGCAAGGTGCTTAAACTTTTCTATCAAGGCTATTCAAAAGAAGCGGTAGAAAGAGAGTTTCATAATGCAAAAGAAATAAGAAATATGGATTTCGCAAAACCAAAGGTATATGAAATTATTTTTTGTGAAGAGAGAATGGGTATTGTATATGACAGAGTGGAGGGTGAATCCCTGTTGGATTGGGTTATAAGAACAGGTGATGTGCAGGAATGTGCAGTATATATGGCAAAGCTACATAAGGCAATCGTTCAGAATAGGATTAGTAATGTGCCGAATTACAAGGGATTTTTAAAATCTAATATAGTAAATTCACCATCAGCTAATTCAAAGAGACGAGAAGAAGCATTGCAAATGCTAGATAAACTACTGGATGGAAATACACTGTGCCATGGTGATTTTCATCCGGGTAATATATTAATATCGGATGGACATACAATGGTTATAGATTTCATGAATGTGTGTCATGGAAATTTTTTATATGATGTTGCAAGAACTGTATTTCTGGTGGAATATACACCGGTGCCGATAGAAATGGACGATAGAGAAATGCTTTTACGATTTAAGAAAAGACTGGCAGATTTGTATCTTATCCAAATGAATGTTACAAGAGGGATGATACAGAATTATTTATCAGTTATTATTGCAGCTAGAGTGGGTGAATGCCCGAACGAATAGTTAGATGTAAGCAGCATTCACATAAGAGCAAATATAACATTATTAAAATAATATGATTATCCGGGGGATAATATGGATAGACGTGTTCCTAAAACTGAGATAAGAAAAATAATAGCAGACATATGTGGTAATCAAGTTAATATAACTAACATATCGTTTATAGGTGGTTATGTAAATAGTAATTATCTTGTAAAGACGGATTCAGAAAATGATGGATTTGTAATAAAATTAGTTGAGCCACTGGAATTTAAATCATGGCTTAGATTTGAAAAATCATCTCTGTCTGGGGAAGCAGATTGTTATAAACTTCTTCGAGAACATGGTATTCCAACATTAGAGGTTATTAAGTATTCTCCTCCTGGAGAAATAATTAATCAAGAATATCTAGTAACGAAATACATTCCATATATTCCGTTTACGTCTATGCTGCCAAATGAAGATTGTGGTGAAAAGTGTTATGAGGTATACGGGTATTACGTAAAGAAAATGCACAAAATCCAAGTGGGTAAATTTGGTTGGAAACGTGAAGATAATTGGGGAGAATATAATAGTTGGTATGATTTTGTATGTGTATATACAAAAGAGTTACTAAATAAGACGAGAGAATATTCTCTTTATGATGAACATTTCTATTGCTCCGTAAATGAGATTATTAGGCAAAATAAAGGAGCTTTTGATAAGGTTGTTACTGCACATATGGTGCATTGGGATTTGGGGTTTGGAAATGTTTTGGTGAATAAGGATGAAAAAGAATTTTCTTTTGAGGCGATTATCGATATGGGTAGGTGCATTTTTGGAGACCCTCTATGGGATTTAGTTGATTCATCATATAAGCCAGAGGCTTTTTGGAAAGGATATGGTTGCAGCTCAAAGGATACGGTGGACGGGATTATACGGTTAAAGATATATTCCATTTTAGATGGAATTTTTGATGCTTATATATCTCTAATTCGATTTGACAATAAAGAGCGTTACGTTAGAGAAAATGAAAGAGTAATATCTTCCATAAACGCTATTTTGACTGGGATGGTTCTGAAACCTTAGAGAAAGATTATACAGCTTTAAAATGTGAAATCAAGGTTGTATTGATGGATAAGTGTAAACCAGCGGTTCGATAAGGGGTGATAATTTAATGTATATAGAAATGAGTGATAAAGTAAATCTATACGTAAAGCAGGCTGGAGAGGGTGTACCTTGTATATTTATTCACGGTGGTCCAGGAGAAGGAAGTCTTGATTTTGAAGTATTAGGTGGTAATTCTCTGGAAAAATTTATGGAAATAACATATTTTGACCAAAGGGGAAGTGCAAGGTCGGGAGGGACTACTGATGATGATTATTCTATAGAGAGAATAGTAGATGATATTGAGGAAATAAGAAAAACATTAGGAATATC
>JGI24142J45722_1001765_pt1 | contig 10063 bp, 12 predicted proteins | sample BarGraIncu00431A_FD_45722 | JGI IMG/M metagenome (IMG submission 45722) | reverse complement strand
AATAAAGAGTGGATTTGGTGGACTCTTGTTGGCGCATTTATCGTGGGCTCCATGGGGGTTATGTTCGCTGCCGATTACTTCTACGCACCGGAGTTGAATAATCCATCCACGCTACCAGAGGCTGCTGGCAAGTGAATTTTGGCGGGCATAAAGATGGAAACGATGAACTTGCCCCTGTTGGACGCACCGCTTAGCCGTTCCATTATGCGGCCTTCAATAGCTGTGCCGCGTGCCAGTTTTTCTCATACTGCATCGGACTGACATAGCCCAGCGTCGAGTGCAAGCGTACATAGTTGTAAAACGTCAACCAGTCAATTACCTCGTCCATGACTTGTCGACGTGTCTCGAACTTTCTGCCATACAGACGCCCCACCTTTAATCGTCCCCACAGACTTTCAGTCGGTGCGTTGTTTCAGCAGTTGCCTTTACGACTCATCGAGCTTTTCATCTGGTAGCCCTTGAGCGTGTTCTGAAACTCATGCCCGCAGTATTGGATCCCCCGGTCCGAGTGGAAGATGAGACATTCGGCAGGGCGACGTCTGAACCACGCCATGTACACCCAGCCCTCGTCGGCAGCGATGTAGGTGATGTCAAGTTCACTATTGGAAAACCAGCCTTGACGTTTCTGGTGAACTGGCGAAAAATCTCCTGCTCTCTGCACAGATCAGTGTCAGTTCCAACGAAGCCGGGTTGAGCAGCACCGCTCTCGTTTCCCTGAACTTGATCAACTGACAGGACCTTCCCATGAATAAAAAAGTCTTCGCATCAGCAAAACGGCTCTGCTGCTTTGATCGAGCGCGACTGCTATCAGTATTCACGCTCATCTGGCTGCTTGCTGCCTGCGGCGGGTCGTCTGATCCTAATCCTGTCAACCTGCAGGAACAGTATGCCAGCGCTGTGGCCGATGCTCGCACGGCGTTGCCGTCTGAGATATCACGCGACCTGACGCCAATTACATCTCAGAATCCCAACCTTGTCTGGGAAAACGGCGTGGTGGGATCACGATTGCTGGTGGCGACCTGGCTGGGCGACGCGGGCAAATACTACAAATGCAGTGCCTCTGGCGGCTGTAGCGGCAATACCTCCTGCATAGAAGGAGGCGAATGTCCGACTTACAAATACGACTCTTGGGTGACGGTGGTGCCTGAAATCAAAAACTTTTTCGGTATGACACAGCCTGAACCGTTACGCATAGCCCAATTGCTGGGACTACCGCCTGAATCGGCCATGGTGGGCAATCCTAAAGAGAGCAAATACATGCTGGAGATGTGGGTCGCCCAGAAGGATCTTTTTCGCCCCTGTCCCGATACAGAAATTTCGGACACCACCTGCGAAATCGACTTTCCTGCCGATTCGTTCCGGGCCCCTGACCTGACCAACTTGGTCAAAGCGACGAATGGCCCGGACTATGGAGTTTTCATGACTTATCCGGCTTGGTTTTCCAATCGCACCCGCTACATCTATACACTGGGTTCAGACCCCTATCCCTGGACGCGTCTGGGCTACACCTACGACTGGGGCAGCAACAATCATGTTGGTTTGAGTGAGTTTGTCCTTCACGGCGCAAAAGTGGATGGCTCGACCATTTCGGTCGGCATCAAGTCGGTCAAAACGACGGCTGAATATTTTGCGAAATAANGAATAGTATTTTTAAAATTNTGCGGTAATTTCTGTCAAGTAAAAAATGAANCGATTGCTTCCGGCTGGTCGGGGCCTGAAAAGGGCAAGACGAGTGGCGGCATCGGTTGCAGAGGAAATCAAAGCCGGCNACCTTTGGGTTCCGACCTCTACTTCATCTTGCTTCAGAAAACCGAGGAAACGACACACGGAGTATCAATGACGACCCGACGCCACTTGATCAAGCAGTTCTGCGCGCTGCCTCTTGCCGCCAGCTTGCCAATACTTGGCAGCGCACAGGCCATCGACAATTTTGCGCAGTTAAAAAAAGGGTACGCACAGCGTTTGAAAAAAATCCTGTCGGCTGGCGAATTGCCTTATGTCGACGTGGAGAGTTCATGCAATTCTTCAAAGTTGGACATTGATTTTGTTGCAAAGAACATGGATCGGCTCAACATCGGACTGATGGCGCTTTCTGCGGATATCGGCAAGGGCCAGTTCANCAAAGGCGTCCGCTTCGACAATCTGTCAGAACGCTTGCTTGCCAGTTATCCGGACCGTTTCATCCCGGTGGGTAACGGGGGACAACCACCCACCTTGACCGAGGCGCCCGACGAATTCCTCGACGCGCAGGAAGCCGCGATCAAGGCGGGGNAAATCATGCTTCTGGGTGAATTTGAATTCCGCCATTACCCATCGCCCAGACAGGTCAAACGCAATGNGGGGGAGGAGCGTGACGTTCATGTGCCGATTGATNGCCCAACCGGNCANCGTGTATTCAGCCTGAGCGAGAAAACCGGCGTGGCTTTCCAGATTCATTACGAAATAGAAGATGCACTGCTGGCGCCGCTTGAGAACATGCTGGCGCAGTATCCCAAGGCCAAGGTCATCTGGTGCCACCTGGCCCAAATACGCTATATCGAACGTGCCACCCGCTACACGCCCGCCTACGTCGATGGCCTGATCCAGCGGTTTCCCGGCTTGTACTTTGACACCGCTTTTGGCGACGCAACATCGATCTATCCGCTCAGCAACCAGCGACACGCGCGTGTGTGGGCCAACGACGGCAGCCTTAAAACAGAATGGCGCGACCTGATCGCGGCCCATCCGACGCGATTTGTTTCCGCGCTGGATCTGGGCGGTGACCGCATCGAGAAAATCGTCAGCTACGATGCAAATCATCGGAATTTTCTGAAGCGCCTGCCGGCCGAAATCCAACAGCAGGTGGCTTTTCGCAATGCGTGGGCGCTGCTGTTCGGCGAAGAGTTCGCCTGAGTGCTTGATCAGGGCGCTATAGTTTCCACACCATGTTCCTCGCTTCCAAATTNCTNTCGTTTGCCACCCAGCCATTGGCNTGGGTTGTGGTGTTGTTGCTGGCAGGACTGCTGTGCNTGCCNGTTCGGCGCAAATGGGGCATGGGTCTGGGCTGGGCCGCCCTGAGCGTGCTGCTGTTGCAGGGGTGGGAGCCGCTGCCGGACGCGCTGCTGCGCCAGCTCGAAGCTCAGCACCAAGGACTCGCGCCGGGAGCATCCCTGCAGCAGTACGCGGGTGTGGTGGTATTGGGCGGCGCACTGGAGCCGGCCTACGTGTGGCAGGGGCACGGTCAGGTCGCGTTGAACGACGCGGCTGAACGCATGACGGTGCCGATTGCCCTGCTGCAACAGTACCCGCAGCTGCGTTTGCTGTTCACTGGCGGCGAAGGCGAATTGTTTGCCGGGGGCCTGACTGAAGCTGACCGCGCCAAAATATTCTTCGACAGCATGGGGGTGGCCCCGCAACGGGTGGTGTATGAGGCGGCTTCGCACACCACCTATGAAAACGCTATTTTCAGCGCCCGTGTTCCGGGCGTGGACCCGGCCCAGCCCTGGCTCCTGCTAACCTCGGCATCGCANATGCCACGCGCCCTGGNCACGTTTCGCAAAGCGGGTTGGAACATCACGCCGTATCCGGTAGACTTTCGCACTGGCACTCACACACCGTGGACACAATATTCACTGGCGGGTGGTGCCAAAAAGTGGCACCTGACCTTGCATGAGCTGTTCGGTTTGCTGACGTACCGGCTTGCCGGGTGGGCCTAGCCATGGCGCNTNCATANTTCCAGGCTTCACGTTCGGATTAAAAAACGATGNTATTCCCCCCNGCTGAGCTTAAGAAAAAAAGCGACNAGCTTCACCTCAAATGGGGAACCTATATCGCNTCACCCAGCTTTGAGCTATTCGTCGAGTTCGCNGTTTCGCTGTCAAGCTTTTCCGAATTTCTGCANGGCAAAGGCTTGTCGGGNCTGCACCAGCTGTCACACCGCCTGGAGCACCAAGTGCTGGCCCTGTTTGATGNTGCCGNCCGGCACCNGATACCGCCAGAAAAACTGGACAATTTGCGCAACCAGATTGAAGAGCTGGCCGAGCGGGTCAACCGATTCATTGACAGCAACAGTCGCCCCATTGAACTTCGTCGTGCATCCAATGAAACCGGAATTTCATCTGATCTGACGCCGACCCACCGGGTCTGGTTTGTCGGCAACACGGCCAGCCAATGGCGCGCCCTGATGACTCAGCTTGAATACTTCAGTATCCAGACCGAGGTTTATCCTTGGCAAAGTGTCCCGACCAAGGCCGAGGAACCGAGCATTGTGCTGCTTGACACGCAGAGCATGCCACTGGAGGAAGCGTGCGAGCAGATCAAGGCCATGCGTACCCGCTTCGCTGCCAGCAAGCTGATTGCCCATAGGTTCCCGGCTGATTTCAACAGCATCAAGGCCGCCCTGAAAGCGGGTTGCGACTACTGCTTTGCTGACGCCACGCCCCAAACGGTCATTCTGGCCAAGATCATCGAGTTGTGCAGTAATGAGGAAGAGGCGCCTTACCGCGTGCTGGTGGTGGAGGACTCATTAACGGCCAGCAAGTCGATCCAGCGCACGCTCAGCCAGAGTGGCATCGAATCTCTCGCCGTGATGAATCCGGCCGAGGTACTCACCGGACTGCGGAGTTTTCAGCCTGACCTGATCTTGATGGACATGTACATGCCGGACTGTACCGGCGTGGAAGCTACGCGCGTCATTCGCCAGCATGCCGAGTTCCTGTCGACGCCTGTCATCTATCTGTCCGGCGACGGCGATATGGCATTGCAGGTCGACGCACTGCGCCTGGGCGGGGATCACTTTCTTACCAAGCCGTTCAACCCGGTCTTTCTGAATGCGGTCGTCAAGAGCAAGATAGAACGCTACCGAACGCTACGCCGTTCCATGCTGCACGACGGTCTTACCGGACTGCTCAACCATCGTACGGTCAAAGAAAGACTGGCCACGGCAGTCAACGCGGCCAACATCAAAAACGGACTGCTGGCGGTGGCCATGATCGACATCGATTATTTCAAAACGGTCAATGACAAATACGGTCACCCCATGGGCGATCAGGTGCTCAGGAGCCTGGCCTGGCTCCTGAAGCAGCGACTGCGCAAGACCGATCTGGTGGGCCGTTATGGCGGCGAGGAGTTTCTGGTGATTTTGCCGGGGTCCACCGCCGATCAAGCCTACGAAATTCTTGACCGCATTCGTCGCGATTTCAGTCACATCAAGTATTCGTTCGCGGACACCTGGTTTGACNCCACTTTTTCCGCCGGCGTGTCCCAATTTCCCGCTACAACCAGCGCAGAAGCGCTGATCAAGGATGCCGACGAAGCACTCTACGACGCCAAACAGGGCGGACGAAACTGCGTNATCACGCGCGGCTGAATCAGACCACGCTCTCGTCTGCAAGCCGGGATGCCAGCACTTTGTCGATGCGTTTACCGTCCAGGTCAAGCACCTCAAACAACCAGTCCGCACACTCGATGCGCTCGCCGACAGCCGGCAGGTGGCCTGAAACCGACATGAGCAAACCCGCCACCGTGTTGTAACGGCCACGGTCTTCCTCAGGCAGATCGTCAAGCCCCAGACGAACTTTGAGCTCGCCCACCGGCATCACACCGTCCAGCAGCCACGTCCCATCGTCGCGCTGCGTAGCCCAGGCATCGATCTGCGCTCCCGGCTGCAATTCACCGGTGATGGCCTCCAGCAGGTCGCGCGGCGTCAGCAAGCCCTGCACTACGCCATACTCATCCACCACCAACACAAAGCGGCCCGCCTTGGCGCGAAACTGCTCCAGCAGTTCCATGCCACTCAGGGTCTCGGGCACAAAAGAGGCGGGCGTGACGTAAGCCTCAATCGTGCCCGGCGTGTCGGCGCCCAGTTCCAGCAGACGGGCAATGCTGATCAGGCCCACCACGTCGTCGAGCGAGCCACGGCACACCGGGTACCAGGAATGGGCACCTTTTCGGCTACCTGTCCCCGCCATCGTTAAGCTTTGCGCTACGGTATTTGTAGCATCCAACCATTCCACATCAGTCCGCGGCACCATCAGCGAGGTCAGTGGCCGGTCATCGAGTTGAAACACGTTTTGCACCATCTGGTGCTCATGCTGCTCGATCACGCCGGCATCAACCCCTTCTTCCAGACTGGCGGTGATTTCTTCCTCGGTCACCGCACGCGACGCATTGGTGTCAATGCGCAGCAACTTGAGAACTGCGGCCGTGGTGCTTGAGAGTAATTTCACAAACGGCCCGGCAGCGGTAGCCAACCACAACATGGGGCGCGACACCCAGCGGGCCACAGGCTCGGGGTGCAACTGGCCGATGCGCTTGGGCACCAGCTCNCCAAAAATAATGGTGGTAAAGGTGATCAGTGTGACCACGATCGCGGTGGCGGAAATGGCGGCGGCCTTCTCNGCAACGCCAAANCCGTGCAGCCANACAGCCACGCCTGCGCTGAACGCGGCTTCACCCACAATGCCGTTGAGCACCCCGATNGAGGTGATGCCGACCTGCACCGTCGACAAAAACTTGTTGGGATTGCCCAGCAACGTGAGCGCCGCCTGCGCCCCTTTGTCACCGGCTTCGGCCATGGCGTTCAGCCGCGCTTTGCGGCTGAACGCCAGTGCCAACTCGGACATGGCAAACACACCGTTGAGCAGGGTCAGAAAAACAATCAGCAAAAATTCCATGAATCAGGAGCGAGAATGAACACCATGGCACTNTACNTNATTGGCGACGTGCANGGTTGCGATAGCGCCTTGCAGCGGCTGCTGGATGAAATTTCTTTTTCTGCGAGCCGCGACACNCTCTACCTNTTGGGCGATCTGGTCAACCGGGGACCGGACTCGGCAGGCGTGCTGCGGCGTCTGATGGGCTATGGCGCGTCGGTGCAATGTGTGCTGGGCAANCATGACCTGCATCTGCTGGCCGTTGCGTATGGTGCGCGCAAGCCGCACCGCAAAGACACTTTGAGCGGCATTCTGGANGCGCCCGACCGACAGNCCATGCTGGACTGGCTAAGAGGGCAACGCATGGCGATTCTGGAAAATATCGACGACCATGAGGTATTAATGGTGCATGCGGGCGTCCTGCCTGCGTGGACAGCTACTAAAACAATAGCATTGGCAAACGAAGTAGANACCGTTTTACGCGGACCGGACCTGAGCAACTTCCTGCACCAGATGTATGGCAACGAGCCCGGNCGCTGGGATAACTCGCTCACCGGAGCCGCTCGGCTGCGTGTGGTAGTGAACGCGCTCACCCGGCTACGCTTTTGCACCCCGGATGGACAGATGGAGTTCAACACTACGGAAGGTGCTGGCTCTGCGCCTGCGGGCTACCTGCCATGGTTTGATGTGCCGGGTCGCCAAACGGCAGGCNTCCCNGTGGCTTTNGGCCACTGGTCCACACTGGGTTGGTTGAATCGGCCCGATGTCCTGTCGCTGGACACGGGTTGCGTTTGGGGTGGNTGCCTGAGCGCACTGCGCTTGGGCGGCTCCAGGAACAGCGCCACACTCACGCAAAAACTTATTCAGGTGAAGTGTNNGCAGGCGCAAAAACCCGGCTAAAAACCCGACACAACAGCCGGGCNAAAACACTACTCGGACTTGAACAGCGCCGCGACTCTGCGCTTGGGCTTGATGTTGGCCGAGATGCTGCGTGCACCTTGCCGGCTGGCCGTAGCCTCCCAGGAAGGCGTTACCTCTGCTGCAGGTGCCGGTTCGTAGGGCTTGTCAAAGAAGGGGTCGCGCGGGGCAGGCGCCGGACGCGTGTAATCACGGCGGGGNGAGCGCTCCGGCCGGGCATATTGCCCTTCATGCGCTACGTCCCGAATGGAGTCGGACCTGCGGCTGCCATGACGAGAGTCGTCCTGCGCACCTTCGGCATACATGCGACGGCCATCGTTGATACGACCCTGCTTGTGGATGTCAGGCACATCTTCGTCAAACTCGACGGCTTCAAGTTCAATTTTGGTCTTGATGAGCTTCTCGATATCCCCCACCAGACGGGCATCACTCTTGGAAACAAAAGTGACCGCCAGGCCCGCNGCCCCGGCACGCCCGGTGCGCCCAATGCGGTGCACATAATCTTCGGCATTGAAGGGAACATCAAAGTTAAACACGGCAGGCACATCCTTGATGTCCAGCCCGCGGGCGGCCACGTCGGTGCACACCAGCAAATCAACTTCGCCTTTTTTGAAGGAGTCGAGTGCCTTCAAACGTTCATCCTGGCTCTTGTCGCCATGCAGCGCGGTAGTCTTGAGGCCTTCCCGCTCCAGCGAACGGGCCAGCCGCGCACAACCCAGCTTGCTGTTCACAAACACAAAGGCCTGTTTCATGCCGCGTTGTTTCAGGATCTGGTGCAAAGCGTGGCGTTTGTCGTCGTCGCCCACGCTGTAGAAATGCTGCTCCACCGTGGATGCAGTGGCGTTGGAGCGCGCCACTTCAATCGTCACCGGATCTTGCAGTAGCTGCTGGCCAGTCGTTTGATCTCGGGCGAGAACGTGGCCGAGAACAGCAGTGTGATGCGCTGCTTGGGCAGGTAGCTCAGGATGCGCTGCAAATCGGGCAGAAAACCGATGTCCAGCATGCGGTCCGCCTCGTCCAGCACCACATACTCGACCTGGTTGAGTACGGCGTTTTTGGCCTCAATGTGATCCAGCAAGCGGCCCGGTGTGGCCACCAGAATTTCAACGCCCTTTTTCAGCTCGATGGTCTGGGGCTTCATGTCCATGCCNCCNAACACCACGGCACTGCGCAACTGGGTGTATTTGGCGTAGTCCTTGATGGCCTGCGCCACCTGGTCGGCCAGTTCGCGNGTGGGCAGCAGCACCAGCGCGCGCACGGGATGGCGGGCGGGTGAGGTCGAACTNCTCTCATGCCGGAGCATACGTTGTAGCAAGGGCAGCGCAAAAGCCGCCGTTTTNCCGGTGCCGGTTTGGGCGGCACCCATCACATCGCGACCCTGCAACACCATCGGAATGGCTTGCGCCTGGATCGGTGTCATGGACTCGTAACCCATGTCGGCCACGGCGCGGGCCAAGGGTGCGGCCAGTTGCAGCTGGGCAAAGGCCATGGGTAAGGTGTCGGGGGTCAAATCAGAAGTCAAATCGGTCATTCACAGCCAGTTTCAGGTGCTATCAATCCGATAGCTGATTGCGCCCCAAGGACTGGGGCAAACCCGTATTATCCTCTATAGTCAAAAGCTGCGCCGCACCAGCCGCAGCGCTGGTCCTCAGGCCTTGGGCAGTGTCACCCCGCGCTGCCCCTGGTATTTGCCGCCACGGTCCTTGTAGCTGGTCTCGCAAACCTCATCGCTCTCGAAGAACAGCACTTGCGCGCAGCCTTCCCCCGCATAAATTTTGGCAGGCAGTGGCGTGGTGTTGCTGAACTCCAGCGTAACGTAGCCTTCCCATTCAGGCTCAAAGGGCGTGACGTTGACGATAATGCCGCAGCGGGCGTAGGTGCTTTTGCCCAGGCAGATGGTCAGCACGTTGCGCGGAATGCGGAAGTACTCCAGGGTGCGCGCCAGGGCAAAGCTGTTGGGCGGAATGACGCAGACATCGTCATAGAAATCGACAAAGCTTTTTTCGTCAAAGTTCTTCGGATCCACCACCGTGCTGTGAATGTTGGTGAAGACCTTGAACTCGGGTGCGCAGCGGATGTCATAGCCGTAGCTGCTGGTGCCGTAACTGATGATCTTGTTGCCGTCACGCTCGCGGATCTGGCCAGGCTCGAAAGGCTCGATCATGCCGGTGGTCTCGGCCATCCGGCGAATCCATTTGTCACTCTTGATAGTCATGGGAACGGAACTCCTGCGTTGGCCTGATTGTAGATGGCGCGATCAGGGCAGCTTGGCTGGCATTCCAGATTTCGGCATCGGTCAACATGGTGTCTCCTATTGGGGCACAGAGTGGAAACCGGGGAACAAATCTAAAAAATGTCCCGTTTACCCCGGTTGTTCCCCGGTTTGATTTAGCAGCCAACATCAGCCCCTGTACGTCATTGCACTGTAAGTTGTTGATTTACCAAAGAAAAAGGCCTCCGAGTATCGCTACTTGGAGGCCTTTGTCATGCGGTATGGTGGAGCTGGCGGGATT
>JGI24142J45722_1001756_pt1 | contig 10087 bp, 8 predicted proteins | sample BarGraIncu00431A_FD_45722 | JGI IMG/M metagenome (IMG submission 45722) | reverse complement strand
AAACCGACGAAAATAAAAGAGATTTGCTTTTTGAGGAGCTTTTTAAACTCTGCTCTCTCTCAATAAAAATGAGGAATGGACATACTCTAAAGTGATATTATGTGATTTATCAGTTGAAATCAGTTGAATTTTTTAAAAAATAAAAACTTCCACTTCCCATACAACGCTTAATGCCGTATTAAGCGTTGTTTGCAAAATAAAAATCCTCTTAAAGGCACAGAATCACTGTGATTATTGCGTTCTTAAAAATTTTTGTTTCTGCAAATTTATTGCAATCAGCTTTTAAAAGTTCGTTTTTTTTGGTTTGAGGAGGTGTTTTATGAGAGAGTTAATTGTTTGTCCAAAATGTAAAAGCGGAGATGTTCAACCGAAACCAAATCGAGATGGTTTAAAATTATTTCGCTGTTTTGATTGTGGATCGCAATGGGACAAAAACAAAGTAGATAATAAAAAAAATGAGGTCAGATTATTACAGAAAATCTAGTAATAACGGGGGTTCATAGACGTTTTTTAAAATTGGCTTTATTATAACTTTTATTACTCAATGTGACTATAAATCCCCCTGCCGCAGCAGGGGGATTCGTTCTTTGTTTTTGTTTTTAATTAATCATAATATAACTATGATTATGATTAATTATTTTTAGTTTTTTTAGGGCGTAACGGCTCATCTTTTCGTCTTTCCTCTTGAGCTAGATAGATTTCTTGCACATAAGTGTGATTTACTTTTTTAAGGTCTTTAGGTCGTTCATCGGATAAACTTTTTGCAACATTGTTGCAGCTGAGCCAAAAGGCCCGAAAGTTGATGGTATTGCCTGTCCATGATTTGACGGATATAATGACTATATAAAAAAATAAAGGAGAAGATGCCTCTGTTTACATGTGAAACTGCGCCAACAGTTTCACTAGAGACATCCACCCCCAACACTATGATCATTATATCAAATTATGAGCTCGTTGAAAATATAATTAACGGTGTTTTTTGTTAGGAGTATGGAACACGTTCTCTGCCCTTGCTGCGGTGGGGATCTTATTGTCATAGGAAGTCGTAAGCGAAAATACATCAAGAGTTCAGGTGAAAATAGCTCTCTGGTCATACGTAGACTTCGGTGCCAGCAGTGCAATCGGATTCATCACGAACTACCAGATATTCTGGTTCCTTATAAACGATATGACAGTGAAAGTATTGAAACAGTGGTCACTGGAAGTTCAGCACTCAGCGTGGCAGCCGATGAATCAACCCTTGTTCGCTGGAGAAGTTGGTTTCAGTCCCATTCTACCTACTTTCTGGGCTGTCTTGATTCTATCGCTATTCGATTTCTCCAAAGCACTAAAGAAGGTGCTTTGGGTCTGCCCCGTTCTGTGCTCCAAAAAATCTGGCAGCATACTGGTAACCTAGTTGGTTGGCTGGCAAGAGTTGTCCGGCCAATCGCCAATGTGAATTTATGGGTGCATACCCGTTTTGCATTCCTGTCCTGATCAACAAAGTATACACTCATGTTGAAACTTAGAATCGGGGGAGGATTCAACATGAAAAATCAAAAGAAAGCCGAGGCCATTGCTGCAGAAAGGGTACAACTCCTATCGCCACTCTTAGCCGAAGGGTTAGATGCCGCCAAAGCTAAGCAGATTAAAAATCAAATTTGTGAACAATCGGGGTTGTCCGAGCGTACCTTGCGTAGGTATTTAACTCAATATCAAACAGAAGGATTCTCTGGACTTAAGCCTAAGGGCAAGGGACAAAAAAGAAGTGTGGATGCAATACCGGCTCATATTCTTGAGCAAGCTATTTTACTACGTCGCGAAGTGCCAGGACGAAGTGTATCCCAAATTATTCAGATTTTAGAGTGGGAAAGTCTAGTACTACCAGGGCAGATTAGACGTAGCACATTACAAGAGAAACTAGCAGAGCGTGGCTACAGTTCTAGGCATATGCGACTCTATGCAGATTCTAGTGTCGCTGCCCGTCGCTTTCAACATAAGCATCGTAATCGACTTTGGCATTCCGATATCAAATATGGTCCATACCTGCCCGTTGGAGTGAATGGCGTAAAAAAGCAGGTCTATCTCGTTACTTTTGTAGATGATGCCACCCGATTTGTTCTACATGGAGAATTTTATCCGACCCTCGACCAGGTCATCGTTGAAGATTGTTTTAGAAAAGCAATCCAGAAATATGGTGTGCCTGAGACAGTGTATTTTGATAATGGCAAGCAGTATCGAACCAAGTGGATGGGACGAACCTGTTCTAAACTCGGAATTCGCTTAATATTTGCTAAACCTTATTCTCCCGAGGCTACGGGGAAAATAGAACGTTTTAATCGAGTCGTTGATGCTTTTCTTGGTGAAGCAGCTTTGGAAAAACCGCAGACATTAGATAAGCTTAATGAATTATTTAATATATGGCTAGAGGAATGTTATCAGAATAAGCCACATTCGGCATTAGGGGACAATACCAAAGCGAGTCCGGAAAATGCCTATCGTAGCGACCACAAAACGTTAAAATTCTTGGATCCAGATCGCATCACCAATGCCTTCCTGCACTGCGAGGTACGAAAGGTAGATAAAGCCGGCTGTATCAGTTTTGACGGACATAAATATGAGGTCGGAATTGCTTTTGTGGGACGTGCTGTGGATGTAGTTTATGATTCTGCTGACCTTACTGAGCTAACGATTGAGTGTGAGGGGCATTCTCCTTGGAAAGCACATCAACTCGTGATTGGGGAATATTCGGGTAAACGACCAAAACTCCCTAAGCATCTTGGAACGACACCTGCGGATTCATCTAGACTTCTTGTCGCAGCGACAACTGAAAATACAAAACGCAAAACAAAACAAACGCCAGCCGTATCTTACAGGGCAGTAGTCCAGAAGGAAAACGGTCATGTTTGAGTCATTTTATAGCTTAGAAAAAACTCCATTTTCCCGAGATATCCCAACTGAAGAATTATATCCATCCTTCATATTAGAAGAAACGTTAGGACGCCTCAATTACGCCGCTGAACGCCAATTATTCGCAGTGATTACAGGTGATTGCGGTACTGGGAAAACGACCACGATTCGAAAATTCAAAGATGTATTAGATCCAGGACGATTCTCGTTCATGTATTTGGCAGACTCAAAGCTAACGCCTCGTCATTTCTACAAAGGCTTGTTAGAACAGCTTGGCTGTGAGTCCAAGTTCTATCGTGGTGATGCCAAGCGCCAATTGCATAGAGAAGTCGAGCTTATGCGTGGTATTCAGCGTTTACAGCCGGTGGTTGTCGTAGATGAAGCTCATCTTTTAGACCGAGAGATGTTGGAAGAAGTGCGCTTTCTACTCAACTTTCGAATGGATGCCCAGAGTCCCATGGCTTTAATCCTTGTTGGACAGAGTGAATTATGGGAAAAGCTACAACTTCAGGCTTACGCTGCCATTCGGCAGCGCATCGACCTGCAGTGTAAACTCCATCATTATGATCGATCACAGGTGGGGGAATATATGAAACGGCACCTCGCTTACGCTGGTGCCGATCATGATATCTTTTCAGATAGTGCTATTGATGAAATTTTCCGGTTTTCAAGTGGTGCTGCGCGCCTCGTTAACAAGGTAGCCACCCACTGCTTGATCTATGGATCGCAGAACGGACGCCGAATCATTGATGACCACATGGTTAAACTGGTAATTGAGGGAGAATTAGCTTAAATTCCCCTCGTCCCATGGGGGTTCGCGTTCCGGTCAACATTCCCGTCTATTTTAGGACAAAAAATACCGTCTATTTCTGGGCATCATGAGGTAGCAGCAACACAACATCTCTCCAACTGAGTCCGGCTTTTAAATAATCTCGAATATCGAGATAAGATTGCTCTATAGCAAATTTGGTCGGAGCAGATTTCTTTTTCTTTTTTTCACTAATACGAGAAATTTTTCGGGCATTGGCAACGTTTCGCTCATCTAAACTCATTCGACCCATTTTACTTGCTTTAATTTCCAAAAGCATTAACTCGTCCATCGCCAGTAAAAACATAGCGTATGAAAATTCGGTTTCTTTTTCCTGCTCAAAGAGTAAAACGAATTTTTGGTCACATCGTAAGCAATTTGCTCTACGATGTAATTCCATTTTTTCGAGACGAGATAATTTCGAAAAATATTTTTCCAATCTCCCGACGTAGCTTTCTTCAAACGTGGTTATATCCATTATGTAATCAAAATCAAAATCTAAAATTGCATGGTGCATATAGTTAATTCTCCTTAAAAATAAATTTGGAAACGACTTGTGGCAACGCGATATAAAAGGAAATTCAAACGGCTATTGTTCAATCCGTAGCGTTAGCGGAGGAGGGGGCAATAGTTGTTTGTTATTTCCGCATTATATCGCGTTTGCCACGTCGTTTCCAAATTTGTTTGCGTTTTGTTTTGCGGAGGTGGCTTGGGGCGAGCGATAGCAAGGACTTGTGGGTGTGTGGCTTCGTCGTTCCTGCCCGTCAGCTTGTGACAAGCTGACGGGCAACCGCGTTGCCCGAAAATAAAGTTGGCTCGGATGCCATCTTTATTTTGCCCCGTCGTTTTTATTTGGTACACTGTAATTGTCCCAAATTTTTCGAATTTAAAACTCGAAAAATTTGTTTATTAAAAAAATATTAAAATAAAAAGTGAGGTTTTATTTAATGTTAAAAAAGGATTTTAGATTGGCACTACAGCTTTATAAGCTAGTAAATTTTAGATGTTTTAGTTTAAGACCATTTTTTAAAAAATGCAGTCGCACTATAGCTTCATAAGCTATTAGACTCTTGCAAGACCATTTTTTCAAATGCAATTTAATAGGTTTTCTTCTCTAAAAAACTTAATAACAGTGGACCGGGTGTCCCCACTCTAAAAACACTCGTACCTTTGGACTCAACAAAAAACAAGGAAAATAATCACAAGGAAAGACTGCTTATAAATAGCATTTAAGATAAAAATAAATAAAAACTTAAAAAGATAGAGGGGTGAAGTCTGTGGCAAAGCTCGGATCGATGGCTTATCAACTGACGGAGTTAGTTGATAAAGATAATGGATGTGGTATTAACCAAGTTAACAATGGTACAAGTAAAGTTTTAGATAGAGCCAATGCAATTGAGGAATTGAAAGCAGAAGGGCGACCCTCTACTTCTGAAAATATTTCAGAAAAAACGGGTATTCATTCAGGTAATACGCTAAAAAATAATCTTAGTGATTGGATTCAAGCGGCGAATTGGATTAAAGGAAATTGTCTCGATGATGATGGGAATAAAATAAAATCAATTTATCAAATCGATGAAAACCAAATAGCGTCTTATTTGCAAAACATAATAGCAGATGACAAAATAAAAGAATCAACTTTTGATAAAGATATTTGTTCATCAATGAATAAATTTGATAATGCTCTTAGCATGGGAGCCGAAAAATTAGGACTAGAAAAACGGTATGATTTTTCCGAAGTTGTAGCTGAAGCCAAAGAATTGGCAGACGGAAAATTAGGCGTAAGTGAAGGAAATCAACCGTTTCAAGATAGTGGAGCAATTATAGATTACATCCGCGAAAGCGGCCATCCCCAAGCTGAAAAGTTTGCAGTAGCCTGTGAGGTTATGCTAGAGCTTGGAGTCCGTAGCGGTGAGATTAAAAACATCAAAATGGAACATTTAGGTGATGAAAAAATCACTTTCTTAAACATGAAAAATGGGATTAATGAGACCAAATTTTCTTCTTCAGAATTGGTAGAAAAAATCAAAGAAAATATGACTGATGGTGAATTTAAAGTGAATTATAGAGAGTTGGCTGAGATGGTAGTCGAAGCCCGTGAAGCCACAGGACAACAGGGAACATGCCACTCTTTTAGATACGAATTTGCATGTGAAAAGTACGTGACTTTGCGATCAGAAGAGGGTGGAGGACTTAGCCATATGGAGGCATGTTATAAAATCTCCGACATGATGAATCACCAAAGAGGCGAAATTACAGAAAAGTATATTTCTAGTGTTTCTTTCTAATTTTAAAAGATAAATAATGAAACTATTTAAAACTAACGAGATAATTTTAAACGGTCTATTAAACGTAATTCAACCCGCCGCAAGGCGGATTTTTTGTCTCTAAAATAGTGTTTTCAATAAAAATCAGAGTAAAAATCACGTTTTTTAATAGTTTTTCACGTAAAAATCACCAATTTTTTTAAAATAAATATGATCATAGATGAATAGTGCTTATATAAATATAAGTGTAAAAATAAAGTGATTATGTATATAAAAATAAAAATAGTAAAATCATCTTTTCATCAGCTTATCGCGTATAAACCCAGTAAAATCAATAGTTTCAGAGGATGAACAACTGGCGAAAACATGGCGAAAAAAGATGAAAAGGTGAATTTATAAAATATAATCATATTTAAAGTGTGATTATATTTTATAATCACAACATAATTGTGATTGACAATTAATCACAATCAAGGTATGATTATATTATTAAAAATCATATAAAGAGGTGTCAAAATGACGCTAGATCAACAAAAAGAATGGCTGTCAGTCAAAGAGGTTGCCCAAATCGCGGAATTATCGGTTAGTACCGTTGGCCGCTACTCCTTTGAGGATTTTTCGGAGTTCATCAGAACCCGGAGATTGCCTAAAAATATAAGACAAATACATAGCGAGTCCCTGCCGATGCTCAAGGAGCTATATGCATGGATCAATGAGATTGGTGCGGAAAAAAGAACGGTTTCGATGGCAAAAGAACATTTCTCGAAAAGGTGGAACGTCACCATAGATGCGGTTCCCGAGGAATTTTCTAAAGAAGTCTCAGAAATAAAAAATAATCACAGTCAAATAATGCTTATAGAAAATACTCCAGTATTAGACATACTCTCCAAAATGGAAGAAGCAAATCAGAAACGTCACAACGAATTAGTAGATAAATTATTAAGAGTATCGCAAGAAAATGCAAAAATAAAAGCGGAAATCCAAGCAATTAAAACCCCGTGGTATAAAAAAATATTTTAAATATAAGCATAAAGGATAAGTGATTATAAATGTATATAGAATTAAGGAAAAATGCGATTTATTTAAAAGAATCAAAATATGATAAAGAAACTAAAAAAGTGAAATCCTCTAGTGAATACTTAGGTTCGGAACTTCACGAAGCTGAAAAAAGATTAAAAAAACCGTTTGATAGAATACTTCTTTCTGATGCTGACCATCAGAAAATTAAAGCTGAATTATTATCTTTGCGACCAGATTACGAAATCGAGAAAGCTCTTGTGGAATTGGCGAAATTGCAGGCTAGTCTTAAGTTGGACGGCACTTGTTTTGTTATTGCAGGAGCTGTTGCAACGATACAAAATCAAAAGGATTTTTTAAAAAATGCACGAACGGAAAATGCTCCACTGCCTAAAACTAAAAAATGTTTGCATTTTTGCGTTTATTCGCAGGATAATACGTGTGATTTTTTTAAAAAACAATTTGAAGAAAATATTTTAGGAATACCTCTTTTTAAAGATAAAACAATAGAAGAACTTAGCTGTCCAGTATATAAATACAAGAGCGCAACAAGACAAAAACAGGCTGAAAAACCCACTGAAACAGCCACAGGATCAGCCAAAAAGACCGATGCTATACTTATTATTGAGTAAAACAAAAACGGGCTATTATAGCCCGTTTTTGTACGTTTTAAAATATTGTATTATAAAAATAATCACATAACTATAAGATGATTATTAGACTACTTAAAAAGGTTTTTATTGCCAAATATCTAGATTGTGATAAACTATACATAACGATTTGAAACGGAAAACTTAATAACTAAAAAAGCCCCAAAACGTTTTCGACGACGTTTTAGAGCTTAATCCTGAAAGTTGTCTGAAGCAACGTACAGGAGTTTTTAGCCTAATTGCTTAGGGATTAACGTAATTATACACAATCCACAAGTAAATATCAAGAGCGGCGCGAAACTTTAAGACGATAATTAAGACAAATTTTTAGGACACACAAGCGGTTTGAGGATTAACGCTTGTGGTGTCCTTTTGCTTTTGCAAAAGAGACAGACACAAACAAAAAAAACTGTACTGCGTTAATCAGCAGTAGGCAACGCCGTTTTGTGCCGAAGGAGTGACAGCTCTGACATGGTATGATGGACTTGAAAGAGTTTAGAGGGTGGGTGGCTTTGCCTTTATTTTTAAGACGAGCTGTCCTGTCAGACAGCGCGGTGTGACTGTCCTGCCGATGCTTTTTAGGATAAATACCTAACACATCTAGGGGGGGACGCGAATGGTGATAACATACGAGTATTTTATAGCAGACCTTAACTCGTTGAGCGGTGGCTGACAAGCCAAGGGGATACGGATACAAACGCTAATATGCGGTGTGTTTCTTTATTTCCTTCTCCTACCGACCAATTGGCTCTCTATGTGTCAATTGGTCGGTAGGGGGAGAGAAAAGCCGTTGTCCATGCCTGCAATCGGTGTTGTTTTGGGCACGACGATAGTCAAGCATCAATCGCCAACCTAACAGTCACACAGTCAACACAGGCACGGATAACGGCTGACGAGGGGGAAACGTTACCTTTGGTAATCCAATCTCTCTAACGTAAATCCGTAATTATTAAAAAATAAAAAAGAACTGACTGGGTGTGGGTATGTGTGTTAAGTCGAGTCAAAGCGAGACTTATCCACATATCCATGCCCAAATGGAGAGACCCTAACTACTGATAACAACTTTTATCGTTAACTAGGTTTGGTCACATAATCACAATTAAAACAGGCTTAAATACGTGGTTTTTTGTAAACTTTTTTTAGTTTGATATAATTATTTTAGATTAAATATTTGAAAGTGAGCATCATGGTTTTTAAAAAACGAAAAGGTCAAGTCATAGTATTGTTTGTCTGTGTAGTCCCTATATTTTTGCTAATTTTAGCCGGAATAATCGACTATGGCAGGTTGCAAATAGCCCGGACTTACTTACAAGGAGCAACGGATAATATCGCTCTTTCTGCCACAAAAAAATCATTTGATACTATTGCATCGAGCATGGACTCTCAAGGGCGGAAAATTATTAGTCTAACAGCTTTTACCGATGGTAAAGGTAATCGACAAATGGGTTTTGCGGACACCACCATTGATTTAATCAATGATAACAATAAGCTAAATCCCCGTTATGTGATCACATGGGCTAATGATTGCAGGGAGGATAATTCGACTCCTCCCCCGTCTAAAATTGATTGTGTCTACAGAAAAGATAAAAGTGCTATGGTTATTACATTACGCTCAAAAGTGCCAATGACTTTTTTAGGCTCATTTGGGTTTAAAGATGTCAATATTGAGGCTACAGGCGAGGCATCTTTAAAAACAAAACTTAGATAATAACAGCAAAAATCCTCATTTTATCATGAGGATTTTTGCTGTCTGAAGCTACAATCTGGATCACAACACAAAAGTGACTCAAACACTCTTGCACTATAAAATATTGTAACAATTTTTAAAAATAATCACAATAAAAACATGCTTTTTATGGTCGATAAGTTTCTATTATCGGACCTAATTTTAGTGGCGATAATAGAAACTTATCAGACGTAAAAACTTACAAAGGGTTTTGAGCAATGATTGTTTAATTATAACATTTATAAACTATAGTGATTCATGGAGGTCTTTGGTGATATATAAATGTAGCCGTTGCGATGTAGAATTTTCAGTAGCATATAGATTATTAACATGTACTAGCTGTGGGCATACAAAAATTTCTCCACTCATTAATGATGACATTCTTATGAAGCTCGAATGTTGTGGTTTGTATCAAGCTCATGAGGCAAACTTACCTTCCCCGGTAGTTGGAGAAAATGTACATTGCACTAGATGCAATAAGGTCAGTAAAATAATAAGGATTGTTTAATGGATTCGTGCATTATTCACTCCTTTTAAATTGTTCAGGAGTCGTTATTGTAGATAATTGTATAAAATTAGGATTTTTACATAAAAATGGTTTTNATTTTATAATAAATAGTTTATTATANAATTAAAAGGAGAATCAATAATCATGAAAGAAGAAATTATCATGATTACAGAAAAAATTATTGATTTATCCAAAAAAATCGACGAACAAACCGACGAAAAT
>JGI24142J45722_1001747_pt1 | contig 10131 bp, 10 predicted proteins | sample BarGraIncu00431A_FD_45722 | JGI IMG/M metagenome (IMG submission 45722) | reverse complement strand
CTTGCGATTTGCTCCTCAAGATACTTGAAACGCTCACCGCGAATGCTTAACTCATGTTTTATAGCATCAAAGGCCTGCTCTGCCTGAAACCCCTCTCCCTGCATCCGTTGTAAGTCATCCTCTATTTCTTTTAACAGAACCTTTGATTCTGAATTTTTACTTTCTCTAAGCCCCAATATTGCTTGAGCCTCTACTAAACTGGATTGCAACGTTTCTGATTCCTTTGAAGNGAGGAACAGTTTTTGCTTCCCTTCGGAAATGTCTAGAACCGTTAGCTGTATCTCTAGATTCTTTTGTTCTGTAGAGAGTGAAAGGCTTTGTTCGGCCACTTGGGCTTGGGCAGCCAGAGGAGTCANTTGTCCCTCAATTTCTCGCACGATATCATCAAGACGTTGGAGATTCAAGATGGTTGCATCAAGACGCTTTAAGGCTTCGCGCTTTCTGTAACGAAACTTGGTAATTCCAGCCGCTTCTTCAATCAGCGATCGACGTTCTTCCGATTTCAGGTTTAAGATTTCCTCAACCCGCCCCTGCCCAATGATCGAAAATCCTTCTTTTCCGGCTCCTGTATCCATAAATAGTTCCTGAATATCTTTGAGCCGGCAGGATGCATTATTAATTAAATATTGTCCATCTCCATCACGATAGACTCGTCTAGTAATCGTTATTTCCCGAAAATCCAAGGGGAAAATCCCCGTTGCGTTATCAAAAATTAGGGAAACTTCTGCCATGCCGACGGGACGGCGCTGTGTGCTCCCAGCAAAAATCACATCTTCCATTTTAGCCCCTCGAAGACTCTTGGCACTTTGTTCTCCCAATACCCAGCGAACTGCATCAGCGACATTACTTTTTCCGCTCCCATTTGGGCCCACAATGACGCTTAATCCATGGCCAAGTTCTAGTTTGACACGATCAGCGAACGACTTAAATCCCTGAATATGAATTCCCTTCAAGAAAACAGGGAAATCCTCAGGTTTAGCCATCGTTCTCACTCCCCCAGCGCTCTAGCACCTGCCTTGCAGCATGTTGCTCGGCTTCTTTTTTGGTACGCCCCACACCTTTGCCCATTAAATTCCCTTCAAGAAAAACGCCTGCCGTAAAGGATTTATTGTGATCCGGTCCTTCTTCCACCAAGATCTGATAGTTAACTTCTTTTTCTTCCCGTTGAGCTTTTTCCTGTAGCGTCGTTTTGTAGTCCCCGTAATTTCCCTCTGCGACTTCGTCGATAGACGGTTTGAGCATCTCCAAAATAACCCGGCGAGCTTCTTGCAATCCATATTGCAAGTAAATCGCGCCAATCACGGCTTCCCAGGCATCTGCCAAGATGGAGGATCGCTCCCTTCCTCCTGATACCTGCTCTCCTTTACCTAATAAAAGCTCTTGTCCCAACTCAATTTCATGTGCTTTGTGCGCCAGAGTCGTTTCATTTACGACAGCAGCCCGCATCTTTGTGAGTTCACCTTCTGGTCGATCCGGATAACTTAGATAAAGATATTCCGCAATTACAAAGTCCAAAATCGCATCGCCCAGAAACTCAAGACGTTGGTTATTTTCTTTACCGAACTGCGGATTTTCAAAAACATACGAAGGATGGGTCAAGGCCATGCTAAACAAGTGATTGGGCGGAGTTTCCAAGCCTAATCGCTTTGCTAGTTTAAGTCCTGGTTCTTGTTTCAGAGAAGTCACGGCATATTTTTTCCGCCCTGACCTTCCCTCAGTCTTCATGTGATTCGCAGTCGCGTTACGGCTCTTTTCGACCATTCGTTAGATCTCCTTACCTTCAGGCAAATTTTTTCAAGACAATTGTGGCATTATGTCCACCAAAACCTAAGGAATTAGACATTGCCACATTCACGGCTTGTTTTCGCGCAATATTTGGAACATAATCAAGATCACATTCAGGGTCTGGTTCTCCATAATTCGTGGTTGGCGGGATCGCTCCACGCTCAATACTAATCGCACAAATAATTGCTTCAATGGCGCCGGCAGCCCCCATCAAATGCCCAGTCATTGATTTGGTCGAACTGATCGCTAACTTCGGTGCAACACTGCCAAACACAGTTTTAATTGCGGCGGTTTCCGTGGAATCGTTGGGTCCTGTGCTGGTTCCATGCGCATTAATATAGTCAACGTCCTCGACCTTGATTTCTGCGTCCTCTAGGGCTAGTTTCATCGCACGAGCTGCACCGGCCCCTCCAGGTCTCGGGGTTGTAATATGATAGGCATCCGAGGTGCTTCCATATCCAGCCAGTTCGGCATAAATGTGAGCACCCCGAGCCTGTGCGTGTTCCAAGGATTCTAGGATCAAAACGCCGGCTCCCTCACCCATAACAAAGCCGCTACGACGTTTATCAAAGGGTCGGCTGGCTTGTTCTGGGTGTTCCGTTTCAGTTGACATCGTCTTTGCGGCACAAAAGCCAGCGAATGCCAAACTCGTAATCGGCGCCTCAGTGCCTCCACAAAATACGACATCGGCCTCTCCGCGTTGAATAATCCGTAACGCTTCCCCGATCGCGTTGGTGGCCGAAGCACACGCCGTAACGATGGTCATACTCGATCCCTGTAACCCATACTCAATCGATACATGTGCGGCCGCCATGTTGCTAATCAGCATTGGCACAAAAAACGGAGTAACACGGCCGCTACCCTTCGCCATGAGCACCTCTTTTTGTTCTTCAAACGTTGTCACGCCGCCAATTCCACAACCCATAACAACTCCGGCACGTTCTTTGTCAACTTTGTCTAAATCCAGTCCAGAGTCTTGTAACGCCATCTTGGCTGCTGCCATAGCAAATTGGGCAAAGCGGTCCATATGGCGACTTTCTTTTTTATTGACCCAATCTGTTGGCTCGAAATTTTTGACCTCAGCCGCGACCTTCGTTGGCAAATTGGTTGTATCAAAACGCGTCAATAGTCCGATCCCGGACTTTCCTTCAATTAAATTATTCCAGAATTCATCCAGATGGTTTCCTACGGGAGAGATAACACCCATTCCCGTAATTACTGCACGGTGTTTCAACGNTCTTCCTCCTTTGAGTTCAGTATTCCATTTTTAATATCCTCAAAAATTTCATGAACGGACAAAATTTCTATAATTTTATGGACATTAGCCCCGGAGAATATAAGGCCGTCCCGAACATCCCCCTGTTGGGCCTTGTTTAATCGATCCATAATACAAAAGTTTCTCTCACACCGTTTAAGACAACGGTTACATTTCGTCGTTCTGAAGTCTACTTTTTCATCAAGAGCCTGGGTGAAGGGATTCCTAATTCCCCGTCCCGGTAAGCCAACCGGACTATGAACAATGACGATGTCCTCTTGAGTCGCCTTTAACATTTCCGCTTTCCAGGCAAGCGCTGCGCCGCTTTCTTCGCTCAGTGCGAATCGGGTTCCCATTTGAACCCCATCGGCACCCAGTTTCAGAGTCCTTGCGACGTCTTCTCCATTTACGAAGCCTCCCGCACCGATGACAGGGATACTGACCGCTGCGATGACTTCCGGTAGGATATCATGTATGGAACGATCCGTTCCTAAATGACCCCCAGCCTCTAACCCTTCCACAACCACGGCAGCCGCTCCAAGCTTTTGAGATAATTTAGCGAGTTTAGCCGATGAAACAATGGGTACGATCGGAATGCCCTTTTCTTTACCCCAGGCGAACATGTCTCTAGAAAAGCCAGCGCCTGAAACCAAAAGGTCAATCTTTTCATCAAACGCAGCATGAACCAACTGGGCAAATTCGGTGATAGCAAACATAACGTTTACCCCGATAATCCCTTTGGTAAGCCGGCGTGCTTCGCGAATTTCTGCAATTAGTTCTTCCATAGACAAACCACTACCTGCAATGATCCCGATCCCGCCTTCCTCAGCAACCGCTGCTGCGAGAGGGGCCATGGATATCTTAACAGCCATTCCTCCTTGAATAATAGGGATTCTGGCTACTAAATCGGCAATACGTAGTTCAGGTATTTTCACAATTGTTCCTCCTGTCGGCCTCTATAAGCTTATTAGCGTGGCATCAAAGTCCTCTACGCGTCTATCTGCACTCTCTCTCACCCTGGATCAGTTCAACGAACTCAGACAGATTAATCCACTGCGTAAATCTGCTTAGTAGAGAAAGAAAATCGTTTAAAAGAAAGTCCCGCAACTGAGTACGGGACCTTTTTGAAATTATTTGTTTCCCTTAATGTAGGTGACTGCATCCCCAACTGTCCGAATTTTTTCGGCTTCCTCATCCGGAATATCTAAGTCGAATGCTTCTTCTAGTGCCATAATTAATTCTACGATATCCAAAGAATCCGCATTTAGCTCTTCAAAGGAGGTCTCCTGTTTCACATCAACTTCTTCTACTCCAAGTTGTTCAACGACGATTGCTTTTACTTTGTCAAAAATTTCCATGCTGCTTCTTCACCTCCTTTCGCAGAGAACTAAAAGGCTTATATTTCCATACCACCATCGACACACAAGGTCTGTCCCGTTATATAAGATGCATCCGGTGACACAAGGAATCGAACGACTTTCGCAATGTCCTCGGGCTTCCCTAGGCGAGCGAGTGGGATTGCACGCAAGATTTCAGTTTGCGTTCCTTCTGCTAATGTTTCCGTCATATCTGTAGAAATATATCCGGGAGCGACGACATTGACCCGAATTCCCCGCGATGCGAATTCCTTAGCAATGGATTTAGAAAATCCAATAATTCCAGCTTTCGCGGCCGCATAATTAGCTTGTCCAGCATTACCTGAAAGACCCACGACGGATGAAATATTCACAATAGCACCCGATCGTTGTTTCAGCATTCCTTTGCTGACTGCTTTGGTGCAAAGGAAGACGCCTTTGAGATTGGTCGCCAAGACAGCATCCCAATCCGCTTCCTTCATGCGGAGCAATAAGGAATCCCGTGTAATTCCAGCATTGTTGACTAGAATGTCAATCTTTCCAAAATGGTCTAGCGTCGTTTTCATTAATCGGTCAACNTCTGCCGTTTGACTGACATCCGCTTGTACCGCTAAGCTTTCTCCACCAGCTGCACGAATCAATTGTACNGTTTCCTCAGCTTTATCGGCACGTCCAGCATAATTGACAACAACTTTTGCACCCGCTCCTGCCAACTCCAAAGCAATGGCGCGTCCAATCCCACGTCCGCTTCCTGTCACTATGGCAACGCAATCATTTAGCATCATTTTAACGACTCTCCTTCAAATAAGCAAGTGACTTTTCNAACGACGCCATATCCTCTACACGGAGAAGATTAACCCCAGGGGCAATTTTCTTCACCAACCCGGTTAGAACTTTACCGGGACCGCACTCTACGAAGGTATCGACCCCTAAGTCTAGAAGATGACGAACTGATTGTTCCCATCGAACAGCACCACTCACTTGGTCTACCAAGGTGCTCACAGTTCGCCCTGGNGAGNTGACTTCAGTGGCGTCTATGTTGGCTATAACCGGNCAACGGGGAGTTTTCCAAGACACACTCTCTAAGACCGGTTGTAGTTTTCCTCCGACTTCCTTCATTAAGCTAGAGTGAAATGGCCCGCTCACTACGAGCGGAATCGCACGTTTTGCACCAAGCTCCTTGGCGATTTCTATCGCATATTCTACAGCCGATACTTCTCCTGAAATAACCACTTGTCCTGGACAATTGTAATTGGCGGGTGCAACGACACCGCGCTCTGCTGCTCGACGACAGGCTTCTTCGACCAGCTCCGCAGACAGTCCCAGAATGGCAGCCATTCCCCCACCCGACGGAACAGCCTCTTGCATTAGTTCTCCGCGTTTTCTAACCACTTGCAGTGCTTCCGCCAAATCTAGACTACCCGCTGCTACATGCGCCGAATACTCTCCGAGACTATGTCCGGCAACATAATCCGGTTCTATTCCAGCGTCAGAAAGGAGCTGGTAAGCTACAACACTAACAAGTAAGATCGCCGGTTGGGTCCAAGCCGTCTGTTGAAGCTGTTCTACGGGGCCCTCCGATAATAACGTAATAAACTGACGACCTAAAATCTCGCGAGCCGTCTGATGTAGTCTTGCCCCATTCGTCGTCAGAAATAACTCGTTTCCCATTCCGACATACTGAGATCCTTGTCCTGGGAAAATAAAGGCCAGCTTACCCAAATGCTAGACCCTCCTCTCGCCAAACCGTGCTGCAAGACGTGCGAATTCTCGTTCTGCAGATTGCATGATATCCTGAATAATAGCCTCTACAGGTTCAATACGATTCACTGCTCCAGCGATTTGTCCCGCCATAATTGAACCGTTGTCAGTGTCCCCATCCACCATGGCTAGACGTAATCGTCCGAGACCCAATCGTCCAATCTCTTCAGGCGCCATCCCTTCCCGTTCATATTGATCAATCTCACGAGTAAAGCGATTATCCAAACAACGGACCGGATGACCCGTTGACCGTCCTGTGATAACCGTCGCACGATCCTTGGCTTTAATAATTTTATCTTTAATAAGTGGCGAAATAGTGCATTCTTCTGCACACATAAAACGCGTTCCCATTTGTATCCCTTCAGCGCCTAGGGCTAAAGCCGCAACCAGCCCTCGTCCATCCATAATACCGCCTGCTGCAATAACCGGGATTTTTACAGCGTCGACCACCTGAGGAACAAGAGGGAAGGTTCCAATTTCTCCAATATGGCCCCCTGACTCCATGCCTTCTGCAATGAGCGCATCAACCCCTGCCTTCTCTAGCCGTTTAGCCAACGCCACGGAGGCGACCACAGGAATGATCTTCGTCCCTACTTCCTTAAGCATCGAGACATACTTTCCAGGATTGCCGGCGCCCGTTGTGATCACGGGGACACGCTCTTCTAGAATGACCTGCATGACTTCATCCACAAACGGAGACATTAGCATGACATTCACCCCGTATGGTTTTTTAGTAATCGCTTTCACTTTTTTAATTTCCTGACGCAACCAATCGGCAGGGGCCTGTCCAGAACCAATAATCCCTAATCCGCCACTTTCCGAAACGGCAGCCGCTAATTTTCCCGTTGCAACCCAAGCCATTCCCCCTTGGAAAATAGGGTATTCAATCCCAATCAGTTCACAAATCCTCGTTTTAATTCCAGTATCTATCATTCTTTAAACCCTGCTTTCGTCCATTTCAATACACAAGCTCCCCAAGTCAGGCCTGTACCAAATCCGACCATAACGACAGTATCTCCGGCTGCAAGGCGTCCCGCTTTCGAAGCTTCATCTAAAGCCACAGGAATAGAAGCCGCAGACATATTACCATACTTGTCTAAATTTATAACCACTTTATCTGGAGAAATTCCGAGGCGTTTAACCGCAGCATCTACGATTCGTATATTAGCTTGATGAGGAATCAACAGATCCACATCTTTCTGCGTTAAGCCTGCCTTTTCAAGAGCCTTTACCGCAACTTCTCCCATAATTCGAACCGCAAATTTATAGACTTCATTGCCCGCCATATGAACGGTATGCATTTGTTTCCCCACGGTTTCCAAACTAGCCGGACACTGAGACCCCCCAGCTGGTTGACTGAGTAATTTACCACCCGAACCGTCTGCACCTAACTCAAAACTCAAAAAGCCCGATCCCTCTTCAACCGCTTGTAAAACCGCTGCTCCTGCGCCATCACCAAAGAGAATACAGGTTGAACGGTCATCCCAGTTCAGAATCTTGCTCATTGTCTCGCCTCCAATGACGAGCGCTGTTTTATACATTCCTGTGGCGATAAATTGGCTAGCTGTCGCAACTCCATAGATAAAGCCTGTACATCCCGCTTCTAAATCAAAAGCCGCCGCGTTCTTTGCCCCTAACCGATCTGCAACGAGACAGGCCGTGGCGGGAAATGCATAGTCCGGCGTAATCGTCGCTATAATGACAAGATCAACATCTTCTGGAGCTACCTTGGCATCCTCCAAAGCCCGCAAACCAGCTTGATAACACAGTTCTGAAACGGGCACATCCTTCGGAGCGAAATGGCGTTCTTTGATCCCTGTACGTGAAATGATCCATTCATCGTTTGTATCCACCGTTTTTTCTAAATCCACGTTGGTGATAACCTTTTCAGGAACATATGACCCTGTCCCTACAATTCCAACACTAAACATAGTGGCCTGTCCCCTTTACTCTTTATTTAAATATTCTACTTCACTTAGGAAGNCCTTCCCGAATCTGTTCAATNAAACGCACTTGGACACATTCTCGGGCGACCCGAATGGCATTAAAGATCGCTTTTGTTTTCGAACTTCCGTGGCAGATAATGCTAATTCCGTTCACGCCCAGTAAAGGGGCACCGCCATATTCAGCATAATCCATCATCTGAGCGATCTCTTTTAAACCCGGTTTCACTGCCAGCGCACCTAACTTGCGGATGATGTTTGAAGTAATTTTCTCTTTAATAAGCTCGAACAAGACTCCCGCCAAACCTTCAGCTGTCTTAAGCAAAATATTTCCGGAAAATCCTTCACAAACAACGACATCAGCGCGCCCATAGGGTACATCCCGTCCCTCTACATTGCCCATGAAATTAATCGGCGCCACCTTAAGCAAAGAATACGCTTTCTGCGTCAGTTCGTTTCCTTTTCCTTCTTCACTCCCGATGTTGAGTAACCCAACGCGTGGATTTGGAATTCCTAAGATTTTTTCCGCGTAAATGCTACCCATTAACGCATATTGACAAAGATGCTCTGGCGAAGCATCCAGATTAGCGCCTACATCGAGAATGAGTTTTCCCCCTTCAGGCGTTGGGAGGACGGTCCCAATGGCCGGTCGCTCGATTCCCTTGATACGCCCTAAACCTAAGAGGGCTGCAGCCATTTGAGCACCGGTACTACCAGCACTCACGACAGCATCTGCCTCGCCAAGCTTCACCAATTTAGTCGCAACGACAATGGAGGCATCCTTCTTCTTCCGAACAGCATTGGCCGGGTGTTCGTCCATCCCGATCACCTCTGACGCTTCGATAAGTGATATGTTTATCGGTTTTGTGCTGGAAAATAAAGGTAGAATCCGTGCCTGCTGCCCAACCAAGATAAGTTGCAAATCAGGCCATGTTTTTGCCGCCATTAGCGCTCCCTTTACAATCTCCTCTGGTGCATAATCTCCACCCATGGCATCCACAGCAATTCTCATCTAATCCATCTCCGTTTCCCGTACATCCATATGATCCATTGCAAATATTACCCAATTACCTTGAAGCACTGCTTCCGTACCAACGTGCACCGACACTTGAACCCAATATTTATTCTGCCTGCGTTTTATTACTTTTCCCAAAGCCACCACAATCTCACCCAACTGAACTGGCCGTAGGAATTTCAACTCGACACTTCCAGTCAAGGCCATAGGTGCATCAACTAAGGCAATTGCTAGAGAATTTGCTTGCGCAAATAAATAATGCCCACGTGCAACTCTGGCCTTGGTTAAAACCATACTTTCATCAATTAGCANCTCTGAACAGGCTCGCTCTCCAATAACAAGTTCTATTAGTTCCCCGATNAGTTCCTGGTCATCTAACGATTTTAACGTTGAGTACGCTTCCTGCGCTACCGCCCTGGTTCGTTCCCTCAGTTCAGGAATTCCTAATTCTCCCCGATCTAAACGAATGGTTGAAACACTCACCTTAAACCGTTCCGCAAGCTGACCATCGGTAAAGAACGGATGTTTTGAAAGTTCTTCCCCTAGTACCTTGCGGCGTTCTTCCTTACTATGACGGCCCATCTATATCACCATTTCTCATCCTACTATTTTCAAACTAATTGTGACCTGGTCACAATTATAAACCATCTCAAGTCACTTTTCAAGAAATAACTCTGTCGAAGACAGATGGAATAGGGAGTATGGTCTGTAAGGCACGATACATCTGGTCCCAAACATAGTTGTACATAAAAACAAAGAACTCTTTTAAAAAGAGTTCTTTGTTTTTGCGTACTAAACCTTATTCCCCCGATGGCTAACCGCCACTAAAACTCCCACTTCTATAGCGTTCGTTAAGTGGCGCTAAGCCCCTGGATAAGTTCAACTAAACTTCAGATGAATCTGAAGTAAGTTTCCTTTATCCGACTGCAATGACGACCTTAGAATTATAATACCCACAGCTAGGGCAAATATAATGCGGCATCTTAGGTTTATGGCATTGGGGGCATTCGATGTGGT
>JGI24142J45722_1001730_pt1 | contig 10184 bp, 13 predicted proteins | sample BarGraIncu00431A_FD_45722 | JGI IMG/M metagenome (IMG submission 45722) | reverse complement strand
CCCCGGATTCTTCCCATCATCCCTGCTTCTTCCTTCGTCCATCTCTTGCCTCTCCCTTTCGTAACCGCTCAATCCTGCGGAGAAACAGGCATTCCTCCGCGTCGTCAACCGTCCTTTTCGCGACGCCCAAATTTGCCCTACAACGGGTCTTTCGGCGGAAGTAAGGTTCCCGTATGCCCCTGTTTTGGGCGCGCGGGAGGGGCTTTTGGAGTGACAGCGGTCTCGTGAACATGGAGTAAAAACGGCGCTTTACAAATGCGGACGGCGCTCGACTCCACACCTTCTTCGTGGTGTCGGGCGCCGGTTTTCGGCTGGACAGTTTATGCTTCGAGTTGATTCTTCATGCGGTAGCTTTTTCCCTCAATTACACACGTTTCAGCATGAAGCAGCAACCGATCCAGGATTGCTGAGGTAAGGGTGCTGTCATTGTTGAAGATCTCCGGCCACTGCTTAAAGGCCCGGTTCGAGGTTGTCACTGTGGAACCCCGCTCGTAGCGCATGCTGATGACTTGGAAGAGCAGGTCGGCGCCATGCTTGTCGATTGGTAGATAGCCGAGTTCATCTAGGATCAAGAGCGACGGGACGAGTTACTTTTTGAGTTCAACCTTGAGCCGGTTGGCTGCATGGGCCGCGGCAAGGGTGTTGATGGTGTCGACGGCAGTGGCGAAGAGTACGGACTTCCCTGCGAGGCAGGCCGTATGGCCGAGCGCAGTGGCAATATGCGTTTTCCCCAGGCCAACCGTCCCAAGCATGGTGACGTTTGTGGCCATTCGTGCCAGGTATTGATAATCTTTATTCAGCCAAGTCGCGCATGACCCGGTACAGGTCCGCTTTTCCTTCGAAGCCGATGCCGACGAGTTCCGGCATGGTAATGTATCCGCACTCAACCCTGACGCCGTCGGGAAAACCTCCGAAAGGCTGGAACAAATCAGGGTAGCTCTCGTTGCCACCCAGGCCAAGCCCCGCAGCTATGTTGAGCGACATCTGGTGGCCGCCGTGCGGAATGCAGCGCCGTGAGGACCAGCCATTGGCCTGCAGCATGGCCAGGGTGCGGCGGTATTCGCAAAGTCCGTAGGAGAGAGCGCAGTCAAACTGCAACCAGTCCCGATCCGGTCGCATGCCGCCATGACGGATCAGATTGCGCGCAGTCTGGAGTTCCGGGGACATAAATACAAATAATTGCTCGTCGCGGAAGGTTTATGTGGCCCGATATTCGTCGGGAAGTTTTATTTGTAATGTGCCCCCGGAACTCCAAATAGATTAGACGATATTGACAATCCTTTTCAGTGCCGTACCATGTAGTAGTCAGGCACGGGTACGGACACTGGAAGGAGACTTGTCATGCGGAGCGCGCAATTGCTGGAGACGGAGGCCCTGCTTCCCTTCGATACCGGGAGGGACCCCGACGCCGGGGAACTCTCGGAAATCGGCGAGATCGAGCCGGGTGAGTTGGAGCAGGAGAGCAAAACGGTTGAGGTCGAACAGGGCGAGGACGCGGTCAAGCTCTACCTGCGCGACATACACAGGAACAAACTTCTGAGCCGCGAGGAGGAAAGGGAGACCGCGGCCAGGATAGACCTCGGGGACCGGGCGGCGCGGGACCGCATGATAGTCTGCAACCTGCGGCTGGTGGTGCGCATGGCCAAGCGCTACCGGGGCCGGGGGCTCCCCTTTCTCGACCTGATCGAGGAGGGGAACCTGGGTCTCATCAAGGCGGTGGACCGCTTCAAGCTCTCCAAGGAGTGCCGATTCTCCACCTACGCCACCTGGTGGATCAGGCAGTCCATCGAGCGGGCGCTGCTGAACCAGTCGCGCATTATCCGCCTGCCGGTGCACGTCAGCGAACTGCTCGGCAAGGTGTCCCAGGCGAACCGCGAACTGACCCGCGAGTTGAACCGTGAACCGGCGCTCCAGGAGGTGGCAGAGCACCTCGGCGTGGAGCTTTCCCGGGTGCACCGGCTCCTGGTGGTTTTGAAAAATACCTTCTCCCTCGACCAGCCGGTCGGCTCTGACACGGAATTCCAGCTGGGCGACGTCATCGAGGACACGGCGAACCCGGTACTGGAGGAACAAATGGAGAGCCTCGAACAGTTCCAGCAGGTGGTCCGGTGGTTCGGGACCCTCACGGGCGCCGAGAAGCATATCCTGACGCTGCGCTTTGGCCTGGACGACGGCGCTCCCGAGACCCTGGACAGCATCGGCAGGAAACGCGGCCTGACCCGGGAGCGGATACGCCAGATCGAGTCGAAGGCACTGGCAAAACTGAGGGCCTGCCTGGCGGCGGAGACGGCGCCTGCAGAGTATTTCGAGGAGGAGGAGAACTTCGACGTCATGCCGCCCGCGTCAGGGTGATGCGCCAAGAGCCAAGGAGGCGGCCGTCATGACAGAGCACGAGACCCTGGAGAAAATCGGGATGGAGCTGGAAACCCTGGCACTGAGCTACGGCGTCTGCATCGCGGCGGTGGTGACCTGCGGCGAGCGGGAGGGGCTGACCGTCCTGGCCAACCCCCTGGCGAGCCCTCCCCTCGCGCTGCTGCGGGCGACCAGGGCGCTGGAGGATCACGCGGTAAAGTTCGTCGCGGAGCACGCCCCGGAGGCCTTGGAATCCCTGGTGCAGGAGGGGGGAACCGCAGCGCCGGGAACGCCGCTCACCAGGACTGGGTGGATGAAGAAAGAATAGGGTGAAACGCGGGGGAGCGGGGCTGGAGCCGCGCGACTGCGGCGTTTGGGCGCGACGGGGTGCTTCGCCTGGTCAGGAGATGCACAGCAAAACGAGGATTACTGGCGCGCCGAGGGTAGGAGGTCCTTAGCTTCCGAGGAATTTGCTGGCCAGGGAGTCGTGTCAGGCACTGATAATCGATTGGCAAATAGAACGGAATATATTTTTAAATTTCCCCGGAATTGTTGATGTTCATGGTCGCACCGGGGGGCGTGGGGCCAGGCCGTGAAAACTTGACTTAGATACCCCTTGAGGCTTCGATATCAAGTCTGTCCCCACTGCCTCCCCAACCTCATTTCCAGCAGTTATAACGCGAAGAGCCGCAAGCGTTACGCATTGGGACGGACAATCTTTGCGTGCAGCCTGCGAATGGATTCTCCGCCCCAGGTTGGCTTGGTCCGGCCCCAGAAGCCAACTACAATTTCCTCTCCTTCCAAAAAGTCGCCATTTCGCGCGGCAAGGGGTGCCAGTACTCCCCCATGAAATCACTGCGTATATGCTTCAGCAGTTCCCGGTACAATTCCACGGGGTATTCTTCGAAACCCGGTCGGTCGGCAAAGCACATATAATCGGGGTGGGTAATGAGCAGCGCCATGCCGCCATGTTCGGCGATCCACTTGAGCTTCTGCTTCCAGATCGCGATATCCTTCTCCCTGAAGAGGATAAAGACGGTGAAATCCTGGGCGAGCGTGTAGGGCAGCTCGACATACTCCCGCTCTGAGGGCCCCCCGCCCATGTTGAGGGGGAAAATGGTGCCGACGCCGTCTGGCTGGGGCTGGAACGGATCAGAATCAAAGGAGGAGGCGTCGTAACTGAGGTCCAGCCGGTGCAGCCAGTTGAAATTGTGATAGACACAGGGAGAGCGAAACCCGACGGCCCCCCATTCCCTGAGGTAGCGGTTAATCTCCTTTGCCTGCTCGGCAAAACCGGCAGCCGACTGGTACAGTTTGTAATTGTGTTCCATCCCATGAACGCCCACCTCGAACCCTCGCTGCACCAGCCGGCGGCGCAGTTCTACGGGAAGATGGTATCCTTGCGCCACGAAGTTAAAGGAAGAGCGGAATCCGAGTTCCTGCTCAAGGTCCATCAGACGGGGCACCCGGGACACACCTCGCGCCGTCTCGACATCGTGGGTAAGGACGAGTGAAAATCGCTTCCCCCCGGGCCACCCCTGGAAGCCGGCCGGCGGCTCGGCGGCCCCCTGGTCTATCGGCCAGACTTGCCGGTGCGCCGTCCTTTGCCTCAGTGCTACCATTCTGCGCAGGAAAATTTGCAGCCTGCGCGGCACCAGTGGCTTTATCATGTAATAGGTTCGGTAAAAAAATTTGTCAGGAATCAGTGCCAGGCCTCCTTAAAGAACCTCTGCCGTTAGCCTTTGCCGTTTTGAAGCGGGGCTGAACCGGAAGATGCTTCCTTGCTGCAACCGCTCGGTTTCACCTGCGCAGTTTCACCCGTTTCCAAGATCTGTTTCAAGAGATTCAGTTCTTCTTTCAGCTGACGGGCGGTGAGCATGCTGCTCAATGTGGCCACGGCACGTCCCAGGGCGCCTCCCTGCGGGAAAAGGCGTATGGCAACCCTGACCTCGGTGCCGCGCCCTCCAGGTGCCGCTCGCAGCTCCACGACTTCCTCACTGATAACATACGAGCCATCGAGCGAGTTCCAGCGGATCATTTCCCCGGGGAAATCATCCACTATCTCCACCTGCCATTCCGCCGAGGTGACCCCCCTCCAGAGCGATCTTTTATGGCTGATTACCTGTATCGACTCCAGGTGGCGCATAAAACTGGGGAGATTTTCNAAGTTGCGCCAGTAAGAGTAAACCNGCTGTGGAGTGCGGTTAATGGTCAGACACTCCTCCATCGCCACCTCATTTTCCGGCCGGAGTGTCATCGCTCCAGCGTCGAGCGGCCGCGATAGTACACCGTGTNCCGGTTTTCTCCGGCAATGGCTGAGGCAACCAATGGCGAGCAGAGTCAAGCCTGGGAAAGAGCGCCGCTTGGTCATGATCGTGAGACCGGCCAAGGCCAGGGCCACTGCGGCCACCAAGGGCGCCTTTCTTCGCATCCGCACAGGACTACTATGGTGGGCGAAGCCGCCAACGCTATTTTGTAGTTTATTTTTTGGCAGAACGCATTCCTCCCCTGTTGCCGCGGCCTCCATATCCAACGGCAGGATTGCCCCCCGTGTCCGCATTTTATTGTCTTTCTCTAATACTATANTGCGAATGGCTGCCAAAGCACAAGATTAAAACCGAAAGCGGAGTCCGTGGTTTACGCAATCGTTATCCTGATAGAGCCTTAGAGGTGGAGCAGATGAGGGTTATTATGGTGTGTCGTGCTAAGAACCAACGGGAAGGGCTGGATAGAAAAACGGGGACCTCTGTTTAGGGAAAAAGAATAGCACGGACTTGGGAAACAGCTTGCACAACTTCCCAGCGTCCCGCCAGGCCACGCCAGTCTATTAATTGGGGGCTCAAAAAGATCTACAACCAGGAAGCTATGTCTTCTTTTTGCATACGGCAATAAAATAGCCATTGTGCCAATCACTATTTTGATGGCAAATTACAGGGTGTGAGTTGTCGTGAGTGGTACGTATTTCGATAGAACAAATGGTCTCAATGTTGGTGCTAGCCAATGCGTTTATTGTCCCCCATCTGACCTGTTCCCAATTCCAATCGTCAACAATAAAGGTAAAAACATCATCCAAGGCTGGCTGGGCCAAGTGTATCCCATCGTATTGGTCCTTTTCGGTATGCGGGCCATCAAATAGATAAACATTGAACTTCCCGATGTTTTTATAATCCACCTGTCTAAAATCGGATTCTAAAAATTCAAATTCTATTGCACCTGAAGGCTTGACTGCTCCAATGTTATTTAAAAAGGTTTCTTTCGGCCCGCCAAATTCAGACCAATTATCTATACAGAGGACTTTAACCCTGTTGCCGTACATCGCAGAACAGGCCGTCGAACCAGCCCAGCTACCAACCTCCAAGTATCTGGCGTTATTGGTTGCTTCGATCAAGTTGTTTATGAGATAGCGGTATTTTTTACCTGACATACCTTGCATGTCTCGAATGGCAAAGTGCAATTTCGTATCAATAGCGAGCGATTTCATCAGGGAGTGCTTGAGCAATAGCGCTTCCAGGTGCATATCAAAATTACCATTCAACGTGATAGAAGTTTCCTGATCCATTANTTTTCTCCTGGTTTGTGAAGCTGGATTCTTTGCAGATCCGAGTACCGTTGGCTGCATTTGCCATGCCGGGTTATCTGGTCTTGCGTAAGTGTTTGAAAGGCATGTTACTATCGGGGGAGTGGGTAAGTCTGAGCCAAAAAAATGACTCGTGGCCGAGCGGGAAGGATGGTTCTCATGACATTTATTCCAGGCATGAATCTAAACCATAGGGGATGGAGGGGGACCAGCTCGCCAGAAGTGGGCTTTTGACCTGGTCCCGTTCTTGATCCCATCCGGGCGCGCATTCGCCCGGGTTAGTGTATAATTGTCCGGCAAGCGGCCATCAAAACGCCCTTCCGCAAACCCAATCACTATCCAAAGGAGAACGACCATGCATCTCGAAAATAAAACTGTCTTCGTTAGCGGTGCTAACCGGGGTATCGGCAAGGCAATCGTAGAGGCATTACTCAATCAACCAGTGAAGAAAATCTATGCCGCAGCGCGTAATGTTGCAGATCTGCCGGAGTTCGGCGACGCTCGTGTCGTGCCAGTAAAGCTCGACATTACTGACAGTGCGCAGATCGGGAATGCAGTCGAATATGCAAATGATGTTGAGCTGCTGATTAATAATGCCGGTGTGGCGTCCTTTGCCCCGGTTATTGCGGGCGAGTTCGACCTGCTAAAGCATGATATGGAGGTGAATTATTTCGGAACGCTCAATGTGACACGCGCCTTCGTACCTCTGATTGCCAAAACGGGTGGCGGCGCGATTGCCAATGTCATTTCCATAATCGGCCTCGCCAGCATGGCCGGGGTCGGCGGATACAGCGCCTCCAAAGCCGCGCTTTTTTCGGCCACCCAGGCCATGCGCACCGAATTGAAGGGCAAAAACATTGCGGTGTACGGCATTTTCCCGGGCCCGATCGACACCGACATGTCGCGTGGCTTTGACATGCCTAAAGCGAGCGCGCGGACGACGGCGGAAAACATAGTCCATGGCATCGCCGCCGGTCTGGAAGATATTTTCCCCGACCCCATGTCATCTGAGTTGGGCGAATTATGGGCAAAGGACCCGAAGGGGCTGGAACGTCAGTTCGCGGATATGTAAGCCGTAACGGATGAACCCGGAGAAACCTGCAGCACATCAAGCGGCAGAGGTATGCACATAAGGTAACAAGATCCTTTCATAAAATGAGGACCTTATGTGCATCCCCTGCGCTTGATTCTATCGGCGCCTCCTTGTCATATTCGTTCCATACGACAAACCCACAGATCCCTGCTGGCCCACAACCACAAACTGTCACTCCGTTTGCCGGGCCTGAGGAGAACTTCGTCTGGACAGCGAGGGCAATTATTCGGGAGATGGTAAGCGGAACCGGTCTTGGTCGCCGGCGAAGATGTCTTGGGCGATCATTGCCGCAAAACTATTTAGTTTTGGCGTGGAAATAGTGATTTTATTCCCCGATCAGTGAGTTTACATATTGAAATAACTCTTTTACGTCGCATGGCTTGTAAAATATTTTGGTGAATTTGTCTTGCACAAGAACCAAGTCTTGAGGATTGAATGCTGTCAAAGCTATAATAGGTAGTAGGTTACCCTGCATTTTCAGAATTTCGCTGGCTGCTGCACCATCCAGGTTGGGCATTTTGATGTCAGTGATTATTAGGTCAAACTTTTCTTTTGCTGCTGCTGCTAATAAATCAACTCCATCATTGGCTTCTACAACTACATATCCATATCTTCTAGCTATCAAAGCCAACAATTCTTTAATATCCGGCTCATCTTCTGCAATTAAAATACGCTTTGGCATTGGGCCATGCTCCCTTGTTATTGCTGACGTTCTTGGACTCGCGGGGAAGAATACTGCGGCAGGTTCTGGATGTCAAGACGCTGATATTTGAATTTTACTCTTTAACCTCAATCGGCTGAAAGTATGAAATAAAAGCACGCACCTTTGTCAGGTTCGGAAACCAACCCCAGAAACTCAAACCGCGATGAGCAGATGGGCCAGCAGCGGGGCCACCAGCACGTTGAGCAGGCCGACCAGCACCATGACGAGTCCTGCTATGGCGCCGATTTCCTCGTTGACCTGAAGCGCCTTGGCGGTGCCGGCTCCGTGGGCCCCCATGCCGAGGAGCGCGCCACGCGCGAGGGCCGAGCGCAGTGGCAGATGGTTCAGCAGGAACCCGCCGATCGCGGCACCCAGAACCCCCGTGATCACGACAAACACTGCGGTGAGTGCCGGCACCCCGCCGATATCTCCCGATACGGCCATGGCGAACGGCGTGCTCATGGAGCGGGGGAGCAAACTGGAGCGCAGGGTGTGGTCCAGACCGAGCAGATTCGACAGCGCCCAGGAGGAGGCCAGCGCTGTCGCGCTCCCCGCCAGTACACCCAGCACCAGCAGTAACCAGTGCCGCCGGATCAGTGCGCGCTGCTCGAAGATGGGAACTGCAAAAGCGACCGTCGCCGGGCCAAGGAGGACAACCAGCCAATGCGTGCCTTGGCTGTATTCCCGGTAGCTTACGTGAAAGGCGAGTGTCGATGCCACCAAAAGAAGAGGCGTGAAGACGAGCGGTGCGGAGATCCAGGTGGCTCTATGGCGGTGCAGCGCCTTTCCCAAGCCGTAGAGCCCGATAGTCAGCAGCGACCAGAATAGCCCATGCAGCAGCAAGATGTCATTGGGTAACATGAGTCTGATCTTCCCCCGGGTAGCTCANNCGATAACCGAGATCTATGACAAAAGCGGTAACCGTCATGATTAAAAGTGTGCCCACCACGATGACCGTGATGATCTTCAGCCCCANGAGCCCCAGAAATTCCGGATGATCCAGAACAGCCAAAACGGCAGGTACGAAGAAGAGCAGCATNTCGGCTAGAAACCAGTGCGCGCCCCGGCGCACCGTCAGTACGCTGAGTCGCCCGCCGGCCAAAAGGGCGAGTACCAGGAATAACCCGACAACCGAGCCCGGCAGCGCCAGGCCCGTGGCGCGCACGATCAGTTCGCCCGCCAGCCAGAAAAGCAGGATGAGCAGGATCTGGAACCACCGGCTGGAACGGCAGCGCCGCCGCCACAGGATCCTACTCTGAGATATGGTCATGAACGTGCTCCTTTTGTCACTCAAGTTACCGGTTGAAGCATAGGCCGGATTATGCTATGCGTAAAACGAATTTTATGACTTGGGCTGATTCCAAAAAGGAATAGATTATGGAACTCAGGACATTGCGGGCTTTTGTCGAGGTGGTCCGCCAAGGCGGTTTTTCGCGCGCGGCCAAGACCGTCTTCGTGACCCANTCGGCGGTCAGCAAGGCGGTGAAGCAGCTCGAGGATGAGCTGGGACTGCAGCTTTTGGACCGGATTGGCCAGAGCTGCAAGGTGACGCCGGCCGGTGAAATCGTGTACCGGCGGGCGCTGGCGATCCTGGCGCAGGGCGAGGACCTGAAGGCGGAGCTGGAGGAGTTGCGGGGCTTGAGGGGAGGGGTGCTCCGGCTGGGGGTCCCGCTGATCGGCAGCAACACACTCTTTGCCCGCTGGTTCGCAGCCTACCGAAACCGCTACCCCGGCGTGGAACTGAAGCTGGTGGAACATGGGAGTAAACGCCTGGAGGAACTCGTGCTGGCAGGCGAGCTGGATCTGGCCGCGACGCTTTTGCCGGTAAGCGATGATTTCGGTTGGCAGGAAGTCTGGCGCGAGCCGATCGACCTGCTGCTCGCCGTTGACCATCCACTGGCCGCCAGGGAGCGGGTGAGCTTCGCGGAGCTGGCCGACCACCCCTTCATCCTTTACGGGCCGGGCTTCGCGCTCAATCCGATGATTCTGGAAGCCTGCCGGGAGAGCGGTTTTACGCCGACGGTCGTGGCCCATTCGAGCCAGGTCGAGTTCATTATCGAACTGGTCGCCGCAAAGCTCGGCATCGCCCTGCTGCCGCGTATGATAGCCGAGCAGCGGCAGCACCCGATGACCAGGTGTGTGCCCATCGACACCCCCGAGCTCTACTGGCACATGGCGCTGATCTGGCGGCGCGGCGGTTATCTGTCGCCTGCGGCGCAGGCCTGGCTGGGATTGGCTGGAGCCGGGATCGCGCGCTAAAACGCTACGTTCTTTTGTGCTTGACAACGTTTTGTAAACGATTCATATTGCGCACCTCTAAAGGGGAGTAGTTATCGGCCAGAGAAAAGGCCGACCCGGATTCCGTCATCACGGTCGCAAGACCCGGAACCGGGGCAGATCAAACCTGTCAACAAGACCTTTATCCAGGCATTTATGCCGTGGGTAAAGGTCTTTTTTTT
>JGI24142J45722_1001716_pt1 | contig 10246 bp, 9 predicted proteins | sample BarGraIncu00431A_FD_45722 | JGI IMG/M metagenome (IMG submission 45722) | reverse complement strand
TCAATGTAATGGTCACCTTTTTTCTAATCTCAACTTCCTCATATTCTATCTGAATAGGTTCTATTATAGAATAGCATATAATGTAAAATAAAACACCCAAGTATTATGCATTCCATAATACTTGGGCATTTTCATATTTAAATTTAACTACGTTTATATTTAAGCTATTTCTATTTTTACTACGTCATATCCAGCTTCATCAATGGCTTCTTTAATAACTTCATCAGTTATATCTTCACTAATCTGAGCAGTTGCGAGATTTTCATCAAGACTTACCTCAACATCTTTTGCACCAATTTCCTTTAACGCCTCACTAACGTGATTTACACAATGCTGACAGCTCATACCTTCTATAGTTATTTTCTTTTTCATTTTTATTTCTCCTTCGATTCGTATTTTTTTATTTGATTTTTAATTCTATCTTAATGGCTTAAAGCCTTTTAAGCGTAACGCATTTGTTAAAACAGAAACTGAACTAAAACTCATTGCAAGTGCTGCAATAATAGGATTTAGAAGTGGACCTCCAAATAAGTGTAACACTCCCATTGCAACTGGTATTCCTAATGTATTGTAACCAAATGCCCAAAACAAGTTTTGCTTTATATTTGTTATAGTTTTCTTACTTAGTTGTAAAGCTGTAGGTACATCCATTANGTCACTTCTCATAAGCACAATGTCTGCGGANTCCATAGCTACGTCTGTACCAGATCCTATTGCAATACCAATATCAGCCTGAGCTAGTGCTGGTGCATCATTAATTCCATCTCCAACCATAGCAACNTTTCTGCCTTCNGCTTGAAGTTTCTTAACTTCACTCGATTTATCCTCAGGTAGAACTTCGGCTAGTATTCTATCAATACCAACTTGCTTTGCAATAGCTGCTGCAGTCCTTTTATTATCACCAGTTATCATNGCAACTTCTATTCCCATACTATGAAGTCTTTCTATTGCTTTTTTACTGTTTTCTTTAACAGTATCAGCAACTGCAATTATTCCACTTAACTTATTTTCTATGGCAATATACATTGGAGTTTTACCCTCTTCTGCAAGTCTGTTTGAAACATCTTCCAATTTGTCTAATGAAATTTCGCTTTCTATCATAAGTTTTCTGTTTCCTAATAATATTTTATTACCGTCTATACTAACTTCTATTCCATATCCAGGTATAGCTTTAAATTTATCTACTTTCTTAAATTCCAACGATTTCTCTTCTGCGTCCTTAACTATAGCCTCACCTAATGGATGCTCGGATCCTTTTTCTGCAGAAGCTGCTATCTGAAGTAAGAATTCCTCAGATGTACCATCTATTGTAACTATATCAGTTACTTTTGGTTTTCCTTCAGTAAGCGTTCCGGTCTTATCAAATACTATAGTTTGAATTTTATGTGCAGTTTCAAGCGCTGTACCACTTTTTATAAGTACTCCATACTCTGCACCTTTTCCTGTTCCAACCATTATTGCTGTAGGTGTTGCTAGTCCAAGAGCACAAGGACATGCTATTACAAGCACCGAAATGAATATTGTTAATGAAAATACTGCCGTTTCTCCAGAAAAATACCAAGCCAGTGACGAAACTAGAGCAAGTCCAATAACTACTGGTACAAAGTAACCTGATATGACATCTGCCATTGCAGCTATTGGAGCTTTTGATCCTTGAGCATTCTCAACTAAGGTTATTATTTGAGATAGCGCAGTATCTTTACCAACTTTNGTTACTTTAAACTTAATAGATCCATTTTTATTTATACTTGCACCAATTATGTTGCTACCAATGCTTTTTTCCACNGGCATACTCTCGCCTGTAAGCATTGACTCATCTACAGATGTAGTTCCCTCTACAACCTCACCGTCTACAGGCATTTTTGCACCAGGCTTAACTANTACTATATCNCCAACNTCAACTTCGTCAATTGGAATTTCTATTTCTTTATTATCTCGAACTATTGTGGCAGTTTTTGGAGCAAGGCCCATAAGTTTTTTAATTGCCTCAGAGGTTTTTCCTTTAGTTACTGCTTCCAAATACTTGCCAAGAGTTATAAGTGTTAGAATTACACCNGCTGACTCAAAATACATNACGTAATCCACATTCCCCATAATCGTTATTTCAAATACAGCATATAAACTATATAAAACTGCTGCCGAGGTTCCAATAGATATAAGCGAATCCATATTTGGGCTTAATCTAAATAATGATTTGAACCCAACTATATAATATTTTCTACCTGTATATATTATTGGTATAACAAGTAGTAATTGTANAATAGAATAAACCTCCATATGCATCATTGGATTAATAGCTTCAGGTAGATCTACNATCATAGGTACCATGGCAACTAATAACAATGGCACTCCAAAAATTGCAGATATTAAAAATCTATTCCATAGTGCTTTTATCTGTTTTTCCTTTTTTTCTTTATCAGCATCCACATTACTTTCATCCTCTATTGCCTTATATCCTGCCTTTTCAATTGCTTTCTTTATATCTGTTGTCCTTACTAAAGATGGTTCAAAAGAGATAGTCAATTTTTCAGTTGCAAAGTTAACATTTGATTCAACTACACCCTTAAGTTTTCTAGTTGTTCTTTCTATATTCTTAGCGCAAGCGGAACAAGTCATTCCCTCTAGCTTTAAGGTTTTATTAGTTGTTTGTACTACTAGTTTATACCCAGCTTTTTCAACTGCACTTTGTATATCTGATAATTTAATTTTTGACTCATCATAATTTATATTTAACTTTTCTGTAGCAAAGTTTACACTTGAATCCACCACACCAGGTAACTTTTTTGAAACTCTTTCTACGGCCTTAGCGCACGCTGAGCAAGTCATTCCCTCTATTTTAAGTATTTTATTTTCCATGTTGCTTCCCCCTTTATTATTTGTTGCCAATTAATTTAGCAAGTAATTCTACTATTTCGTCAACTTTTTCCTCACCTGTATTATTAATAAATGCATCTTTTACACAATGATTGAGATGCTGCTTTAATATCAACATATTTGCTTTTTTAAGCAGGGATTGCGCTGCAATTATCTGATTAGATACATCAATGCAATATCTACCATCTTCCATCATCTTTATTATCCCATCAATCTGTCCTCTAGATGTTTTGAGTGATTGAATGGCTTTCAATTGATCTTTATTCATTTGGATTATCCCTCCATATATTTCTAAGTTATAAATTTTCAAATTAATTCCCTACCCAGTGGGGGGGTGTTAATTCTTAAAAAAATATTAATCGAATAATATTTTTTTAATCTATAACTCCATACTAACATATTTATATGTGTTTTTTATGAAGAAANTATATTTATTTTATTTCTATCCTATTTTTGCTTTAGATATTTATCCCTTAACTCCTCAAGAACCAAAGGTTTAATGTCACCCGATACATCTATTAAAGCTAGTGTATTATTATCCTTCATAATTCCATAGACACCAATCTTATCAAAAGTTAGTGAAAGCTTGTTAATTCCCTTTTTACCCTCAAATGTAGTTATAGGTTTAGAGTCTGCGTCAATTATTGAGTATGACCCCTCNGGATTATCNAATTTTGTTANATCAATGGATAAATTAGTTTTAANTCCACTTTGTACTGCAGCTATAATAGGCGAAAGTTCATAACCAATTCCACTAATAGTTAAGCTTTGAGTCTTATCACTTATCTCTGCTTTTTTAACTAATATATCAATNGAGGTTTTATTTAAATCAGTACCATATATACTAGGTCTAGCAGGAGTAGCAGGACTAGTTTCAGCAGTATCACTAGTTGCAGTAGCACTGGTCGCATCTACAGCACTAACATCATCTACTACCTTAATAACTCCACCTATCATACCCATCCAGCAACTAAAGTTTATATCTTTGTCACCTGGGGTAAAATTTATAATATTCTCACCAGATTCTAATTTTTTTTCTACATTAATTGAACTGGCAACAATAGAATTATTACAAGAAGTTAGCTGCTCACCATTTATTATCCACTTCACAGGCACATTCTTTTGTACATATAATACACTAGGGGTGTACCCGCTTGCATTCGCAGTCATATTTATTACTTGAACTCCGTTTTCAACAGTAGCTTTTGTAGAACTTCCAGTAGAACTACTTGGGCTGGAAATTTTGCTCATTAAAGACATAGGGGATATATTAATACCAGCAAGAGCTAGACCACGATTACCCATAATGAGCCCAAGAACAACTATAAGTATCCCTCCAAATTTTACAAGTTGCTTAGTGTTATCCTTACTTAAAAGACCAGAAACAGCTCCAAATCCAAGCATTAAAGGTACTGTTCCAATCGAAAATATAAACATTGAGGTGGCCCCCAGTAGCGCACTACCTGTTCCAAGAGCATATAATTGCATAGTTTGAAGCGGTCCACAAGGCATAAACCCATTCAAGATACCTACAATAAAAGGAGTTTTTCCACTCTTTTTGATGTTGCAGGCTGCCCTTGGCAATTTTATGTTAAATTTTCTAAAAAGACTGTAGCCAGACATATTTAGTCCCATAACAATCATAAAGATCCCAGCCAAAACTTGAAGTCCAGCTTTAAATGGTATCGTAAGAGAAAAAACAGACCCTAGAGCTCCAACAATTCCACCAAGAATAGTGTAAGATATCACTCTGCCTAAATTATAAAATATAGCAGGTTTTAGTGATTGAAACTTACTCTTATTTTCTACACTTATACTTTGTGATAACATTATGCCACCGCACATGCCTACACAATGTAGTGATGTAAAAACACCCACTATAAATAGAACTAAATAAGATGCATTTTTCAGCTTAGATTCCATGTCAAAGCTGTTACCAGCCTTACTTAGAAGAAAAATTGCAAGAACTATTATTAGCATACCTATAATTTTAAAATTACCAGAATCCTCTGTACTATAACCAATTTTTGAAATTTTTTCTTTGAATTGTACAATATTGCACATTTCATCATCATATTCTAAAAATACACTTTCGCTTTTGTAGTCAGCCAGGACCTTAGTAACTCCATGGATACTCATAAGGGCCTTTTCTATTCTAGCTTCACAGGAAGTACATGTCATGTTGTAAACTTTAATGCTTTGTTTTTTACTACTCATAGGTCACCTCTTTATCGATTCTATTATCTGATTTAAATTATAATCTATCCACATGAAGATTTTATGAAGAAGAAATATTTTTATATTCATTTATCTTCTTCATATTTTCCCCACAATTACAGTATATAATATATGTATTATATTATTAAAATACAGGAGTGAAAAAGATGAATGATACAATGAAAATTTTAGTTGTTGATGACGAGCAGAAGGTTTTAGATGTAATTAAAGCCTACTTAATAAAGGAAGGTTTCGATGTTTTAACCGCATCAGATGGTAAGGAAGCTTTGGATATATTTAAAAATGAACAAATTCATTTAATTATATTAGATTTAATGCTTCCCAAAATTTCTGGTGAGAAGGTGTGTAACAAAATTAGAGCTACATCATCAGTCCCAATTATTATGCTTACCGCAAAAACTGAGGAAGATAATAAAATAGAAGGACTCGCTATTGGAGCCGATGATTATATAACAAAACCCTTCAGCAATAGAGAACTTGTTGGTAGAGTTAAAGCAATTATTAGAAGAACCTATAGAGATATTAACCCACTTGCCCAGCTATTAATTATAAATAATGGTGATCTTGAAATTAATATTGAAAAAATGATTATAAAAAAACAAGGTAACCCCGTATCACTGACATCTAATGAATTTAAAGTTTTAATTGCTCTGCTAACTAACCCTGGGCAAATTTTTTCAAGAGAACAATTAGTAAATAAAGCTTTTGGAATAGATTATGATGGTTTTGATAGAACTATTGATACTCATATTAAAAATATTAGGCAGAAAATTGAAGACGACCATAAAAAGCCACAATATATTGTTTCNGTATACGGAATGGGTTATAAATTCATCGGTTAATAGTTNTTGCATCTTAACTCAAATGAAAATATGAGGTGAATGAAATGAAATTGTCTTTATCAAAAAAATTATCNTTAGGGTTTCTTCTTACTGCNATTGTATCTATTCTTATTGCAGTATTAGTTTCAAATTCTATGATTGGTAAAAAATTTAACAATTATTTAATTGATGAGCATAAAAATAAAGTAGATAAAATTGCAACTACAATAGATGGCTTATACAACCAGAAAACAGGCTTTTCATCTACTGACAAAGATGAAATACTAAGATATGCTACTGCAGAAGAATTGTATATTGAAGTAAAGGATTCAACTGGGGTTATTCTCTTTACCTCAGGCAAATTAAATTCACAAAATAATCAAATGATGGGTTCAATGATGAGTTCAATGATGAATAATTTTTCTTCAATAAAGCCTGGTCAATACACCGAAGATAGTTACCCATTAAGCAAAAACAATAAGAAAATTGGGACCACAGTCTTTGGGTATTACGGTACCTCTTTTTTAAATGCAGGAGCACTAACTTTCAAACAAACCTTGAATCACTCCTTTTTTCTTTCCGGTTTCATAGCTTTGATATTTGGGTTAATAGTAAGCATTTTTCTTTCAAAACAAATATCCTCACCTTTAACAAAAATCACACAAACTGCTAATAGAATTAGAAATGGAGATTTAGAAGTCAGATCTCATATTACATCTAAAACCAAAGAAATAGATGATTTGAGAGATTCAATAAACTATCTTGCGAGAACACTACAAAAGCAAGAGGTTCTTAGAAAAAGATTGACGTCAGACATGGCTCATGAGCTTAGGACACCTCTTACTAATTTAAAATCACATATAGAAGCCTTACTAGATAAGGTTTGGGAACCTACAGAAAAAGTACTTACAAGCTTTTATGAAGAAATAGAACGCTTAATAAAATTAGTTGAAGGACTTAGCGATATAGCTAAACTTGAACAAACAAACTTAAGCTTAAATAAATCTAGGTTTAACTTATCCTTAGAACTTGAAAAAATAATAACTTCTTTTCAACCTCAATATAGTAATTCAGCTTTGAAATTCTTTTCAAATTTGGCACCAAATGTAGAAGTGTTAATGGATAAAGACAAATTAAAACAAGTAATGTATAATCTGCTTTCAAATTCACTCAAATATTCAAGAGCTGGTGGAGAAGTTACATTAACTCTAAAGTCTGACGTTAACAACATTACTGTAGAATTAAAAGACAATGGAATTGGAATATCGGAAAAAGATTTGCCATTCATATTCGAAAGATTTTACAGAAGCGATGAGTCCCGTGATAAAAATACTGGTGGTACTGGTATTGGTTTGACTATTGTAAAAGCAATTGTCGAATCTCATAATGGTACCATTAATGTAAAAAGCAAGTTAGGTTACGGAAGTACTTTTGTACTTACATTTCCTAATTCAATACTAAAGCCAGATGACTAAAATCATCTGGCTTTAGTTAAAGATTTTTAATGATGTTAATGGTGTTAATAATATTTTCTTTACTTATACTATTTTCCTTTGCCACTATTTTACCGTTTTTAGTATATATTATACTTGGAGCCTCTATTGTTCCAAGTCTTGCTGCTAAACTAGCATTTTTATATACATCAATTTTATTTATTTTTATTAAATCTCCCAATTCATTTTCTACTTCTTCTATTTCACTAATAAGTTCTATGCATTTTCCATCTATTGGAGACCACAGGTAAATTAATCCTATCTTCTCCTTTTGCATTATTTCATTTTCAAATATTTCAGATTCAGCAATATACTTTTCCACTCCTACCCCTGCAATAGCTCCATCTCCAACTGCAGTTGCAACTTGTTTTAGAAGTTTTTCTCTTACATCACCAATAGCAAAAACACCCTCAATTTTAGTTTCCATATTTTCATTAGTAATAATGTACCCATTTTTAGTTAAATTTAGTTTTCCCTTAAATATCTCAGTATTAGGATTGTACCCAATAAATAAGAAGCACCCATCTACAGGTATCTGGGTAAGTTCGTCAGTTTTAACATTTTTAAGTTCTACTTTATTTAATCTTTCTTCTCCATCAAATGAATTTACAACTGAATTCCATATGAACTCCATTTTAGAATTTTTTATAGCTTGCTGCTGAGCTATTTTATTTGCGTCCATTATACCTTCGTCGTGGATTACAGAAACTATAACTTTTTTAGCAAATTTAGTTAGGAACATTCCTTCCTCAATAGCCGCGTCACCACTACCAATAACCATAACTGTTTTATCAGTATAATAAGCAGCGTCACANGTAGCGCAAAANGATATACCCTTATCAAATAAAAATTTTTCTTCATTTATTCCATTTGTTAATCTTGGTTTTCCNCCAGTTGAAACTATTACAGCTTTTGCATGATAAATCACTCTAAAAGTTTCTACAAGCTTATCCTTTCCATCAAGATCAACGACTTTTACATCTGTTAACTTAAATTTAACTCCNAAGTTTTTAGCTTGTTTCTTAAATAAATTCATTAGATCTATTCCTGANATNCCTTCCGGGAATCCTGGATAATTCGCTATTTCATTAGTATATGTAGCAAGNCCTCCCACTAATGANTTTTCTATTAAAAGTGTTTTAAGTTTAGATCTGCCGCAATAAATTGCGCTGGTTAATCCGGCAGCACCGCCACCTACTATAATCACGTCATAATATTCATGTTTCTTTTCCATGATAATTCCTCCATTAAAAAAATTGNGNCCTATAAAATAATGGTGGCTTTTGGCCACCATAAAATTCTCAAATTAAATATTTTACTAATATNTTACTTCCTATCCATGCACCAGCAAATATAAATACCCAGTATATCCANCCATGTAGNGACATAGATGCCACTCCACTAAATAGAGCACCAATATTACATCCAAATGCTATTCTGGCTCCATATCCCATAAGAAGTCCACCTANCACAGCACCGATTACTTGCTTCCATGATTTTATTTTCTTNATTTTAAATTGAGATGCAAGTAATGTAGCTAGTAAAGCCCCAACAATAATACCAATATTAGATACAGAATGTAAATCATTGATAAAGCTACCGCTTAATGCAGCTGCATTACCTTTTTGTTGAAAGTAAAACCATTTTTCAGGTTGTCCACCTATTGCTTGATAAATCCAACCTGCCCAGGTTGCAAATGGAGTGGTTACACCCCATGCTTTGCCGACAGCCGCAAGCATAGCAATATTCAATAACCCTAGAATAACAGCACCAACAGTGTAAGGCCAAGGATCCTTTAAAAACTTTTTATAATAAACATTCTTTTTTATGTCCATGATTTCACCTCCCTGATAATGTAAAAATATAATTACTTAGTTTTTTCTATATAAACTTCCCATTCTCCGTCATCCACTTCTTCAATTTCCACGTTGTGACCTTCTTTTCTTGCCCATTCTGGTATGTTTTTCATAGCACAACTATGATCAATTTCAACTACTAAAACATCGCCAATCTTCATAGTAGCAAGTTTTTTCTGAGTCTTTATTAAAGGTACTGGACAAACTTCCCCTAAACAATCTAATCTTGTTTCTGCCATTTTGTTTTCCTCCTAAAATTATATTTTAATTGATTAATACTTTTATTACTTTATTCTTTTGATTTTCTATTTCCAAACCAATCTGCAAATACAAATAAAGCTAGTAACATACCAAATTGAAACAATAGTGCCAGTGGCCATCCCAAAACATCTGGTAAAAATACGCCTTTCTTAGGCATAAATTGTCTTGACCACCATCCAAAGTCCTTTGCTCCCCATAGTGATCCAACTATGAAAAATACTAAGGCTAGCATCTGCATCATAAAACCTTCTCCTACTCGCATTAGAGTTCCAGAAGCGCATCCTCCAGCAATTACCATACCTATACCAAACATCGTAGCCCCTATTGCAGTATGTATTCCAGCTGGTGAAATATTGCCCGGTACTGGTGATCCTTTTGATGCAGCTGCAAATTGTAGTGCTGCAAATCCAACACTTGCTGTTGCAATTGCTATAATTACCGCTTTTGTAAGAGATGTACTTCCTGTTAAAACAGGATCTCTTAAAGAAGCAGTGAAACAAAACCTAGACCTTTGAAGTGTAAATCCTAATGCTACACCAAATCCCCACATAAGTGCTGATTTTGGAGATCCGCTAGCAATAAAAAAGCCTATGCCTACTATTGCAATAAGTAACCCAACTCCAAAAGGAATTTGATTTACTCTTTTCTTTCTTATCCTTTTTGTTATGGTTGTTTTAATTTCTCCCATATTTTCACCTCCTAA
>JGI24142J45722_1001710_pt1 | contig 10274 bp, 12 predicted proteins | sample BarGraIncu00431A_FD_45722 | JGI IMG/M metagenome (IMG submission 45722) | reverse complement strand
GCGGCCTGATTCAACCTCTACCAGTTCACCGAGTAGCTGCCAGTCACCGCCGTTCAGGTAGCGGGTGATAGTCGCTTGCTGTGCTTCCAGGCCCAAGCCGCTGGCTCCCTGTTTCGCTGTAGATACCCGGCAGTATGATACGAATTTCCCGTTTGCCATGACTTCCCCCTGTTACCTTGTAATTATCTTGCACGTTCGTCTAAGATAGTTATATACCAATCAGGGGAGAAGTCAACAGGGAAAAACAAGGGAGGTAAAAAGGGAATTGGTCTCTGAATTCGCCCTGTAGTGGGTCGCAATGTCAAAGGGCAGATAGATGGCTGCGGGGATTGCTCAAAGGGTGTTGGTCAGCGCCCTGCTCATCCTGGTGGAGTGAAACAGGGCACCGTTTGTGTCAATCCTTGGCTGATTCAGGAGGTGTGAGCTTGCCAGCTTCGGAAAGTATCCGGTAATACTCTCGCCACTCATCCGGCCCTGCATCCTTCGCCGGTCGCATAGCAAGGAGCTGATCGTCGGTGTAATTCTCTCCGGTGGTTACCGCCGTGCCTGTCGCCCTGGTCCCTGGTTCGTTCATGGGTTGCTGTCTCCTTTTCCAGTGTCGCGCTACTCGCCCAGCAAGTAGAGTGACTTCCTCGGCCCCACCCTCAGCGGCCCAGATTACACTTCCTTCCGTCAGCTGGACTGCCAGCTCATAAGGATCAGTCACCACCAGGCCCTCCAGGGTAACAGCTGCGGGGATCTTCTCACAGGCTTCCATGCCTTCCCTTGGGGGGTATCCTAGAAGTGCGCTCTCCTGATCCCCGCCGGCGAGCAAGTCAAGCTTCGCCTGGCGCAGTGCCTCTGCTTGGGTACCGCCGTAGATCGCTTGCACCGCTCCCAGGTCGACAATGTAAGCCACGCCTATCGAGGCAATAAAGACGATCCTCTCTTGGCGTATCCTGCCCTGCGACTGCAAGGCCTGGACCTCGGCCCGGGTTCCCTTGACCACAGGTTTCACCTCGGGGGCTGCATCCTGGAGCATCAGCGAGCGCTCGGCGTTGATAACCGTCCCCCCTTCCATATCCTCGTAGTGGAACCAAGGAGAGCGGAATAATAACTGAGGCGGCGCCCACAACCCACCACGCTCCTTTCCGGATTCTTCGGACATGTTAGCACCCCTCCACTTCGTTTCGGTCTGTGCTTGGGTCACTTGATTGACCACTGGCCTATGTCAACGCTGGCCGCGCCGGGGATTAACCGCCCTTTCGGCATAGCATAGGCGTGTTCCGTAAAGATCTTGTCCAGGTGCTGCGCCTCGGCATCGCTGATTGACCTGGTTTGGTACTCTGTCCCGCTGTGAGGCTTCACCAGAATCGGCCGAATGGCGTAACCGGGAGGGATCGCGGCAACTTCGGCGATTATGTCATCGTAGCTTTCCCCGGGGAGTCCCAACAGCACGTTGCCGTAGTAGCCGATTTCGTACTTGTTCAGCAGGTCGAGTGCCGCGATAATCTGCGCGCTGGTGATCTGCTTGTTCATGGCTTCGAGCTTCGCATCAATAAACGACTCGACGCCCACCAAAAGCTGGTGACAACCCGAATCTTTCGCCGCCTTCGCCATTTCCTCATCAAAACGTCCGCCCTGATCGCCGCGCCCCAAATAAGGCCGCGCTCTTTCATTCCCTCGCAGATTGTCAAGAATCGATCCTTGCGGACGTTCAGCGTATTGTCGTTGAAGACAATCAAGGCGACACCGTAAGCTGCCCTGTACTCGTCAATTTCGGCAAAGACGGACTCCAAGCCGCGGAACTGGAAAGCGCAGGTGTGAGCACAGAACCGGCAAGAGTGCGGGCAACCTCTCGAAGTGAGCACACCCATGAACCGGGTGTTGTGCAGCTCGTTGTAGCGGTCAATGCCGAAACCTTCGTAATCGGGATACGGCAAAGTGTCGAGGTTCGGCTTTTTCCCCTGGATGATTCCCCTGAAGGTAAGCGCCTGCTCGATGACAAGCTCCCCCTCGCCCACCACTACCGCGTCGAAGTGCTGTAGCATCTCCAGCGGCTTGAAAGTTGCCAGCTCCCCACCGATGACGGTATGAATGCCACGTTCCCGGCACCATCCGGCAACAGCCTGGTTGAACTCGGCGAAGCGGTGAAACCCTGTGAAGAGCACAGCGTCCGCGCCGTGCAGCTCCTCAAGGTCGTGACTCTCCACGTTGGTGTTTAGAACCTTGACCCGGTGGCCCAGCTGCTTCAAAACCGCACTGACCATCATAAAGCCGATCGGGTAACAACACGGCTCAGTTACCGGGAGGTTGTAGTTTGGAAGGATCAAAACGACGTTCATCATCTTCTAGTCCCCGGCACATAGAGGTTTTGGCTTGCCATAGCGAGATAGTCACCCGGCCCCCAGCTTTTGGCCGGCTGCGCTGCCTGTGACCAGTTCGGGGGTGGCGGGGCAGGAGACTCGGGAATCGGGAGAAGGGGGTATTTCTTCTTTTGTTCCGGCTTGCCCTTATCCGCATCCAGGGGAAGGCCGTCAGGCCGAAGCATAGCGCCAAGCTGCTGATTCATATCCTGGCCCCATTGTGAGGCCGCCCCGTTGGGTCCAAAGTCATTCGGCGCGCCCTGCCCGATTGCGTTGTTGAGTTGCTGCGGGCCTGATGGTCCACCAAGGGCTTGAGCTATGGCCGTGTCATAAATTCCCTGTCGAGCACCTACCGTCAGGGGGGTTGTGCTACCGCCGTCAGCCCCGCTACCATCGAATAATCCACCCATGATTTTATCCCCTCTGGCTGGCCGACTTCGCCCGCCTGGTTGCCCCGGTCCGCGGGGCTGTTTCAAGCCTTCTTGAATTGGAAAGTTTTTCCGTCCATCAGCGACGTAAACAGGAATTCGTTCACACCGGCAAGCTCGGTGTTCTCTTCACTGAGGGCCTTATGTCCTTCAGCCGCAATCCATGCCACCGCCATCACGTTTTCTGTTTGCTCAAAGGTTTCATCAAGGAGCTGCGCCGCCAGGTCGCACGCTGCCGGGTCAAGACCTGCAGCACGGGCACCGTCCAAGAAGCCCAACAAGGCCTGGTGGCGCTCCAACATTTTTTCGTAACTATCGATCTGTCTTTGCTTCGGTTCTGTGGTCATTCCTCCACCGCCTCAGCTTCTACGTCCACAACGTTTCCCGGGTCGCTGCCTATCGCCTCGGTCTCTTCGGTGACACCCATTCTCATCTTTTCTGCCTCAATGACTGCGCTAGCCCAAATCTGCGCTACGTTCTGGGTACTCTGGCCTCGCTCCAGGCGTTCCTTGTCATAGAGGACGCCATACGTAATTGACAGGTCCTTAGCGCTCGCCTGCGCCAGTTTGGCCGGTGTCATCTCTGCCAGCACTGATACCTGCTTGTGAGCGAGAATGTCGGCACGATTGTTTTTGTAGACTTCAACGTCAATATCCTCCGTTGCCAGGTATGGCCGCAATCTTTCTATAACTGCAGCCTTGGAACACCCAAAGAACCGGGCGATATCGTTGTAGCTGACAGCTTTGAGCCGTAGCTCCAGGGCCTTCTCAAGGTTTATTTTTTCGGGGACNCCCCCCCGCCGTGGTTTAACCGCCGGTACTGCAGCTTTCTTTTTCGTCATCCGTTTTGCCTCCTGTCGTGAGTTTCCCTTTTGGGATTGCTCGGGGTAGGGTCAGCGCGAACCGTCCCCCTCTTATTTCGTCTGGTCAATCGGTAGGGCGGACGGGTCTGGAGACCCTACCCATCTGTGGGGCTGATCCTCTGCCGCCTCTGGAAGTCTTCGAAGGTCGAGAGGTGGGCAGCTCGGTACTTTCTCAGTGCCATGTCGAGGCCTGCGCCGTCCTGGTCGAGGAATGTGGTCTTTGCTTCCTCCACAAGCGCCTTGAGTGCTGGCACCCTGCCGGGGTCGGCTCTCTTGAGATAATCGAGGCAGCCGAGAGGATATGCCGCCCTGACTTCATCGAAAGCAATCCTGATCATCCTCACCGCCTTCTCCTGATCAAACATCTCTGCCTCCAGCTGATACGCTGCCTGCATGTTAGCGCCCTCCTTATTGGCGTTCCCTGCGGTCTTTTTCCGTGTTCCCCTTACAGAGGTATGCGTTTAGAAAGTTTGGCGCGAATTCATTGCTACGGTTCAACTGTTTTTTGCTCCCTGGCCTTTTTCAGGCGCTCTTGCATCTGTTCTTTCTGTTCCTCGGTCAGTTCCCGCTTTGAGCGGTACGGATTCTTGCCCATACGAAACGGATACAGTGGGCACTTCTTCACGGTGCAATTGTCAATCTCGCTACGCTGATCGCTTGTGCAATCCCTGCACTTCAAGCGGATTGCCTTCACGGGGTTGGTGGGGGCGTCCTGGTTGTCTCTCACGTCTTCGGTCATGTCTGATCTCCCTTGCCCGTTTTCGGGCCGATGCACCTCTACTTCGGAGGCTTTATTCTTTTCAATCTCAACCATCAAAATCTCCTTCCCCCTCAACTTCTAAATCTACTTCAAGCGGGTGCTTCAAGCGGGTGCTTCAAGCGGGTGCTTCAAGCAGTTTTTTCTGACGCGCCTTCTCTTGTGCGGCCCTTCCCCCCGCCGCCGCTCTACCAATCCATTCGGTGTAAGCAGTTTGGGCTTTGTCGAATTCACGTTTAACTATGGCATTGGTCAGCCGGGATCCTGAGTTTATCAACCATCCCGTGCGGGTGAGCGTTAGGCGATAGCCATCCTTCCAATCCCTTTCAGATACCCCCAACTGCCTGGCAATCAGCCAGTCATCATCCCCGATCGCGCCATCATCTTCCGTCCACATCAGCGTCATAAGGTGGAAGGCCTTCTGTCTTTCATCAGCCGTCAACGTTGACCACTCGGGAGCCGCGAGAATGTCATTGACCGGATAATAAATTTTCGGTGGTCTTTTTTTCTCAGCACTTACCTGAGCAAGGGCCGGCGCCGTCGTCTGGATCTGCTCGGCACTGATCCACCCCTTTGTCAGAAAAGCCTCTAGAAACTCTAGCCGGTCTCGGTCAGCACAATGTGCATGGCGGCAATGAACGTCAAAGGATGCATATTGAGGTGGTGAGGCGTTGGCTATGAAGGTCGCGGTATCTTCGCCCTGGTCGGTGTGCTGATCCTCGAACGGGCAGGTGATGTGCTGCTTGCCATCCTCCCTGAGGCTCCCACGCCGGTATTGAGGATCGACAGCTTCCACGACGCTGAAGCCGGGGTTTTGCGCGGCCCAGGTGCGAAGGTCGATTACTTCCCCGGTGGTGCGGTTGATAAACTCAAAGGACCGCGGGGGAGCTGCTGCGGGGCCTGCCTGGTTGGTTGCCCTCCCTGATGTGACAGCGGCACCCAGGGGGATGAAGTGATCCACGTTCAGCGGCGCGCCGTCCTGGTGACCGGCAAAGGCGTGGCTCTCATGTCCATCGAGGCAAGAGGGCAGATAATGTGCCCGCGTCCTTTCAAGGCAGGTAGCGTCAAGGCACTCCATCAGGTGGAAGGGGATGATGCTTTTGATTCCCATGGCTAGCAGCGCGTGTTCATCAGCATCAACCGGACGCGACAGGGGAATGACCACGCGGAAACGTGGATTCATCTCGGTGAATGTAGTATCAGCGGGGTCAATGGTCTTGCCGTTGGAGCCTTTCTTTTCCTTGCTGGTCCAGCCATGCGAGTGTGTGGTGTACCAAGCAGCCATGGTGCCGGGGAACAACTCTACAACCTCTTTTATCCTCGGTTGCCCGTGGTCGAAGTCGAGGCAAACGCCAGATGCTGAGACAAAATTGCCCTTCTCCCTGGAGCCGGTGATGATGGCCGGAGCGAACATCATGCCGTCCTTTCCGGACCTCACGTCATGCTCTGCGAAGAGCTCAAAAAAACCATCTCGATCAAGGTGGAGCGGTATAGCCTTCGGGTGGTATTTGCTGGTGAACTTGCTGAACTGCACCAAAGGGGCTGTTTTCATTTCGCCCCCCTGCTCTGCTTGATTTGTCTGTAAAGATCGGTCCGCGCCCGCAAGAGTCGCTTTGCATTAAGGGTGAGGCTTCCCACTGCATACTCGGCAACTGCGGTGCGGGTCGGCTCGTCATCGGGAAAAACAAATACTGTCCTACCGGTTCCCCGGCTGTTGTTCATCTGAGTCTGAGGTTGATGGTGTGTGGCCGCGATAACTGCGCGGGCAAGATCCAGGTCGTGAATATCCATCCGGTGTGTCTCCTGTGGTCGTGGCTCGCCTCCCCCTTTAAAAAAGCGCCACACGACTCTGTTGTCGGTTATGCTGCCGCTTGTGCCTCGGTGGTGCTACTGAAAACCCGCGCATCGAGGAAAGCGTCAAGGTCGACTCGGCGATACCGGACAGAGCGCCCGAGCTTGCTGAAACTCGGGCCTTTACCGTTCCACCTCCATTGTTCCAAGGTGGACGGTCGCACGTTCAGGTATGCTGCAGCCTCGGGTGTCGTGAGTGCTGCCGCTGCAATCGCAACAGTACGGATTATCTCGGTGGGTGGTGAAACTGTGGGATGTCCTTTTAGCATTTCCTGCCTCCTGTCTCGTCTCGTTGGGTTGACTTCGATAGAGGCAGGAAAACAGATTATTCGTGCATTGGATAGGTGGAACTGTTACAGGGGAGGAGGGGGGGAGGTTACAGCAAAGCCGCTGTTTAGGCGGCTTTATTGGGTGGGTAGGTTGTTTTTATTCCCTGTTTTTTTAGTAGCCGGTGGGTGGCGGGCCGCCCCCCTTCTTTGGGTTTATGAGCGTTGATATCCGGTCAATTGCTGCCTGTGAAAGGCCCTTGCCGGAAAGCGCTGCACTGATCTGTGGCTTGATGGCCCGGTCGATCCTGATCTTCTTGTTTTCAAATAGATCGAGCCAAACATTGACAGCCGTGGCCAGTTCTTCCGAATAGTATCCATGTGATGGGTCAAGATAACTAGGTGCTTCAAATGAACTGACTTGAAGTTCCTGTTTTTGTTCAAACCGCTCAACCTCTTTCATCAGAAAAATATATTGTTCATTGGTTGGATATACATACGCAGGGAAATCATAATCAGTTTGCGGCAAACAGGCGGCAATACTAAGGATGCCTATCTCAACATAATGCTCTATTAACTCTCCGGTGACTCCCCATCGTTCAGCCAACTGTGTGGAGGTGTACCAAGCTCTATCTCCTAATTTCATTTCCGTATCTCCTCACGGTCTCCGAGTAAAACCGGGGAAGCTGGTGGAGATCCCAGCTTGTCGAGTGGCCGCTCTATCCCCGGAAAATGAAAGCCTGATTCGCCATGCTGAGGGCCTCTTACTCTGCCTTAGCCTGCATCTGTATCACCTGCCCGTGCTGTTTCTTGACCCGCTCCAGAATGGCATCGGTGATCTTCTGCATGGGGTTCCGGAGCCGTTCCAACTCCATGATGATGTACCCGCCAGTCACGTCGTCTTCCTGCCGTTTGTGGTTCAGAAGATCCTTCAGGGTATATTTGGACAAATCCAGGCTTTCCGCGATTGTGGCAAAGGTCCGGCGTAGGTCATGACAGGAGAACTTTATCCCTGTGGCGGCAAAGATTTCCGCTAATGCGCGTTTCGGGCTGACAATGTGCCCCGTTTTGCCCTCACCCGGGAAGACATAGGGGGAAGCAAGGCGGGACTCGGCGAGAGCAACCCGGGTGTCGATGGCCTGCCGCTGCTTCACGGTCAGGGCCTCTGCTGTGACTCTTGCCGCTGTCTGCGCCGCTAAAGCATCCTCAAGTTCCACCTTCAGCCCCTCTTGGCGGTTCACTAGGAGTTGGTAAAGATAGCTGCTCAGGGGGAGCATGTGCAGTTCACCATTTTTGGTATCGATTATGGTGAAGCTGCCTTCTTGGAAGTCCACCCGGCTCCATTTGAGTGTGGCGGCTTCCTTGCGCCGGAGGCCGGTGAAGAGGAGGAAAAGCAGGTAGTCGCGCACTATGCTGTTGTCTAGGGCGATGACGGCCTTATACCATGCCGGCAGACTGGTATTTTTGATGAGGGTTTGCCGCCGGTCCACATTGAACCAAGCCTTATGTTTACGGGAGGAAAGCACGTTGACGGGGTTATTGTACAGGGAGTTTCCGTCATCCGATTCGAAAGTGTAATTCAGGACGGCCCGCAGGGTCCGCATGCAGTTGTCAGCTGCCGCCTCCTTCCGCTTGGGTTCAGGATCTACGACAGCCTTTAGCTTTGCTTTCCCGCCTGGTTTGACGGCGCCGGGATCGGCAACTTTCTGGAGAGTTTGGTATCGCCTCTTGCCGTTGGCGATGCCGAGGTGCCGCTCAAGCACCATGTCGCGGGTGATATTGGCCGCCGGACGGGTCAACCAATCGGAGAGGTATGTCTTTAACAGGTCCTTGTAGTTGGTAATGGTGCTCTCTTTCAAGTTCCCCTTCTGCACATAGTCGTCAAGTGCTGTCTGAAGAGTGACGGCCTTTTGCCTTTTTTCCTCGGTATCCTTGCGGGCCTGTCGCTTCCCTTCGTTTGGGTCACTCCCTTTCCCCATGTCGGCAAGCATCCCCTCGGCACGTTTCCGGGCCAGCTCCGCTGTGATCTTATCGGCGGTGTCGATCTTCACCCGCACCTGTTTGCCATTGACCCGGCGCATGACGAAGTAGGTTTTCCCGGCTGTCTTCTCCTGCTCCTTACTCGGTTGAGCACCTGGCCTCATCGCAGACACCCGGGCGCCAAAGCCTCTCAAGGTGTCGTCGAAATAATCGATTCTCCCCTCAGTGGGCCGCCCAAGTCCTTCAACGCTTGTCTTGGTGATATGGATTACCGGCATGATGCCTCCTGTTTTTTGTTACCCACGAATCTCTGGGTAACACCGGGGTAACACTTTGGAGCGAACAGAACAAAACAACGTAGAACATAAATATGGTATAAATAGCTAATAGTCAAGAAAAAATAGAAGATCGTAGAACAGGAGTAGGGAGGCAGATAGGGCCAATTCACAAACTACGAATCTGGGGGTCGGGCGTTCGAATCGCTCCAGGCGCACCATAAAAAGAGGGCCTACGTTTTTTTCGTAGGCCCTCTTTTTTTCTGCGCCTTCGGGGTTGGGTGACTCCTTGGAAAAAGCACCGGGCAGGGCAAAAAAAAGGCCGGATGTCTTCGGCCCCGTGCGCTGCATTTTACCACACCATCGGCGCTAGCTGCGGCGACCGGCTACTTGAACAAAGCGATATAGTCGGAAAATACGTATAATTTCCCCCGCTTACTGCCAGTTATTTCCCTTAGTATGCCGAATTGTTCCAGATCCACAATAAGCTTGTACGCCGATGCTGTTGAAATTCCAGCAACGTCACCGACCTTCGCGGCGTCTATGATCGGCTTTTGGTATAAGTAGAGTATCACTTTCTGGGCGTTTGCGGTCCTACTGCCGAGTGCCTGTATCTGGAGATCCACTCGCTTCTGCAGCCTCAGAATGCTGTCAAAAGTCTGAACTCCACTTTTGGCGGTCTCTATTATTCCGACCAAAAAGAACTTGAACCACTGGAGCAAATCATCCTTTTCTCTTACCCTCATCAGATTGTCGTAGTATAGAGTGCGATTTCGTTCGAAAAAATCTGACAAATACAGCACAGGTTGTTTCAAAATTCCCTTGCTCACGAGGTAAAGAGGTATAAGCAGCCTGCCGACACGGCCATTGCCGTCTAGAAAAGGATGTATGGTCTCGAATTGGTAGTGCACAAGTGCGATTTTTAAAAGCTCAGGGAAGTAAAATTCCTCGGAATGAACAAAATTTTCGATGTCGCCAATCAGTTCATCGATGGAATGGTGAACCGGGGGGACAAAAACCGCGTCATTGATGGTCGCGCCACCGATCCAGTTTTGGCTTTGCCGAAACTCCCCTGGCTGCTTGTGCTCGCCGCGCACTCCCTGGAGCAGAATCTTGTGCGTTTCTTTGATCAGACGGGAGGAAAAAGGGAGTACCTTAAGATTCTCTATCGCGTCGTTCATCGCAGCGACGTAATTGTGCACTTCTTCCCAGTCATCCCGCTTATCTAGGGCGACATCCTCTTTGTCCAGGAGAGCCTCTTCCATGTTCGTTTGGGTGCCTTCGATCTTGCTGGATTGCGTTGCCTCCTTCACGACATGCATCTGAACGAAAAGATCGAGATTGGGGATATGTTCCGAATACATATCAAGCCGGCCCAAATGGCGGTCAGCCTGCCCAAGCATCTGGATCAGCGACATGTCATCTATGGCCCATTCTCGGTCAATGAAGTTCGGTTGAAAACTCCTGTAATGACCTTGCTTTATATACTTCCCGGCTTGAAACCTGTTCA
>JGI24142J45722_1001695_pt1 | contig 10335 bp, 9 predicted proteins | sample BarGraIncu00431A_FD_45722 | JGI IMG/M metagenome (IMG submission 45722) | reverse complement strand
GCATCGATGCGGGCCACCTGCGGTGTGCTGTCCGCCCGCAAACCCATCATGCGACCGGAGAGTTGGTCGACCAGTTTGAAAGTCTGCAGATCCAACGCCGCCCCGGCGCCGGTGAGCAGCGATTCAAGATGCTCCAGCAGGGGCGGCATAACCAACTCGTAACCATAGCAACGCGCTGTATCGAGCAGGTTGCGACGAAGTTCTTCGATGTGCCGCGCTTCAGACGGCAAGACATCGGCAATGTGATCCGGCAGGACCCAAGCAGACATGTGATTTTGGGGAGCTGTTAAAAACGTGATTTTACCGGGCTATGGGACTGGAATCGGTCACAGCAGCCACCAAATAAGCAGCGTACCGGAGAATAGGGTGCACAGCCCGAAGAAACGCAGCTGGCCATCAGTCAACTGAAGGATCTGCAAAAACATTTGGCGCCAGCGTGCAGGAGACAAAAACGGAAAAAGGCCCTCGATCACCAGAACGAGGGCCAGGGCCAGCCAGAAGGTCTTAGCGTCCAAACCCGTTTCTTCTCATCTCACTTTTTGGTCGGCGCGGGGGCCGCGTTGCCGCGCAGGACTTTGAAAAATTCGGAGCTGGAAGGATCCACCACCATCACATCGCTCTTCTTGTTGAAGCTGGCCTTGTAGGCATCCAGACTGCGATAAAACTGCGCAAACTGGGGGTCACGCCCGAACGATTCCGCGTAGACGCGCGCAGCATCGCCATCGCCCTCGCCTTTGATTTTCTGGGCGTCCCGGTAAGCGTTGGCAATCGTGATTTCCCGCTGGCGATCCGCATCAGCGCGAATTTTTTCACCCTCGGCCGCACCGGTTGATCGCAATTCATTCGCCACACGCTTGCGCTCGGCTTCCATGCGCCGGTAAACCGACTCGGTGATGGCATCCACATAGTCGACCCGCGTGATGCGCACATCAATCACGTCCACGCCCCAGGGTTTGGCGCCACGCACCTGAGCCAGCACCTCGCGTTTCACATCCGCCATCAATGCTTCACGCTTGTCGGACAGGAGTTCCTTCACTGTACGTTTGTTGACTTCTTCCTGAAATGCATTTCGAACCACACGATTGAGCTGACTGGCGCCAGCCGATTCGTTGGTGCCAACATTTCGAATGTATTCAGTCGGCTCTGAAATGCGCCAACGCACATACCAGTCGATCACCACCCGCTGCTTCTCCGCCGTCAGCACCGGTTCATTGTCAGTGCTGTCCAGGGTCAACAATCGCTTGTCGATGTAAGACACATTCTGAAACGGTGGCGGCAGTTTGAAGTTCAAACCGGGCTCGGTAATGACTTCCTTGATCTGCCCCAAGGCGTACAAAATACCAAATTGCCTTTGATCCACAACAAACAGCATCGAACTGGCAAGCGCAAGCGCCACCAGAAACGTTGAAAAAATAAGACCTAGTCTGTTCATGCTGGACTCCTAGCGGGTATCGCGATCACGGCTACGGGCAGCGTCCCGGGCACGCGCGTCAATGGTGGGAACAGCTGCCGAATTCGTCGGTGCCGTCGCGGGCGCCGTCAACGCAGCGGCATCAGCACCCTGCCCCGTCATCTGGACAATTTTGTCGAGTGGCAGGTACAACAAATTGGAGCCCTGCCGGGAGTCAATCATGACCTTGGTGACGTTACTGTAAATTTGTTGCATGCTGTCAATATACATGCGGTCGCGTGTGACCTGCGGTGCTTTCTGGTACTCCGTCAGCACGGACCGAAAACGCTGCGCATCACCTTGCGCCTGCGCCACAATTCTTGCCTTGTACGCATCGGCCTCTTCCTTCANNCGTGACGCAGAACCGATGGCCCGTGGCACCACATCGTTGGCGTAGGCCTGTGCTTCATTCTTGGCCCGTTCACGCTCTTGGCCGGCTTTGAGCACATCATCGAAAGCGGCCTGCACTTGCTCGGGAGGACGTACACCGCTTTGTTGCAAGTTGACGCCAACCACTTCAATGCCGACCTTGTAGCGGTCGAGTATCTTTTGCATCAAGGCACGTACGCGCGGAGCGATCTGGTCCCGTTCTTCAGCCAATGCACTGTCCATGCGCATTTTGCCAACCACTTCACGCACGGAGGTTTCTGCTGCCTGAACCACGGCCGCCGTCGGGTCCTTGCTTTCAAACAAGAAAGCGCGCGCATCATTGAGCCGGTATTGGACCGCAAACTTGATTTCGACAATGTTTTCATCTTGAGTCAACATGGCGGACTCTCGCAGGCCGGTGGCCTTGATGATCGTGTCGCGCCCGACATCCACCGAGCGGATCTGGGTCACAAAAACAAGTTCATGGCGCTGAATCGGGTAAGGCAGACGCCAGTTAAAACCGGCACCCACGGTCGAGCGGTATTTGCCAAACTGGGTGATCACCGCTTGTTGACCCTCTTGCACAATGAAAAAGCCTGTTCCCAACCAGATCAACAGTACAACGCCAACAATCAGGCCAACGCCAATCCCGGCGCTCTTCATGTCTGGCTGAAAGCCACCACCAGAACCATTGCCACCACCGACACCGCCGCGGATCGGGTTCTTCACATTACCAAACAAGCCACCCAATTTGCGATTGAAATCACGCCACAACTCGTCGAGGTCGGGCGGACCCTGGTTGGGACCCCGCTTTTGACCGCGTTCATTGCCATTCCTGGGGGGCGTATCGGGTGCTTTGGTATCTTGGCGCTCAGGCTCGGGCTCGCCTGAGTCCGTCGGTTTATCCTCACCGCGACCCCACCTGGGGTCATTCAGATTGAACATCCCCCGAATTNGCTCTGGCCAATAGGCCCAGCGCAAGGTATGTAAATGAAGTTTCATCTCATATTCTCTCTTTTATTGTTAACGCATTGTGACCAATCCGCAGGCCACCTCATGACATTCAAGGAATTACGCATCACCTGTTTCAGGCAAGACGTCCCCACTCACCCTGCGCGCTAACTGCTGGCGCAGTGCAGCAACACCTTCGCCGTCTTTGGCACTCAGAAATATTCGTGGCGTTCGCACCCCGNTCAAATCAAAAATATCTTCCAGTTGCAAGGGACGCTGTGTCGGGTCAATGGCGTCAAGCTTGTTAAATACCAATATCTGTGGGATATCGGCAGCACCAATCTCACCCAGTACGCGCTGCACCTCGGCAATCTGCTCCAAAAAGTGGGGGCTGGCGGCATCAACCACATGCAACAGCAGGTCAGCATCCACGGCTTCCTGCAGGGTGGCCTGAAATGCATCAATCAGACCGTGCGGCAAGTCCCGAATAAATCCCACGGTGTCCGAGAGCGAAACTGAACGTCCAGCCTCACCCAGATACAGCTGGCGGGTGGTGGTATCGAGGGTTGCAAACAACTGATCTGCCGTGTAGGTCCGAGCTTTGACCAGGGCATTGAAAAGCGTGGATTTACCGGCATTGGTNTAGCCGACCAGGGANATATTGAATGCATCNCGGCGCTCGCGTTGACGCCGCTGCGTTTGCCGTTGTTTCTTGACCTTGACCANACGCTCTTTGATCTTTTTGATGCTGTCACCAATCATCCGTCGGTCGAGTTCGATTTGGCTCTCGCCGGGACCACCCCGCATGCCAATGCCGCCGCTCTGACGCTCCAGGTGAGACCACCGGCGCACCAGGCGTGTGCTCAGGTACTGCAGTCGAGCCAGTTCGACCTGCAGCTTGCCTTCATGGCTGCGCGCTCTCTGACCGAAGATTTCAAGAATCAGAAGCGTGCGGTCATTGACCGGCAGTTCAAGATGACGTTCGAGATTGCGCTGCTGCGCCGGGCTTAAACTTTGATCGAAAAGCACCTCAACCGCGCCGAACTGANTGGCCAGCAATTTGATTTCATCGGCTTTACCACTACCCACAAACAAAGCGGCATCGGGTGCTTTGCGTTTGCAAGTGATCCGGGCTACCGGGTTCAATCCTGCCGTCTGCGCCAATAAGCCCAATTCTTCGAGCTCACCATCAAAATTGGGGTGTCCGAAATCAACCCCCACCAAGAGGGTCGGGGCAGACTGACGATCAGGCGGCTGCAGGTTCGTCACCCTCACCGGTTGANAAATTCACAGCACGCCCCGGCACAATGGTGGAGATAGCGTGTTTNTAAACCATTTGTGTNACCGTGTTGCGAAGCAAGACGACATACTGGTCAAAAGACTCAATCTGACCTTGCAGCTTGATTCCGTTGACTAGATAAATGGAGACCGGTACATGTTCTCGACGCAAGGCGTTGAGAAAAGGGTCCTGGAGTAANTGACCTTTGTTGCTCACGATATTCTCCGTGTTCAAAAATTAAAGAAGTATTGACGATACCACAGCAAAGTGTGATCTCTGGACGGGAAAGCTTAAACCCACAATAAATTGGACTCGCTCGCGCGGTCACTTATCGGATGAAAAAAGCGCCNGCCCTGCNTGGTAAGACCGGCGTCAGTCCGGCCAGCATTCANGCGGCGGCTTTGTCGGCGTANGGATTGTTCGATGATTTGAACTCAATGCGCATGGGTGTGCCGACCAAGTCAAATTCTTTACGAAAACGCCCTTCCAGAAAGCGTTTATAGGCGTCGGTCACATGCTCTAGCGAATTGCCATGAATGATAATTACCGGCGGGTTCATGCCGCCTTGATGGGCATAACGCAATTTCGGGCGAAACATGCCCGAACGTTTCGGGCTCTGAAACTGAACCGCCTCCAGCAACAGACGCGTCAATATCGGTGTCGACATCTTGCAGTTGGCCGCCTTGTAAGCTTGTGCGATGGAAGCCCACAGTGGCCCCAAGCCCTGCCTTTTTGTGGCCGATATCAAGTGCATGGTGGCGAACTTCAAGAACGGCAAACGGGTCTCAATCGAGCGTTTAACAAGCTCGCGCTGGTACTCATCCACCGCATCCCATTTGTTCACTGCGATTACCACGGCCCGGCCATTTTCAAGAATGTAGCCAGCAATGTGAGCATCCTGGTCTGTCACCCCTTGGGTGGCATCAATCAGCAACAACACGACGTTGGATGACTCAATGGCCTGCAGGGTTTTGACGACCGAGAATTTCTCGATGGCCTCAAACACTTTACCCCGGCGGCGCAGACCGGCCGTGTCAACCAGTTCAAATTTTTGACCGTTTCGCTCAAATGGCACGGAAATCGCATCCCGCGTTGTCCCTGGCAAGTCAAACGCAACCAGGCGCTCTTCACCCAGCCAGGTGTTGATCAAGGTTGACTTGCCCACATTGGGGCGACCCGCCACCGCCAGTTTGATGATGCCGGGATCGCGTTGCTCATCAGCTTCGTCCTGGTCTTCCAAATGAAGTGGCGCCAGGGCCAAATCTACCAGCGTGCGAATACCCTGGCCGTGCGCGGCCGAGACCGCATGGACCTCACCAAGACCCAACTCAAAGAATTCAACCAGTTGGGCGCCTGCCAGCATGCCCTCGGCCTTGTTCGCTGCCAGCACACAGGGCTTACCGAGGCGGCGAAGATATTTGGCGATCTCGTGGTCCTGCGCCGAAATGCCTTCGCGTGCATCCACCACAAAGATCACAACATCGGCTTCGGCAACGGCCTGCGTCGTCTGTTTCGCCATTTCTTTGAAAATACCACTGGCAGCATCGGGCTCAAAGCCACCCGTGTCGATGACAATGAACTCGTGCTTACCCTGCTTTGCGTTGCCGTAATGACGGTCCCGGGTCAACCCGGCGAAATCAGCCACGATGGCATCCCGCGACTTGGTCAGTCGATTGAAAAGCGTCGATTTACCCACATTGGGTCGACCGACCAAGGCTACAACAGGTTTCATGATCTGGGATCTTGCCGTTACTCAGGCATAAAACCGAAAACGCCACCGTTGCGCGTGACGACCACCAACGTGCCCGCAGCCAGTACCGGCGCAGCAACTACCGCCGAGCCATCGGTTGCGACGCGCGTCAGGGCAGACCCGTCTTCACGCGAGAGCAAATGAACGAGGCCCGCATCATCGCCCACCGCGATCGAACGCCCCACAACCAACGGGGCCGTCAGACTGCGGTAGCGCAGACGCTCAGACACCCAGGCACGCTCACCGTCGATACGTCGCCAAGCCATGATTTTCCCGTCACTCTCGACGCCATAAACATACTTGTCATCACCATGAACACCCACATAACCAAACGCTGGCTTAGTCCAAAGCAAGGTGCCATGTGCTACGTTGACACACCCAACAGCAGTTTGAAAAGCACGCGCGCATACCACGTCGCCATCACGGCTAATACGTCCAACCAAGTCTACCAAGCGCTCGATATCGTTGGTACCGCGTGGTGAGGCAATGGGAGATTCCCANCGAATGACACCATTGGATGGGTTGATGCCGACGAGTCGTCCGGATAATCCCGCCACCAGCGTATCGCCAACGGCCAGCAAGACGCCCGCCTGACGCAGCACCAAGGACTCACCGGGACGCTGCTGAGTCCAGAGTTTGCGCCCCGAAAGACCATCAAAAGCGGTGACCGAGCGATCAGCGGCCAGCACAAAGATGCGCCCACCCGCCACCAGCGGGGCCGTAAAACCTTGAGCCGACAGTTTTTGACGCCAAATCTCACGTCCACCATCCAAGACAATCAACTCATTGCCACGCGTTACCACGGCGGCAAATCTGCCATCGCTTCCCACGCCCGCNGCGATCTGGCTACCGACATTGGTGCGCCATAGCTCTGCGCCCGTGCGTGCGTCCAACATGGCCACAACGCCATCTGAGCTGGCTACCGCCACCGTGCCATCGTTCACCTTGACGTCCAGCGGGAAGTCGATGCCCCCCACTTTCGATGTCCACGCCAGCCGTATACCCAATAGACCCACGTTGGGCGCCAACTCGGCTGGTTTGGGTTTGTCGGGCGTACTTGAGCAACTGATGAGTGAACCCGCCACGACCAGGCATAAAACGACCTTGGTGGCCGCCGTCAATAGAANATCAATCTTCACTTTGTCCCTTCCGATCTCGGCGNGATCGCCACAGGTCCAGCGCCAGCATTCATCGACCCAACAACGCTACTGCCTGCCAACGGATCAACCCCGAGCGAGTTCAATTTAACTTCAACCAAACGCCGGTACTCGGTACGCTCTTCAAAACCTTTAAATGATTTTTCATATTCCGCAATCGCCTCTTTCTTCTTGCCTTGCAGCAACAGGATGTCACCTTTGCGATCTGCCACCAGCGCTTCAAAACTGGCGGGGAATGATCCACTCAATTGTTGCAAGGCCTCATCAAAAGCTTTGGAGTCCATCAACAGGCCTGCCAATCGCAACTTCGCAACGGCTTGGTAACCAGGATCCGAACTCTTGTCCACGACCCAGCCCAACGCCGACTTGGCGGCTTGCGCATTACCCACACTGTAATAGTGCTTGGCTACCAGAAGCCCGGCCTGATGGGCGTAAGTCGTTGATGCAAAACGGTCTTTCATGTCTGCAAAAGCCCGGTCAATTTTTGCCGTGTCTGCCGACGTCACGACACGCTCCACTTCGTCATACATGGCGGCTGCCTGCGTGGCCTGATTGCGCTGCCAATACTGGTAGAAATTCCAGCTGGCAAACGCACCCAACACCGCGATCAGGGCCCAGGTAATCGCATTGCCGTAACTCTTCCAAAAATGTTTGAGTTGGTCAAGTTGTTCTTGTTCTTCGAGATCTAATTGATTTGCCATGAGTTTTTTTGGATTAAGTTTGCGATTGTAGGGTGGAGGACCAGCTCCGCACGTCTGTTAGCGATTGGCTGACTTGTGCGCCACTGCCATCGCGCAGTGATTTAACGGTGACCAGATTCTTTGCTATTTCGTCAGCACCAAAAATAAGGGCAAAACGGGCGCCACTGCCATCGGCGCGTTTGAATTGGGATTTCATGCTACCCATCCCGTCCCCCGAGCTGGTATGCATCTGAACACTAACCCCTGCCGTTCGTAGCGTTTGCAGTGTTTGCAGCACCAAAGGCAAGGCACCGACATCAGGCACGATGGCATAGGCATCGAGCGGTGTCACAACACCGTCCAAACCCTGTTCCCGGATGAGCTCAAGCACCCGATCAACGCCAAGCGCCCAACCCACGGCCGGCGCCGATTTGCCCCCCAATTGCTCGATCAAATAGTCGTAGCGGCCGCCGGCACAAACCGTTCCCTGTGAACCCAGACGATCCGTTGTGAATTCGAATACCGTGAGGTTGTAGTAATCCATGCCACGAACCAGACGTGGATTGACGATGTAGGCAACGCCATTGGCATCCAGAATCGTCTTCAGGGTGTTGAAATGAGTGAGTGACGCCTCGCCCAAGTAATCAAGTGGTCTGGGCGCCGACTCGACCACGGTTTGCATCGCCGGGTTTTTGGTGTCGAGAATCCGAAGCGGGTTGCTGTAAAGGCGCCGCTTGGCATCTTCATCCAGCACATCAGCGTAGCGCTCAAAGTGGCTAATCAACGCTTGCCGGTGTGCCAGGCGCTCCTGCGGTTGGCCCAGACTGTTGAGCTCAAGCCGAACGTCCGTCAACCCCAAATCCTTCCACAGCGCCACGGCCAGCAAAATCAGTTCTGCATCCACCTCTGCGCCAGAAAAGCCAAGGGCCTCGGCGCCAATCTGATCGAACTGCCGATAGCGCCCACGCTGGGGCCGCTCATGACGAAACATCGGGCCGATGTAATACAGACGTTTTCCGCCGTCGTACAACATGGAATGCTCCACGACTGCCCGCACCACACCGGCAGTTGCTTCAGGTCGCAGCGTCAACAGGTCCCCATTGAGACTGTCTTCAAAAGAATACATCTCTTTTTCGACAATATCAGTGACTTGACCCAGGCCGCGAATAAACAGCGGCGTGCGCTCCACAATGGGCGTGCGAATGTTCCGGTAGGCATAACACGCCATCAAGGCTCGCACTTTGGCTTCCAGCCATTCAACGGCAGCGGAATCAGGCGGCAACACATCGTTCATGCCCTTGATGGCAGTCAATTTTTCCAGCCTGGCGGCAACAGCTTCTTCACTCATGGGCTTAATCAAGACGATTCGGTTGCAGTTTGCACGCCAAAACGTTTTTCAACATAGTTTTCAACAATTTTCTGAAATTCTTGCGCAATAGCGTCGCCGCGCAAGGTCAAGCGCTTTTCACCATCAATGAAGACGGGCGCCGCAGGGGCTTCCCCCGTACCGGGCAGACTGATGCCAATNTCGGCTTGCTTGCTTTCGCCNGGTCCATTGACGATACAACCCATTACCGCNACCTTGAGCTTTTCCACGCCCGGATATTTTTCACGCCAGACTGGCATCTGGGCCCGCAGATAACCTTCAATCTGCTGGGTGAGTTCCTGAAACGTGGTGCTGGTCGTGCGACCACAACCGGGACAGGCCGTGACACTGGGAACAAATGACCTGAGCTCCAGCGCTTGCAAAATCTCTGCAGCAATCACAACTTCCTGCGTCCTGGATTCGCCCGGCTGGGGCGTCAAGGAGACGCGAATAGTGTCACCGATGCCCTCTTGCAGCAAAATGGAGAGAGCCGTGGCTGATGCCACTGCGCCTTTGGTGCCCATGCCGGCTTCGGTCAAACCCAAGTGAAGCGGGTAGTTACAGCGCTTGGACAGTTCACGGTAAACGGAAATCAGATCCTGAACACCACTAACCTTGCACGACAGGATGATCTGGTTTTCATCCATGCCCATCTTGACGGCATGACGGGCCGACTCAATCGCCGAAGTAATTAATGCCTCATACATCACCGGCTTGGCACCCCAGGGCAAGGAACGACGACTGTTCTCATCCATCAAACTCGCCAACAACTCCTGATCCAGGCTGCCCCAGTTCACGCCGATACGAATCGGTTTATCCCATCGCATGGCCGCTTCAATCATCAGTCCAAANTGTTTGTCGCGCTTGTCACCCTTGCCGACATTGCCGGGGTTGATCCGGTATTTGGACAAGGCTTGCGCGCACGCCGGATAGTCAGTCAGCAGTCGATGACCGTTGTAATGGAAATCGCCAATCAGGGGAACATCAATTCCCATGCGGTCAAGTTGCTCGCGAATGTGCGGAACAGCCTGCGCCGCTTCTGGTGTATTCACCGTCAGACGCACCATTTCAGAACCAGCAAGCGCCAACTCTTTGACCTGAATGGCCGTGCCGATGACATCGACCGTGTCGGTATTGGTCATGGACTGAACACGCACGGGGGCATCACCGCCGACGGTGACCACNCGCGCGTTCCACACCACCCGAGCCTGACGGGACCGCCGCGGCTTGGNTGTCGCAGATTCGATGGGTAATAAAGATTCCACTATTTCACCTCAAACCGAGCCACATTATTTTTTGCAATGCCCGTCAAATCAAAAGGCTTGCCACGGAC
>JGI24142J45722_1001682_pt1 | contig 10398 bp, 12 predicted proteins | sample BarGraIncu00431A_FD_45722 | JGI IMG/M metagenome (IMG submission 45722) | reverse complement strand
CATCTTAAACTATTGTCCTGAAAACGGGGTCCACTATACCTCCATGGCCTTGTCCTGCTCCATGCTATCCAGGTATTTCAAGAACAAAAGCCAGGATGTCTGCTCTGTATAATCAAGTTCAGATCCGCAACCTGCTTCTTTCCAGAGAACGTCGTCGATATTTTTGAATGCCTGCTCGAACATATTCGTGCTTTATCCTTCGTGGTGCCGCGTAAAATCGATAAGAAACACCCTTTTCATAGCATGTTAGCCCACCGTTATAAAGCAGATTCTGGGGTTACACCTGGCTGGCAAATCGAAAGGTGCTGAGAGCGGCGCCGGTGAGCCGGATAAGTTGTAATTCCTCCTCATGTGCCAAGACCGCTATTATGGTGCGCCGAACGCCTTTAACTTTCAAAAGGACATCATCCCCCGCACCTTGACATTGATCCGCCTGGGCGAACCTTGTGTTCGCCCCGGCTTTCGGTGCCCTCACCGCTGCCTTCCCGGAAGTGGGCACCCGCAAGGGGTGCCCCTACAAAACGCTCAATTGTAGGGATACCCCTTGCGGGTATCCTTGCTAGATGCATCTCAACTTAATGGCAGTGCCGCCAGGGGGAGGGAGAGTTTAAGCCAGACGGAATCGGCCAATGGCATCCGCTGACGAGAAATTTCTTTTTCCCGTCAGGAAAAAGTTTTTCTGTTCAGGGGAACACTTTTCCCGCATAGGATTTTCTTTTCGCGCTGCGGGATTTCCTTTTTGTGAAAAGGCAAAGGCAATTGCGCGCCGGCCGATGGCATCCGCTGATAAGAATTTCCTTTTCCCATCAGGAAAAAAGATTTCCTGCTCAGGGGGGGACACTTTTCCCGCGCAGGATTTCCTTTTTGTGAAAAGACAAAGGCAATTGCCCGCCAGCCGATGGCATCTNCTGATAAGAATTTTCTTTTCTCCTTCAATGAAAGAAAATTCCTGTTTGGTGAAACACTTTTGCCGCTCTTTTATGGCGCGTCGGGGGGAGGCGCGGTGCTGTGAACCCGGCATTTATTGCGCCGACTTGGCTGGTGGCTTTCAGGGCAGGANTGCGACGGGGCGTTGGAAGGGGAAGGGAGATTCAGGATTATATATCGAGGCCGGTCCCGCTAGTCGGTTTTCGGGCCGCTTAGCAACTACCAGGGCTGGTGGACCGGCCTCTTTCGTATACCTTGTTACACCACTATGATGCCTACCGGGGCACTCCAGGGGCTGCTTTCGTTGTTGCCGTGGCTCCTCCCCCTGAAGTAGTACCAGCTCGCACGATCCAGGCCATTGATGATGTTCCGGATGGTCTTGAAGTTACCCACATCTTTAAAGGAGTCCTCTCCTGCCGGCTCTCCCTTGCACATCTGCAGCTGGTACAAACCGGCAGCCGGATCCATTTGAAAGATGACGACTACGCATCCCGAATCGGAGCCCCGCTTGAGCTTGAGTACCATCGGCAGCTGCGAGATGGAACTGGTTACGTGGACCTTCCTGGTTTTCTCCTTGAATTCGTACCCCATGTCGTGGAGCAACTCGTCGTTGTTTTCGTGTTTGGCACGCATGACGACATAGCAGGCGTTGATGTTGATCGATAGCAAGGCGGCGGCNTGCTCGTCATCGCGCTCCTTTACCTTGGCGATATCCTTGTTTTCCGCCGCTTTCGCAAAGTTAATCAAGGATTCGGAATGCTGCCTGAAACTCCCCCAGGAAGGGACCCAATCGGGCATCGTGGTGCCGTGAAAGGGATGTTTTTCCTGCAGGGCGGCCGTCCCCAGCAGCCAGGTCGATAGTTCCGGTATAGACATCTTGGGAAATGGCATAAGGTATATATCGTTGGTGAACATGGGCTAGACCTCCGGGCAATTGGAATACCTTGGAGTATAGAGCATGTTCGATGGCTGGCAAGAAANTTTGTGAAAATATTTTAACTTTTTTCAGGAAGGCGGGAGGAAGGCTGGTGAGTCACCTCCAGAATCCGGGGGCGGCTCCAAGGCCGCAGGGGCGCACCATTCGTTTACCGGGAAAGCAATCGCGACGAGGAATGGAACGGCCTGCCGGGAGAACTGCGCAGGGAGCACAAGGCCAAACGGAGGCTACTGGAAGTGCTGGACGGCCTGTCGCGGAAAGCCGGCTTGGCAAACAGGCCATTGGTATGATATTGAAACGCCTTCAAGGGGCACCATCAGCCGGAAACAGTCAGGTCGCCATGCTGCCGGCACAAATGAATCAATCCCCGTTGATAGGGGCGTTGGCCCANGTCTGGAACTGCATAGCACGCCGCATGAACTCGTCAAAGAGCGGCACGGTAAAGGCGAGCAGACCGTGCTCTGGACTGTAGACCATACCCTTCCCGATCAGGCTGGCNCGAACCGGGCTCAGACGCCCGGGCTTGATGCCCAGGATCTGTGCCACGTCGCCGAGACGGTAGGGCCCCACCCCCAGTTCAGCCATAGCCCGCAGGCACTCCTTTTCCTTGGGCGTGANGCGATCAAAGCGTACCTTGAAGAAGTTCTGATCCAGGCGCCTTATGATATTTGGATGTGCCTGCTGCACCGTCTCCAGAGTTATGGGGGAAGAGTCGGCCTGGTTCCAGGACTGGTAGCCCCATTCCTGAAGGAAGTAGGGATAGCCTTGGGTGAGCCGGTAGATCTCCTTAAGTGCTGCGTCGGTAAACTCGACCCCCTCCTCCTGAACCGGGTCCTGCAGAGCGCGGGCGGCATCAGTTTCGTTCAAAGGGCCGAGGCTAGGATACTGAAACAACCGCTCGGCATACGACTTTGATTCTCCAGCCAGCGCCGGCAGTATCGGGAGTCCAGCTCCGATCAATACCAGAGGAAGGCTATACTGCTGCATCCTGTGCATTGCCATTACCAGCGCACTTAGTTCTTGGGCTGCCAGATATTGCACCTCATCGATCAGTATCGCGACCCCCACCCTCTTTTCCTGTGCCGCCTCGGCAACGGCACTGAAAAGNCCCGGCAAGTCCGCTTCAAGGTCGCCACTGTCNGCGGCNCCCTGTTCCGGTTCGATATCAAGCCCCGCCTCGAAATCGCCGTAGGATATCTTAATCGCACCCATGAAACTTTTCAGGACACCGAGACCGCGGCGCGCCAAATTTCCAGCTCCCGCCACCCGATCGAGATCGAAAAGCAGGCGGCGTAGCGGAGGAGCAAGCAACACAGCGAGGGGTTTTTTCTCGTGGGCCTCGACCTGAAGCGTGCGNTATCCGGCTTCCGTGGCCCGGCGCTCAATCGTGTTCAAAAGGACCGTCTTACCGACCCCGNGCAGCCCCGTCAAGAGCAGGCTTCGTTCCGGTCTGCGCGCCAGCACGCGGCCGAATAGGACATCGGCCTCTTCCAGTATGCCGTCACGGCCCACCAATTCCGGCGGAGGCGAGCCGGCTCCCGGAGAAAATGGGTTTCTGATCCTGTCCATGGTAAAGCTCCCAAAGAGGAAATAGGTTTCACCCGGCCACAATATACTTGGTTATACCCATTTATACAATGATTCATGTATAAATGGGTATAACTCAGAATAGAGCTACGGTGCCAACCCCTACAGACTTTCAGTCTTACGCCCCAACCCTGCCGGTGGAAACTGCTTTTGGTCACCACCAAACGGCAATTGTCCCATTGGGCATTCGGCATGAAGAGGAGAGGAAACGCCACGCATGCATTGGGCACGGCGAGGGAGTGAACCGGGATAAGCGGTTGATCTTTCGGTGCGCCTCTTGGTTCTCGATGGAGCATCCAAGGTCTTTTCTGTCGCTTGCCAAGCAGCGGTCCCGCTGGTACCATCTTCTTTTCTATGCCCAAAGCATGTCAGCTATGGAAAGATAAATCACCGTTGGGCCTAAGATGTGAAATAATTTTCGAGATGAAGGGGGAAGGAAATATGAGCCGAGCAATACAGCTTGCTGATGAAAAACTACCCTACCTGACTCGTCCGCTGCAGGTACAAGGCGGCACAGTTGAGGAGTACATCATACCCGACGATAAGAAGGGTGAAATCCTCGAAAGACTCTACCCGTTCCGGCCTATCCCATCGCTGGACGAGGAACAATATGACGTGCATGAGGATAAGAAGTTTCGAGTCAGGGATTTTATTGTCACCAGGGAAGGCGGTCATAACTTCCTGGTCAGTCCTTACTACCCTAGAAGTGGCGGCAGCGTGATTGACTGGATGCCTGTCGATGAGGCCGACTGATGAGAGATACTCATCCCGGCTTCTTCCTATCCGTGACGAGTGAAACACAAATAGCCCAATGCAAACCAAATATCAGAAACAAAAAAAGCCGCCCACGAATTAACGTAAGCGGCTGATTTTTTTATGGTGCCCAGAGACGGAATCGAACCGCCGACACGAGGATTTTCAATCCTCTGCTCTACCGACTGAGCTATCTGGGCAAGGAATCAACTTTATACTTCGGATCTCACTTCCTGTCAACCTTTTTGTGTCACTCGATGAAAGGTTTATTCTACTTTGTTTCTTCACTTCGCGACACTTCGCGAAGACTAGGCCCGGGAAATGAAACGGCCGTCCCGGGTGTCTACCTTGATCTTCTCGCCCGATTCCAGGTAAGGGGGAACCTGCAGACGGTGGCCGGTCTCCAGGAGCGCTTCTTTGGTCTGGGCGGTCGCGGTCGCGTTTTTCATGGCGGGCGCGGTCTCGGTTACGATCAGTTCGACGGTCATGGGAAGGTCAACGTTCACCATGCGATCCTGAAAGATGCCAAGTTGCACTTCGGTGCCGTCCAGGAGAAAGGGCTGGATGGCGCCGAAGGCGTCTTCTTCCATCTCGAACTGCTCGTAGGTCTCCAGGTCCATGAAGATGCCGCGGCCCCCGTCGGCGTAGAGGAACTGCCCTTTGTGGCGCTCGAAATCTGCCTCGTCAACCTTGTCGCCGGAGCGGAAGGTTCTCTCCAGCACCTGGGCGGTTATCAGGTTGCGGTACTTGGTCTTCACCATGGTGTTGGCGCCGCGGGCGCTCGGGGACTGGAAGCTGACGTCTACAAGCACGCAGGGGGCACCGTCGAGCTGTATGACCAGCCCCTTTTTGAAATCGTTGGTGGTAAACATGGGTTTAGGATCTCCTTTACGAAATGTCTCTTTTTAGCAGAAAAGTGTGATAAGTTCAACAGCCCTATGCGGGCGAGTTTCGAAGTTTGTGGAGGAAGCATGAAGATTGATACGGAGTTTATCAAGCTGGACAGTTTTTTGAAAGCGGTTGACGCGGTCTGCTCGGGCGGCGAGGCGAAGATTATCATCTCTGAGGGGATGGTGCAGGTGAACGGCGAGGTGGAACTGCGACGCGGCAGAAAACTGAGACCGGGCGACCGGGTGGAACTGGGGGGGAATACGTTTCTCGTTGAGTAGTTGAGTCGTTGAGTCGTTAAGTTGTTAAGTCGTCAAGTGGTTAGATCATGAGGATGGGCGAACACAAGGCTCGCCCCTACCAGGCACCATGATGCGCGTAGGGGCGAACCTTGTGTTCGCCCGACTTCCTTGCCGCAAAATCGTCGGAAAAGCTAACGTCCTACCTCAGCCGCCGGAGCGTTTGGCCTTGTAGCCGCGCTTGGCGAGTTCCGCCAGGATATGCTCGCCGTGGTCCCCCTGGATCTCGATGATGCCGTCTTTGCAGGTCCCGCCGCATCCGCAACTGCGCTTCAGCTCGCCGGCAAGTGCCGTCAGGGCGGCGGCGTCGAGGGGGAGCCCGGTAATGACCATGACGGTCTTGCCGCCGCGGCCCTTGCTCTCGCGCCTGACGCGCACGGTTCCGTCGCCGGCGGGCGCCACGGCAATCTTCCGGCAAACGCAATTCTTGACGGGCTTGGCACAACCGGGACAGATCCTGCCGAATTCTGAGGAGTACACGACGGGGGCATCATTTGAGAAGGGGCTCTTTTTCATAGACTCTTTTCTAGCAGATATGGGCTGATCTTTTCAAGGTAAACTACCTTTCCCCGCCGCCCCTCCTCTACATTTCCCACCTTCTGCTGACTCCACATCCCGGAGTGAGGGAGTTTCTCCCGTTGGCGTAGAGACGCATTGCATGCGTCTCCTTACCCCTATTACGCTAAGACCAACTAGGTTGGCAGCGCGTAGAGACGCATTGCATGCGTCTCCTTCACCCGATCACGCTTCAGATCAACTAGAGGGCTGCAGCGCTGAGACGCATGCAATGCGTCTCTACCCGATGGGTTCACGGGTTGACAAGAACAAACCAGACGCATTGCATGCGCCTCGGTCACCTGATCACGCTTAGCTCAACTAGAGCGCAGCAGCGCTGAGACGCATGCAATGCGTCTCTACCCGATGGGGTGCCGGGTTGGCAAGAACAAACCAGACGCATTGCATGCGTCTCCTTCACCCGATCACGCTTCAGATCAACTAGAGCGCGGCAGCGCTGAGACGCATGCAATGCGTCTCTACCTCATGGTGTTTCGTCGTCGACCAGCGCCTGTCTCTTCAGATTTCCTCCGGTTTTACCACTTCGCTTGCCATGATGGGACGCGGGGTGAGCCGGTCCGGTATCCTCAACACGGTCACCCCCGGTGGCGGCTCGATCTCCTCAAAGAGCGCGGCGCTTCCCACTCCCTGGTAGCTCTTGGAAAAGTGCATCGGCAGCAGGTAGCGCGGCCGCAACCGGTCCAGGATCAGGTTCAGGTCTGTCGTGCACAAATGCCGGGAGAGCCGCGCCTTTCTCTGATCTGCCGCCAGGAAGGCGCACTCGCAGACCAGCAGGGTCACTCCGCTCAAGAGCCCGGTCAGCCGATCCAGGTTCTCGGGGGAGTAACCGACGTCGGTCAGGTAGCCGATGCTTGCGGGTAGCTCTCTCTTCACGATCCTGCGGTACAACGCTCCCGCATCCGGCTCGCGGCACTCTTCCACGCGGTCACCCAGCTCTAAAGGATAGCTGATCGGGGAGCCCTCCAGCGCGCCTTGGTGAAACAGCTTCTCCAGGCTCCCGAGCCAAGCCCCCTTCATCACCCCCGCCTGCGCCATGCGGCTAGCGTCCAGCACGAACGCCTCCCCCTCGGTCACCCGGAAAGCGAGCACCGCTATCCTGTGCTCGCACAGTTCGGCCTGCACGCTGAGGTACCTGTTGCGGTAGATTTCACCGCTCCGCACGCCGTCGGGGCGCGCGACAAACCCCTCTGCGCCGCGATACAGCGTGCTCGCGACCTCGCCGCCGCTTACCTCCCCTACCCGGAAATTGCCCCAGAAGGTGTCGGCCAGGTTCCAGTCATATCCTTTACCTCGGCGGCCATGATGCGTGGTGGTGCAGATTTTATATCCGTAACAGCCCGGAATAATTAAAGAACAATCGGTTCACATACTGTATGAATGTAAACATGCTGTAAACCGGTTTTGCGGACTTGAAAATGTAAACCATCCGCCCCCTCCTTCGGGTGACCTGTAGTTCAAAATTGTAAACTTGGCGCTCCGGTCCTCACCTTAACTTTCCTTTCGTTTATTCAGGCTTCGGGATTTCGCTTGCCATGACCGGACGCGGGGTCACCCGCTCGGGGATGCGCAGCACGGTCACGCCTTGCGGCGGATCAATCTCCTCGTAGAGCCGATAGCTCTGTCCTCCCTGGTAGCTCTTTGAAAGGTGCATCGGCAACACGTAACTCGGCCGCAAACGGTCCAGCACCATGTTGAGATCAGTGGTACAGAGATGCCGCGACAAGTCGGCCTTTTTCTTATCCTCGGCCAAAAAGGCGCACTCGCAAACCAGCAGCGAGACCCCTCCCACCAGTTCCGTCAAGCGCTCCAGATTCTCCTCCGAATAGCCGACATCGGTGACGTAGCCGATACTGGCGGCCTTTTCCTTTTTATTAATCCTCAGGTACAGGGCCTCCGCATTCTCTTCCCGTCGTTCCTCGATCAGCTCCCCCACCTGTGCGGGATAGATGATGGGGGTACCCGGCAAGGTCCCGGCGTGGAAGAGCCGCTCCAAGTCCCGGAGCCAGGCTCCCTTCATGACGCCTTCCCGGGCCATGGCGGCGTCGTCGACCCCAAACGCATCGCCCTCGGTGATCTTGAAGGTGAGGACGTCGATGCGATGCTCGCAGAGAGCCGCCTTCACGGTAAGAAAGCGGTTGCCATAGATGTCACCGAGATATCCCCCCCGTCCTCCCTTTTGCACAGGGGTGAGAATTATGGCACGCTCGCCCTCCGACCGCCCGACGAACTGGTCGGGACCGCTGTAAAGGGTGCTTGCCACCTTGCCCTCGCAGACTTCGCTGACCCGGAAGTTGCCCCAGAAGGTCTCGGCCAAGTTCCAGTTGTAGCTTCCAAACTTGTTAGCCATCCGGTCGCTGATGCCGGGAGGACCGAAAACATCTATGGTGCGCGGCGAGGCGTGGCTGTGCCGGATCACACTGTCCATCCCCATGAAATGATCCATGTGGGCGTGGCTGATGAAGACCGCGTCGATTGAAGTGAACACCCTTTTTGCGAGATGATGAACCTTGCCGCAGTCGAAGAGGAGGGCACGCCCGGTGGGCCGTACCCGGATCAGGAGGAGGGGGTCGTCGAAGAGACCGGAGAAGAAGGTTGGTTCCAGGTAGCGAAATGGTTTCGGCATGGGTTGATTCTACCATTTGCTTGACCTGTTTCAATTGCATTGCGGATTGATGGAGCTGTGCGGTTTGACCGCACCAGTAGCCTGTTTGGGCGAATATGCGTCTACTTTCGCCTTCGGTCAGCTTGGCATTCAAGATTCGCTGAAGTAACACTGAAACTGCTTACCAGTGATGTTTTTGTTAGGATCAGCAGGGGCGCCCTCTTAGCTTCCCACTTAGCTCCCCCTGCATCGGTAATCCCGATACCATTTGCGTTATTTATGATTCTTGGAGCGTCCTCCTGAATTCTCTCACAAGTGGCTTTTCCTGGCACCCTCCATCAGAAGTTGATGCGGNTTCAGGTAAAACATGTGATCGACTCCGAAACGCTCGGAGCGATACAGCCAGGGATACGGTATCTGCGAAATGATAGCGTAGTGCAGGTGTGGCGGCTTACCGGCAGCGTTGCCCGTGGNCCCTACCGATCCGATTTTNTCATTTTGTGATACGAGCCTCCCTGNGCGGGCCGAAATTTCCTTCAGATGGGCATAGTAGTGGATCCGCCACTTCGGACCGAGTATCGCGACAAAATTCCCACCATTGCCGCTGGTGCTGGCACAGAGGACGATGCCGGGGCAAGAGGAAACCACCTCTCGCCCTTCGCCGGCGAAGATGTCGATGCCGCGGTGCACTCCCGACTTCCCCCACGGCTTGAACCAGAACGAGTTATGATTCCAATCGGCCGGCGTGGAGCCGCGTACGGGAATGCTCAAGTGCTCGGGAAGCAGGAAGCCGATACTTATGACAACGATTGCCGTCGTCAGGATGGCGACAGCCGCCTTTTTAATAATCGATGTATCAGCCAAGGCACTCTCCCTCAAAAGCCTAGAGCCATCCGTCTTAGGATCCTGGCAGCTGGTCCATGGATGTACTCCTGTTTCGCCAGAGTCGAGACGCGATTGGCCTCATGATGCACTCCTTGAGACGTACTATTGAAAGACCCAGGCGTCTGACCGGCCGCACTTTCGTGTTCATTCCTTCACAAGCAATTCTGCGTTGTTGACCCACATACAAAAGTAAGGGAGATGGCCTTTTTTCTGTTTCAGGACGATCAGGAATGGCTTGTCGAATATGAACTGCCTCGGTTCTCTCGTCGGTGCCGGTGCTTCTGCTTTCATCGTAGCGTGTAGGAAGCTTCTCGATTTGAGGATGGCTCCTTTCTCATCAAGCTTGAACATGATCTGCTGCTCGGCATCTTTAATAAACCATTTTTNCCATCCCTCGTTCAAGATGCCCCGGTTTTCCAGCTCGCTAAAATGATGGGTAAGGTCAAAGTCCAGCTTTGGAACGCGAAGGGTCTCCCCATACTCCAAATGTGTCGGAGCGGGATCGTGTCCTGTCGACACCTTTTGGTAAGTCTCAAGCAGGGTGCTTGCGGGGGAAACCTTGGCAAGAATAATTTCGTCATCTGGNGACTTGCTGGTGAAGGATAAAGCGAAGTCATCGCGGTTCTTGTAATAAAGAACGGTGACCTGGGCCGATAGTTTTTCGTCCCGCTCTTTTCCATATGAAAGTGATTCGACTCCAAACGCTTTCACGGGTGTATGCATTCCGTCATGGGCAAATCTGATTGGATTGTTGATCTTCTCAAATTTGGTCGGGAACTCCAGCCGTTTGTACAGAAAGGCGTATGCTAGCAGGTTCCGGTTACCAGGACCAGGTGGACTCGATACAGCAATTCCCGCTGGCGCAGTAACGACCTGAAATACTGTGCCTTTTTGAAACTAGTTTCTTAATAACCCTCTCATATTGGAGGGTTTCAGGGCCGATT
>JGI24142J45722_1001681_pt1 | contig 10399 bp, 10 predicted proteins | sample BarGraIncu00431A_FD_45722 | JGI IMG/M metagenome (IMG submission 45722) | reverse complement strand
CCTTTCTCATCAGCTAAGGATCCAGTAAATATGGCAGGATTTGTAGCTCAAAATGTGTTAGCAGGAAGAATGGAAGTACTCACAACAGATGAATTTATGGCTTATGATAGAGAAAATACAACAGTATTAGATGTTCGTACTGAAATAGAATTTGAAAATGGACATATTGAAGGTGCTATAAATATTCCAGTAGATGACCTACGCGCAAGAATTGGAGAATTAGACAAAAATAAAGAAATTATTGAATATTGTCAAGTAGGTCTTAGAGGATATGTAGCTTCTAGAATTTTATCTCAAAAGGGATTTAAGGTTAAAAACTTAACCGGAGGATATAAATCAGTTTTAAGTTCAAAGTTTAAGCCAGGTAAATAGGTCTTTTCCATCAGAAGCATACGAAAGAAATAATAAAACCATGGTAGTGTAGGTAAAACAGAAGATTCAAATGTAAATCTATTTATATAATAATTAAAAAGGAGAGCATTACAATGATAAAAGAAATAAGTGATAAAAGTTTTCATAAAGAAGTAGATAGTGGTGATGTTGCTGTAGTTGTAGATTTCTGGGCACCATGGTGTGGACCTTGTAAAATGTTAGGTCCTGTTATGGAACAGCTTGATAAAGAATATGCTGGTAAGATAAAATTTGTAAAAGTAGATGTAGATAAAAACCCTGAGATATCATCAAAGTATAATATTTCAAGCATCCCTACCATTATGGTATTTAGGAATAAAGTAGTAGAAGACACACTTGTAGGATTTTCACCTAAAAAGGTTTTACAAGGTAAGTTTAAAAAGTATTTATAGGTATTAGTAATATTATAGTATATAAAAAAGTATGGATTATTATTTAAATAATCCATACTTTTTTTACACTAAATTAATAGAAGTAGTAATTTTGTAGAAGATTTTGAAGTAGATGAAGCTAAAAAAGAATAAAAATAAATAAATTTATTTTTATTTTTCTATTGATTTATATATTATATGTGTTATTATATTAATATAACGTAATATTAAGATATAACAATTGATGATCTAGTAAAATAATGTAGCAAGATTATTCTACAACGTAGAAAAGTAAAATTCATATGAAATTCAGGAGAGAGTGGGAGCTATGGATAAGATTATATGAAATATACTGAAATTACAGATATACTAAAAGCATTGGCACACCCTACTAGGTTGTGCATAGTAAAAAATTTATTAGAGCAAAAGCAATGTAATGTTTCCCATATGCAAAATTGTCTAAAGCTTCCTCAATCTACTGTATCACAACATCTACAGAAGTTGTGATATGCTGGTATAATAGAGGGCCAGAGGCATGGGCTTGAGGTCAACTATAAAATTAGAGAAGAAAAACTAATAAAGTTAATAAATTCAATTTTAATAATGAGTTAATATAAAAATTTAAGGGGGAATATATATGACAAAAAAAATATTAATCGTAGGCGGTGTAGCTGGTGGAGCTTCAGCAGCAGCAAGACTAAGACGACTGGATGAAAATGCAGAAATAATTATGTTTGAAAGAGATGAATACATTTCTTTTGCAAATTGTGGATTGCCTTATTATATCGGCGAAGTAATAAAAGATAGAGATAAACTATTAGTGCAAACACCTGAGAGTATGAAAGCCAGATTTAATATAGATGTACGTATCAAAAGTGAGGTAGCTTCCATTGATACAAGCAAAAAGGTTGTAACAGTTAAAAGTGAAGCTAAAGGCACTTATGAAGAAAGCTATGATTATATAGTTTTATCACCAGGAGCAAAAGCAATTAAACCTAATATAGAAGGTATAAATAGTGAAAGAATATTTACTTTAAGAAATATACCAGATACTGATAATATAAAAGCATATGTAGATAAAAAGGGTATTAATAGTGCAGTAGTTATTGGCGGAGGGTTTGTTGGCGTTGAAATGGCTGAAAACCTAAAAGAAAGAGGTCTTGATGTAACACTCGTCGAAGCAGCACCTCATCTAATGGCTCCTTTTGACACAGATATGGTTTTAAATATTGAAAAGGAAGTTCAAGATAATGGTATAAAAATAATTTTAAATGATGGAGTAAAATCCTTTAAAGATAATGAAAATAGCGTTGAAATAACTTTAAATAGTGGTGCAAAAATAACCTCTGATATTATTATTTTAGCAATAGGAGTATTCCCCGATACTAAATTTATAAAAGAAGCTGGAATTAAACTAGGTGCTAGGGGCCATGTCTTAGTAAATGATAAAATGGAAACTAGTGCTGAGGGAGTGTATGCAGTAGGTGATGTTATTGAAGTTATAGATTTTGTAAATAAAACAAATACTGCAATACCACTAGCAGGTCCCGCAAACAAACAAGGTAGAATCGCAGCTGATAATATAGCAGGGCTCGCCACCACTTATAAGGGAACTCAAGGTACTTCAATTATAAAGGTATTTGGATTAACAGCAGCATGTACAGGAAATAATGAAAGAAATTTAACAAGGCTTAATATTGCACATAAAGTTATTTTTGTTCATCCCGTTTCTCATGCTTCTTACTATCCTGGTGCTCTTCCAATGACATTAAAACTTATTTTTAATGATGAAGGCACAATACTTGGAGCGCAAGGCGTGGGTTATGATGGAGTAGATAAGAGGATTGACGTGCTTGCTACAGTGATAAGGCTCGGAGGAACAGTTGATGATTTAACAGAACTTGAGCTTTGCTATGCACCACCTTTCTCATCAGCTAAAGATCCTGTAAATATGGCAGGGTTTGTTGCTCAAAATGTGTTGGCAGGAAGAATGGAAGTACTAACAACAGATGAGTTTATGGCTTATGATAAAGAAAATACAACAGTATTAGATGTTCGTACTGAAATAGAATTTGAAAATGGACATATTGAAGGTGCTATAAATATTCCAGTAGATAGTCTTCGCGAAAGAATTGGTGAACTGGACACAAACAAAGAAATTCTTGATTATTGTCAAGTAGGTCTTAGAGGATATGTAGCTTCTAGCATTTTAGTTCAAAAGGGATTTAAGGTTAAAAACTTAACTGGAGGATATAAATCAGTTTCAAGTTCAAATTTTAAGCCAAACAAAGCTGAACCTGCAGATAAAACAAGAGCTCAGGTTTTAGATCCTGATACTCAAGTTATAAAAGAATCAGTAGATAAAGGCAATGATAGTTTTGATAAACTTCTCGATGCATGTGGATTATGTTGCCCTGGTCCATTAATTCAAGTTAAAGCTAGTATCGACGAGTTAAATGAGGGTCAAATATTAAAAGTAACAGCATCAGACCCTGGTTTTTATGAAGATATTAGAGCTTGGTGTACTAAAACAAATAATGAATTAATGGATTTAAGAAAAGAAAAAGGCATGGTATATGCATTCATCAAAAAAAAAAATAAGCAGTCAACTCAAGTAAATAGATCTTTCCCATCAGATGTAAGTGAGAAAAACGATAAAACCATGGTAGTTTTTAGTGGTGATTTAGATAAAGCCATAGCAGCCTTTATTATTGCAAATGGAGCAGTTGCAATGGGTAGTAAAGTTACAATATTATTTACCTTCTGGGGTCTTAATATCATAAGGAAACCTGAAAAAGTATCTGTTAAAAAAGGAATGATTGATTCAATGTTTGGATTTATGATGCCAAGAGGAAGTAAAAAACTTAAACTTTCTCAAATGAACATGATGGGTATGGGAGCTAAAATGATCCGATCAGTAATGAAAAATAAAAATATAGATTCTCTTGAAGACTTAATAACATTAGCAATTAAGAGTGGAGTAGAAGTAGTTGCTTGCTCAATGTCCATGGATGTAATGGGAATTACAGAGGCAGAGCTCATTGACGGAGTAAAAATTGGCGGAGTTGGATATTACCTAGGTAAAACAGACGATTCAAATGTAAATCTATTTATATAATAATTAAAAAGTATTTATAGGTGCTAGTAATATTATAGTATTTGAAGATATTAAAATTAACTAATTAATTAGTATCTTGTTAAAAATGCCACGTTTCTATAATAATTATAGAAACGTGGCATTTTTATTGAGAGTTTAAATATTTTGAAATCATAGCAACTTGAATTTTAAACCATAATGGTCCATATTTATAAATACATCCTCAAGATGTGTAAAATTAGCACTAGCACAAGTTTTGATCATTTCATCTTTGGATATTCGCTCATTAATAGATGGACCCATTGCAGCTTCTTTTTTCTCCCAGTCAATAACACAAAGCAGTCCATTAGTTTTGAGAACCCTCTTTATTTCCTTGAAATATTTAGGTTTGTCTTCAATTTCATGAATAACATTGCTTATAAAAACATAATCAATTGAAGAATCCTGGATTGGAAAGGAATATTCTTCACTCCTTATGAATTCTATATTAGAAATATTTTTTGCTTTCTCTTTTGAAAATTCAATCATTTCAGGCATTATGTCAAGTCCAATTACTTTTCCTTGTTTTAAAATATTAGCTGCAGGAATGCTAAAATATCCTATGCCGCAACCAATATCAAGCAAAGTTCCTTTATCGCCAATTTGAAATTTTTTCAAAGTTTCCACAGGTGGCATAAGTTGTCTTCGTTTTGGATTATCTAGTTTATCTAAGCTTTTAATATTAAATTTATGCATCTAAACACTCTCCTTTGAACATATCTATATATCCGAGTATAATGATATTATACCATAAAGCTTTTATATTTTAACATGCTTGTTTGACATTAATGTTAATAGGATGTATAACGTATATAATGTAAATGGCATATGACAAATAAAACGGAGGTTATATTTTATGAAATTAGCAATACCTAATAATGGTAGTATGGTGAATCAACATTTTGGAATGAGCAAAAGTTTTGTTATTGCAACTATAGAAGATAAAAAAATTCTAAACATTGAAGAAATATCTTCATCAGAACTCCAACATCAACATCAAGGGTTGGCAGATTTACTTGTAGCGCAGGGAGCAACAGTCATAATTACTGGAGGAATTGGTGCAGGTGCACTTAATGGTTTAAAGCAAAATGGCCTCCAAGTAATAAAAGGAGCATCTGGAGAATATAAAAAGGTAATTGAAGAATATATTAATGGAACGATTGAAGATAAAAATCTAATATGTAATAATCATGGCGAACATCATCACGAATAAAAAAATAGTTCGACTGTACTCTGGCACGTAAATATAATGAAAATACTCTTTCTTGACAATATTTGAGATAAGTAAATTATCCATATTGTAAGGAGGAGTATTTTTATTTATGACAATAATAATGTTTATAATGACAAATATTATTATAATAATGACAACTATAATTGACAAAATAAGAATTATAATTTATACTAGAAATATAGAAGGGAGATAATAGCTATGGAACTTAGAAGTAGAGTTAAGGAATTACGTGCTCGATACAATCTTAGCCAAGGGGATCTTGGAAATTTAGTAGATGCTTCAAGGCAGACAATAAGTCTTATAGAGAGAGGAGATTATTCCCCATCTATTGTATTAGCTTTAAAAATAGCAAAAGTATTAAAAATTAGCGTGGATGAATTGTTTTATTTGGAAGGGGGAGATAACAATGAAGAAGTATAAAAATTTTATAATAGGAATGATTGTATCAGGTCTCATTGGTGGAATGATAGGTGGATTTTCAGATGAATTATCATTAATAAATCTTACTTTTAATGGAAATATAAACGATTATATTTTCAAAATATTTTTTGGCATATCTTCCATCATAGTTGTCTATATAGTTACAACTTTGATTTGTATAAGGAAAGATTATAAAAAAATAGATCTTGATGACATACCAAAAAACATTGAAAGAAAAATAACAAATGCTATACACTACAGTACAGTGCAAGTAATACTAGGATTAATTTGGGATGCTGTTGTAATTAATAAAAATTTTGATAGTAAGTTATTATATTTAATATTGGTTCCTACAGCATTTATATTTATAGGAGGGGGATTACTAAACTTAACAATGAAGTACTATAATTATATATATCCCAATAGAAAATTATATTTGTATGAAAATAAAGCTGGGGAAAAATATTTCCAAAAATTAGATGAAGGGGAAAAATGGATTGCATACAATTGTAGTTATTCAACCTTTGTGAAAATGCAAATAGTTTATTCAGCAGTAATTGTATTATGTATGCTTTTATCCTTGTTTACAAACGTACCAATGATATTACCTATAGTGGTAGGTATAATATGGATAATTGAAATATCAATCTATTCACATGAATCAAAAAAATATGTAGAAAAATAATCAAATACCATCCACATGGCAATTGTCATTTTGAATCATAAGAATTAGAGATTGTAAAAAAAGCCAGTATAATGAAATAAATTATACTGGTTTTTTATATAAAAATATGCTATAACATTTTTACTTATAATGTCATGCTCTTTAAAATATTGAAACTTAATTTATTTTTTTAAATTCCCACTAAAACCTGCTAGTCCATGATTCATATGATATATTGGTCCAAAATTATTTTTTAATAATACATTGACTGCTTTAGGACTTCTACCACCTGATGCACAGTGTACTAAAAGTGGTTTACCACGAAACTTTTCAAGTTCTGAAATCCTTGATGAAATTTCATTAGCCGGCATTAGCTTAGAAGCATTTATATGTCCTGATTGGTATTCACCTTTACTTCTTACATCTAAAACAATGAGACTCTTATTTTCTCTTATAAGCTTAGCAGCTTCCTCACCAGAGACATTTTGTACATTCTTATTAAATTTAATCATTATTTTTGGATACAGTATGTAAGCAAGTGCAAATAATAACACAATTGTTAATACGTTATTCATAATTTATTCCCTTCTTTCAATAGATATAGTATATTTGCTTATATGAATCTTGGTTTTGAAATTCATCCAGAGAGTATATAATATAATGATATTACATACCCCCCATAGGTATATAATATCATTATTTCTTAAAGATTTCAACATAATGTTTACATAATTATTTAATATTTAAATTAGAAAAATTTTATCCCTACCATTTCTAAATGTAGCGAATAATTTCACTGTAATTTTAAAATTTAAACTTAATAATAAAACAATTTAAAATATATTTCAATTTTTAATATTAGCACATTTAGCCATTTTTACCTGTTTAAGACTATAGAGCTTGATTACGGAGGTATGCAAATAATTTGCTAACAAATAAATATATTGACAAATCATTTGTGCACAAGTAATATGAAGCAAGAGAACGTTTACAATTTAGAATATTCAAAATAATTAAGGAGGAATAAGAAATGAGGATGTATGATTATTTAGTACCAGCTGTTAACTTTATGGGAGCGGGCGCTGTAAAAGTAGTAGGAGAAAGAGCTAAAATACTAGGTGGAAAAAAAGCGTTAATAGTAACTGATAAGTTCCTTAGAAGTCTTCCTCTTCCAGATGGAGCAGTAGCGCAAGTTGAAGCTTCATTAAAAGAAGTAGGAATTGGATATGTATTCTATGATAATGTTGAACCAAATCCTAAAGATAGGAATGCAATTGAAGGCGCAAAAATATTCAAAGATGAAAAATGTGACATGATTATTACAGTTGGTGGTGGAAGCTCACATGACTGTGGTAAAGGTATCGGTATATTGGCAACTCATCCAGGAGAATTGTTTGACTATGCAGGTATAGAACTTCTTATAAATCCACTTCCTCCAATTATTGCTGTAAATACCACAGCTGGAACAGGTAGTGAAGTTACTCGTCACTGTGTTATAACAAATACTAAAACTAAGATTAAATTTGTTATAGTTAGTTGGAGAAACCTACCATCAGTTTCAATCAATGATCCATTAACAATGGTTGGAAAACCTGCAGGCTTAACTGCTGCGACTGGTATGGATGCTTTGACTCATGCTATAGAAGCATACGTTTCAAAGGATGCTAACCCTGTTACAGATGCTTGTGCTATCCAAGCCATTAAACTAATATCAAACAACTTACGACAAGCTTATGCTTTAGGTGAAAACTTAGTAGCTAGAGAAAACATGTGTTATGCATCACTTCTTGCTGGTATGGCATTTAATAATGCTAACTTAGGTTATGTACATGCAATGGCTCACCAATTAGGTGGACTTTATGATATGCCTCATGGCGTAGCTAATGCTATATTACTTCCATTCGTTGAGAAATGGAACGTTATTTCAAACCCACAGAAATTTGCTGATATAGCAGAATTCATGGGTGAAAACATACAAGGACTTTCAGTAATGGATGCAGCGCAAAAATCTATTGATGCTATGTTCAGACTTGCAAAGGAAGTTGGAATTCCAGCTAACTTAAGTTCACAAGGAGTTAAAGAAAAAGACCTCGAATACATGGCTGACTGGGCATTAAAAGATGGTAATGCATTCAGTAATCCAAGAAAAGGAAACAAGGCTGACATTGTTGCATTATTTAAATCAGCATTCTAATTTTTGCCTAAATAGAAACATATAACCCCCACTTAAGTGGGGGATTTAAGTAATATTTTATAATGGAATGCAAGATGCTATCAAATAATATTGAATTATTATTTTAAATAATTCAATATTATATTCAATTAGGGGGGATTTAAAATGAAGATTGTTCCGGTTGAAGAGGCAATAGGCATGGTGTTATGCCATGACTTAACAAGAATTGTTCCTGGAGAATTTCATGGAGTGGCATTCAAAAAAGGACATGTTATATTAGAAGAAGACATACCCAAAATGCTTGATATTGGTAAAAAAAATATTTATGTCTGGGAAACAAATGAAACAATCCTTCATGAAAATGAAGCTGGAGAAAGAATAGCAAGAGCAGTAGCAGGTAAAGGAATTCTTTTCACTGAGCCATCAGAAGGTAAAGTGAAATTACTGGCTAAATATAAAGGATTACTTAAAATAGATTTTAAGTCTTTAGAGAAAATTAATATAATTGATGAGGTTATGGTCGCTACGCTACATACTGATATTGTGGTAGATAAAGGAACCAATATTGCAGCGGCAAGAATAATTCCTCTTTTTATTGAAAAATCAAAGATTGAACAAATTGAAAATATTTGTAAAACAGAAAGGCCTATTGTTTGCGTAGCTCCATTAAAAGCTATGAAGGTTGGTATTGTTACCACTGGTAGTGAAGTTTATAGTGGCAGAATAACAGATAAATTTGGACCTGTCATAAAAAATAAAGTTGATAAACTTGGTTGCGAAGTTATAAAACAAATTCTTGTTTCTGATAGTGAGAGTATGATAGTAGATGCTATAAATGAGTTATTGGTACTAGGATCCGAAATGATTATTATTACTGGAGGAATGTCAGTAGATCCTGATGATGTTACGCCAGCAGGGATAAGGAAATCTGGAGCAACTATTATATCCTATGGAGCACCTGTACTTCCAGGGGCTATGTTTTTAATAGCATACTTGGGTGACATACCAGTTTTGGGACTTCCTGGATGTGTAATGTATAACAAAACAACCGTATTTGATCTTATACTTCCTAAAATTGTAGCCGGTGAGCGGATAAAAAGAGAAGATATTACAAAACTCGGTCATGGAGGTTTGTGTACCAATTGTGAAGTATGTACCTTTCCAGCTTGTAGTTTTGGTAAATGCTAATTTTTTTTAATAAAATATAAATAAGACTAATAAATGGATGATACCTTTATAAATTAAGGTCGTATTTTTTAAAATAAAGAAAGAAGAGGGGATTAAAAATGTTAAAGAAAATATTGATAATTAATGGTGTTAAAAGAAATTTAATTGTTAGTCCTGAAACTTCTCTTGCAGATGTCTTAAGAAAACAGTTATTTCTTACGGGTACTAAGGTAGGTTGTGGAAAAGGTGAATGTGGTGCCTGTAATGTAATAATGAGTGGTAAGATTGTAAAATCATGTATACTTAAAATGAAAAGAGTAGCCGACGAAGCTGAAATTACAACAATTGAAGGAATTGGATCACAAGATGATTTACATGATATTCAATTTGCATGGATGATACATGGTGGAGCACAATGTGGATTTTGTACCCCTGGATTCGTTGTAAGCGCAAAGGCGCTTTTAGATCAAAATAATAAACCTACAAGGGATGAAGTAAGAGATTGGTTCCAAAAAACTAGAAACGTATGTAGATGTACTGGTTATCAACCACTAGTAGATGCTGTAATGGAAGCTGCAAAACTGATGCGTGGCGAAGTTACAAGAAAACAATTGTGGCTAAATCTTCCAGAAGGTGCAAGCTTAGTAGGTACTGAGACTGTAAGACCTTCTGCTTGTGCAAAAGTAACAGGTACTTGGGATTTCGGTGCTGATCTTGGTTTAACTCTTCCAGATGATACTCTTCATATAAAACTTGTACAAGCTACAGTATCACATGCAAATATTTTATCTATTGATACTTCAGAAGCTGAAAAAATGCCTGG
>JGI24142J45722_1001677_pt1 | contig 10417 bp, 8 predicted proteins | sample BarGraIncu00431A_FD_45722 | JGI IMG/M metagenome (IMG submission 45722) | reverse complement strand
CCCAGGCTCTTTAAAGCCCCCGCCCCCCCACAGACCAACAATCCCCCCACTCTTATTGACAGAGTCACCTACCAAGCCTCTCACCCCTTACCCGATCCAATCCATCCTGCCCCAAGTTGGCCCCGCTGTTTCATTAAAGTTATGGGGCCCCCTATCCGAAGAGGTAGCATAATGAGAGGGTTTTTCTCAGGCCTCTCATGGGCAATAAAAATTCCCGCCGGCGCAGCGATCTACCTGGAGTCCTCATCAAGATCAGCATGCTCGGCAAGGTAGGTGGATCGTGGTGGATGTCGTCCCTGACGACAGTTACCCTTTCCGTAAAGCAGATCAGCCGGCGGGTAAGTAGGATCCATGAAAGGGATTATGTACGAAAAACAGTGCACCACACCNGGAGATTACGACCCAGAGTCCGCCGTACACACGGTGCGGATCCTTCCCGGCGAGTATTTTGCCACGGCCGACGGTACGGCGATCACCACCCTGCTCGGCTCCTGCGTCTCGGTCTGCCTTTTCGACCGCGCTAGTTCGGTGGGAGGGATGAACCATTTCATGCTGCCGCAGGTGATGCTCGGCAGTAACGCGACCCGCTGCGCCGACTCCGGCACGGCGGGCTGCACCAACGTCTGTTCCGCCCGCTACGGGGCCTGCGCCATGAGGCACCTGCTGCTGCGCCTGGAAGAGCTGGGTGCCAGCCGCTCCCGCCTGCAGGCGAAGCTCTTCGGGGCGGGACGGGTCATGGCCGGCATGACGGACATTGGCTTTAAAAACAGCGAGTTTGCCCTGGGGTACCTGCAGGAGCGGGGCATCCCCGTCGTCGCTTCGGACCTGGGCGGGTTTTGCCCGCGCAAGGTCACCTTCTTCCCTGCCACCGGGCGCGCCCTGGTGAAAAGGCTCCGGGATATCCCGGAAGGACTACCATAATGGCCATAAAAGTTCTCGTAATAGAAGATTCCGCCGTGCTACGGGCGCTGATAGCCGAAAGCATCAATGAGCAGTCCGACATGGAGGTGGTGGGGACCGCACCGGATACCCTGGCCGCCCTGGAGCGCATCAAGACGCTGAACCCCGACGTACTGACCCTGGACATGGAAATGCCCAGGATCGACGGGCTCGCCTTCCTCGAGAAGCTGATGCAACTGAACCCGATGCCGGTGATCATGATCTCCTCTCTCACCGAGAAAGGGTGCGACACGACGCTGCGCGCCCTGGATCTCGGCGCCTTCGACTATATCGCCAGGCCGAAGCTCGATAACCGCAGGGGAGTTCTGGAGTATGCCGAGGAACTGATCGGCAAGATCCGTAGCGCTTTCCAAAGCCAGCATAAAAAGTCCGGCGCAGCGTCCCGGATTGTGCACCATTCCCAGCGCAAATACAGCGCCGACGCGGTGCTTCCGCTCAAGCACCTCAGCTTCTCCACCACGGAGAAGGTCATCGTAGTCGGCGCAGCTACCGGCGGAACGGTGGCGCTCAAAACACTCCTGACGGCACTGCCGGCGGACAGCCCGGCAATGCTGATCGCACAGCACATGCCGGAGCCCTTGGTCCGCGCCTTCGCCGCGCGCCTGGACGGGCTGTGCGCCATGACGGTGAAGGAGGCGCAGCACGGCGAGCGGCTCTTGCCGGGGCACGCCTACCTCGCACCGGGGAACCGCCACCTCATCTTGTCCCGAAGCGGCGACGACTACACGGTGACCCTTTCCGACGGACCGCTGGTCAACCGGCAGCGTCCCTCAGTGGACGTCACCTTTCGTTCCGCGGCGAACTGCGCCGGAGAGAACTGCCTGGGGATCATCATGACCGGCATGGGGGACGACGGCGGCGCAGGCATGCTGGAACTTCACCAGGCCGGGGTCCGCACCCTGGCCCAGGACGAGGCAAGCTGTGCGGTGTTCGGCATGCCTAAAGAGGCGATCGCCCGGGGCGGAGTGGACCAGGCGGCGCCGCTTGGCGAGCTGGCCGGCCAGCTGACCGCCTGGGTCTCGGCCCGNGGAAAGCGCAGTTTCCAGGTGTGACGGGAAGAGTTTCGGGGGGAAGGCTGCAGCACCCGGAACGCTCCGGTACAGCTTCATAGTTGCGCGAAACGGATTTCATGGGAAGGGGTAACCAAGGTGCGGGTCGATACCAAGAAAATATCCAACAGCACCGTGCTGAGTGCAGTTTTCGTCGCGTTACTCATGCTGTTCGCCACCCATCTGGTCCTAAGCCAAGTCCGCCGGGAAGAGATAGCTAAGAGCGCAACGCTGCAGCAAAATGCCCTGAAAACCTTCCGGGAGTTANTGAGGGCAAAGGGGAGCNCTTTCCAGGTCCGGGACGGACAACTGCTCGCCGGCGCCTACCCGCTCAATGGCGCAAACGAGCTCCCCGACAAATTGAGTGAAATCACCGGGGTACCTCACGCCACGATCTTCCTGGGGGACACCAGGGTCGCCACCAACATTTTGCTGGAGAACGGACGCAGGGCGCTCGGCACCAGGCTTACCGGGCCTGCCTACGACGCCGTCTTCCGGAAGGGGATTCCCTTCCGGGGCGAGGCGCTCATCCTCGGTCGCAGCTATTTCACCGCTTATGATCCGATCAGGGACCCGCGCGGCAAGATCATCGGCGCGCTCTTCGTCGGCAGCGGAAAAGACGATAACCTCGCCGCCTACAACCGGCTTAGCCTCAGGGTGCATGCCATCAGCGGCATGCTGACCTGCGTCCTGGTTGTTTGCGTCTTTTTGCTGCTGTCGGAGCGCAAGCGCTCCGAAGACGCCGTCCAGAAGCAGCTGCAATTCCTGCAGGTGGTCATAGACGCCATCCCCACGCCGGTCTTCTACAAAAATGCCCAAGGGAAGTTCCTCGGTTTCAACAGGAGCTATGAGGCAATGCGGGGACTGTCACGCGAACTGATGCTCGGCAAAACGGTTCACGACCTCTGGCACAAAAATCAGGCGGACCACTACCGGCAAAAAGACCAGGAACTGTTGGAGCAATCGGGCGTCCAGAGTTACGAGTCCTCCGTCCGCTACCCGGACGGAACGCAGCGGGACACCGTTATCAACAAGGCGGTCTTCCGGGGTCAGGACGGAGCCATCGGTGGGGTAGTCGGAGTCATCTTCGACATAACCGAGCGCAAAGCCGCCGAGGAGGAGGCAAGGGACGCCTACCGCAGGATCGCCGACATACTGGAGTTCCTCCCCGACGCCACCTTCGTGGTGGACCGCGAAGGCAAGGTAATCGCCTGGAACCGGGCCATCGAGATCATGACCGAGGTGCCGAAGGGGGAGATCCTCGGTAAAGGCGACTACGCTTATGCGATCCCTTTTTACGGAGAGTCCCGAAGCTTCCTGATAGACCTGCTTGACGAGGGTCTGGAGTTGCCAACCTCCAGTTACCCCGGTATTACCCGGAATGGCAAGACGCTTTGCGCCGAGAAAAAAGTCCTCCTGCACGGCCGGGAGGAGCGCTACCTCTGGAACGTCGCGGCGCCGCTCTATGACCGGCAGGGAAACCAGGTGGGCGGCATTCAGACCCTGCGCGACATGACCGAGCTCAGGCGGGCCGAACAGGAACGCAGCACCCTGGAGGCGCAGTTGCACAACTCCAGCATGATGGAGTCCCTCATGGTCCAGCTGGGCCATGACCTGAAAACCCCGCTCACCCCGCTTTTTGCCATGCTTCCCCTGGTCAAAAGAAAGGTCGCGGACCCGAGCCTGGAACGGATGCTGGATATCTGCCAGTGCTGCGTGAGCCAGATCCAGGGTCTGACCGACAAGGCCCTCGACCTGGTCCGGCTCTCCTCCAAGGCGGTGGCGACCGAGTTGGCCCCGGTGCGGCTCTTCTCGATCGCCGAACAGTCCATCAACGGGTGTGAAGCGCTCTTCTCCAAGCGCGGGATCGGCTGTTTCAACGGGATAGACCCGAGCCTGACGGTGCAGGGAGCGGAGGCGCAACTACTGCTGCTCTTCGACAACCTGCTCTCCAACGCCGCCCGCTTCGCGGCCGAAAACGGCGTGGTCCGCATCACGGCGCTCCCCAAGGACGGCACGGTCCTGGTCTCGGTTCAAGACGACGGCATCGGCCTGGAACCGGGGCACCAGATGCTGATCTTCGACGAATTTTTCAAGGCGGACGCCGCGCGCCACGACCCCGGCACCCAGGGGCTGGGACTGGCCATCAGCAAGAGCATCGCGCTGAACCACCTGGGGAAGATCTGGGCGGAGAGCCCGGGGAGGAACCAGGGAACCACGATTTTTTTCACACTGCAGCCGACGGAAGCGGCCTAAACACTCGTGCAGCGCCAAGGGGAAAGTATCATGAGCAGAAAGGTAATGATCGTCGATGACAACGAGTTCATCAGGGCGGCCGTTGAATTCATCTGTCAGCACGAGGAGCTGGATCTGGTGAGCGCCGCAAGCGGGGCAGAGTGCCTGCACCACCTGGAGTCGGGCTTTCGCGGAGTCATCCTGATGGACATCATGATGCCCGTCATGAACGGCTGGGAGACCATCCGGGAGATGGTCGGGCGGGACCTTTACTCCGGGAACCTGATCGTCATGCTGACCGGGATGGGGGAACCCGACTCCAGGATGGACGGTTTGCAGGAGTACGTGACCGACTACCTTACCAAGCCGTTCGGACCTGACCTGCTGACCGATGCACTGCGCTACTACCTCTGCCTGCTCGGGGACCCAAAGGGAGCACCATGAGTAGCAGGAACCTCGTCATGATCGGAGTCTCTACCGGCGGCCCCATGACCCTGAAGGAGCTGTTCAGCGCACTCCCCCCGCTGAACGCGGCCTTCGTCATCGTGCTCCACATCACCCCGGAGATGGACTACCGGATTGCCCAGGGGCTCGACGCCAGCGCCTCCATGCCGGTGGCTCTGGCCCGGGATGGAGAGTTCCTCAAGGACGGCAACGTCTACCTGGCACCAGGCGGTGTTCACCTGAAGCTGGACGGGAACCACCGGGTCTGCCTGTGCGAGGGAGCCCGGGTAAACTACGTGCAGCCCTCCATCGACGTCGCCATGCTGTCGCTCATCCGGCCGGTCAACGGGGAGCTCATCGGGATCATTATGACCGGCATGGGGAAAGACGGCGCCGAGGGATTGCGGCACGTCAAGCGGATCGGCGGCACGACACTGGCGCAGGACCAGAAATCCTCCGTCATCTACGGCATGCCAAAGGCCGCGTTGGAAACCGGAGCGGTCGATTTCGTGCTGCCGCCCAAGGGCATCGCCGCGAAACTGGTCGAGCTTTTGAAGTAAGCAGGCGCCCATCATGTCATTTTTTATTATTCTTATCCGGCGCCAGGCGTTATAGTCGTGGTTTTAGACTATTGTGTTGCGCAGGTTGGCGGTGAACAGGCTCATCGTGAACCCCAACATTGCGATGTTGGGGTTCACGATACGACCGTTCACCGCCAACCTACAGTCTGCAAAGGATACGGAAAGCCATGGGATCAGTTACCAGCGGGACCAAGAGATATCGACAGATCAACCTGGCTTTTTTTGCCGCGGGGTTCGTCACCTTCATCACCCTCTACGACGTGCAGCCGCTTTTGCCGGTCTTCTCCAAGGAGTTCGGACTGCCGGCGGCTCTCGGCAGCCTGCCGCTGTCACTTACCACCTGCGCCCTGGCCGTCACCATGCTCTTTGCCGGGACCATCTCGGAGACCTTCGGCCGCAAAAAGGTCATGGTGACCTCGCTGGTCCTCACCTCCGCGCTCGCTTTTCTCACCTCGCTGACCGGCAGCTTCCCCGCGCTCCTCGCGCTCCGACTGCTGCAGGGGGTCGCCCTGGCGGGACTGCCGGCGATCGCCATGGCCTATCTGAGCGAGGAGATCGCCCCCGCGTCCCTGGGCTCCGCAATCGGCCTCTACATAAGCGGCAACGCCATCGGCGGCATGACAGGACGGATCTTCACGGCAGCCATGACCGAGTGGATTTCCTGGCGCGCGGCGCTGGGAAGCATCGGCGTGTTCTGCCTGATCCTCAGCATCTTTTTCGCGCGCTCCCTGCCACCCTCCAGCAACTTCACCCGGCGCCCCTTCGCGGTGCGCTACCTGTTCAGCTCGCTTTTCAAGCAGCTGCGGGACCCGGCCCTGCTCTACCTTTACGGCATCTCGTTTCTCGTCATGGGAGCCTTCGTGACGCTCTACAACTACATCACCTTCCGGTTCCTCGCCCCCCCCTACTCCCTGGGGCACACCGCAGTCAGCTGGATTTTCCTGGTCTATCTGCTCGGCTCGTTCAGCTCGTCCATGGTGGGGCGCCAGGTGGAACTCTTCGGCAGGAGCCGGATGCTTTACCTGACCATGAGCTCCATGGTCCTCGGGGCGCTGGTGACACTCTCCCGGGACATCAGCACGATAGTCGTGGGAATCGCCCTCTTCACCTGCGGTTTTTTCGGTTCCCACACCATCGCCTCCAGCTGGGTCGGGAGCAGGGCGCGCACGGCGCGGGCCCAGGCAGCCTCGCTCTACCTGTTCAGCTACTATCTCGGCTCGAGCGTATCCGGAACGGCCGGCGGGCTTTTTTGGGCTTCCTTTGGCTGGATAGGGGTGGTCGGGCTGATGCTGGCGCTACTGGGGGCGGGACTTTGCTGCGTCAAACGGCTCTGCAGAATTTCGGAAAGCGACCACCCGGCCGGCGAGGCAGTGGCCGGACTGGAAGCGCTGCGCAGCTGAATTCGGATTACCCCTTTTGCCCCCACTTCCTTTGCTCCTCGAGAAACTCAAGTTTTCCGAGGAACCGCCGATACGTCTGGTAAGTGTCTGCACAAAGGAGCAAAACATGCCGGATCTGGTAAGAATAGCCGATGGAGTCGCCATACCCGTAGAAATGCTGTCCGTCTGGGATCGGCTGTCGGAATTCGCCTCGGTTTACGGACCGGTGTTCGAAGCTGACGTCAACCGGCTCGGCCTCAACATGCGTCCGATCTTTAACCTTAACACCTCCATAGGCGGAGAACAGGCGATCGCCTTCGGCTCCGCGACGTCCACCAGCATGCAATNTGTCCTGCGGCCGGATATTTACCGCGCCATGGTCGGCGGCATCTGGAACTGAAGGAAGCACCCTGCGCAGCAACCGCCGCTTGACCTTCAGACTCAAACACCTGCTTGACCCTTAAACTCAAACGCTCGTTTGAGTTTCACTTCCCGCCATCCTTTGCCGGTACCTGTCACCCACAAACTTGATATGATCCCGCAGCACGTAGAACTGCTCCGCATAGGCCAGCGGCATCTTCATCTTATTGACCTCGCCCTCGATGTCATCGATCCGCTTCAGGAGGTTGGCCCTCTCCTCCGGTGCGGGGTTGGCGATGATGGTCCGCTCCAGGGCGATGAGGGTACCGTACCAGCGGTAGATGCGCGACCTGATGCGCCAGCTGTAGAGCGCCGGCACCAGTTTCAGCCCGGGAATCAGCAGTACGACGATCGGGACGACCACGACCATCAGGCGGTCCGCCAGGCTCGCCAGCCAGAAGGGGAGGTAGCGNTAGAAAAAGCTCTTGTTACCCGAGCTGTAGAAGCGCTTCGCGTCGGAGCTGATGCGGAANTCATGCTCCAGCGGCGCCGGGAACTCGCCCGCGCGTTGCATGACGGTCGCCTTACCGTGTACCTCGCGCGCCGCGGCGATCAGCATGTCGGAGAGCGCCGGGTGCAGATCGCTGCGCGCCACCAGTTCAGCCGTGGGACCGATCAGGTGCACATCCTGGGCCGGCACGTTCTTGCCGAAATCGACCACTCCCATGGGAAGGTTGAGCTTCTCCAGGTAGGAATACTTGCGCGCGTAGGCATCGGCCTGGGCGAAATCGAAGAGCCGGATTCCCGGAGTCGTCAGCAGCTTGCGCATGACCGGCGGCGTCGCGGAGTCCCCCATGAGGAACACGGCGTCGGCGCCGCCCGTCAGAACAGCCTGGGACGCCTCCTCACCGCCAATATCCAGCAAGGTCGTGGCGCCTCCCGGTTCAATGGCGTTCGCCTTCAGAAGTGCCAGGGCGAGGACATGGGTTCCGCTTCCCTGCGGCCCGATGGCGAGCCGCTTCCCGCTGAAATCTGCAATAAAGTTTGCCGGATCTGCCGAGCGATAAAAAAGGAGCAGCGGCACATGAAACACGCTTCCCAGGGAGACCAGCCGGTCCAGATTCACTCCGGCGGTGACCCCGCCCTGAACGAAACCGACGTCTACGCGAAATTTCGGATCGTTCAGCCGGGTGAGGTTGTCCAGCGACCCCGCAGAGGGGAGCACCCTGAGCTTCACCCCGTCGCGCGCCAGAATCTTCCGGTACTTCTCCGCGGTGAGCAGGAAGGTGCTTCCCGGGGGACCGCTCGTGATGGTGATGGTGTCGGGGGGCGCCGGGCGCACAAACCAGTAGGCCACCCAGATCGCAACCAGGGTGATCAGTATGATGGGAGCCGAGGTCACCATGAGGTCCCGCAAGGAGACCCCGACGAAGCGTGCCATGGGCCGGATGGAAGCGATGGAGCGAACCTTATTCTGGGTCATGGTTTATCCTTGAGTGCTGTACGCACTACTATCATTCGCTGACATTGGAAGCAATTCTATCTCTATCAGCGTCGTCTGTCACCCTCCAAACAGAAAGCCCTATTCTGTCCCCGGCCATATCTCCTTATCCTCCGTAGTGCACGGCAGTATCTCAGCCAGTAGGAGACGGGTGCAATGCGATTGTCCAGCGCGTTTCATGCTTATCAGCCACTGGTACTCAGCTCGGTTAACTTCGTAGAGACGCATTGCATGCGTCTCCTTCACCTGATCACACTGAGACCAACTAGACGGCGGCAGCGCTGAGACGCATGCAATGCGTCTCTACCCGAAGAGGTTCGTATTTTCATCGTTCCCACGCTCCCGCGTGGGAATGCATCAGGGGACGCTCCTGCGTCCCGGTTCGCCTCCGTGGGAACGTACCGGCCGCGCCGGTCTCGCCTGCGGTGTCGGACGCGGGAGCGTCCGGGGATTTCCGTTCCCACGCTGGAGCGTGGGAACGATACATATTAGACGGCGGCAGCGCTGAGACGCATGCAATGCGTCTCTACCCGATGGGTTTGCGGGGTACAGCCAACAAAAGGATAAAAAAGAGCCGAATGCACAGTTACTGCATTTTTATGACCTAGGTCAAGGCCGCGCAGACAAGTTACCAGTAAGGTGTCTTCAACGAACGGCCCGGCGCGATGTCCCGGAACCCGAACCAAAGCGACAATTACCATACCACTTCCCCAGTACCACCGGGGGTACAGGAGACCTGATGAAAAACAAGATTAAGAGCTGGCTCGGATTTTCCACCTCAACCACTAACGAGGCACCCAAGGAGACAAAAATGGAGAACATGTTTTGCTATCAGTGTGAGCAGGCAGCTAACGGCGGTTGCTCGAAAGTAGGCGTGTGCGGCAAGCAGCCGGACGTCGCGGCACTGCAGGACCTGCTGGTTTACACCATGAAAGGAATCGCCTTCTGGGCCGACAAGGCTCGTGAAAAGGGCGCCAAGGATTCCGGCATCGACCACTTCATGATTGACGGCCTCTTCACCACGGTCACCAACGTCGACTTCGACGCCGAAGAGATCGCCAAGCTGGTTCGCGACGGCGCCAAGAACCTCGTCAAGGCTCAGACACTCTTCGAAAAGGCCAACGGTGGCCCCTTCACCGGCTCCGTCCCCGAAGCGGCCCAGCCCTTCACCGCAAGCTCTACCGCTGAACTGGTTGCCCTCGGCGCCCGTCACGGCGTGAAAGACGACACCATCGACCCGGACGTGAAGTCGGTTCAGGAAATCATCATCTACGGCATCAAGGGATATGCGGCCTACGCCCACCACGCCCTGGTGATCGGACTGGAAAACGACGAAATCTACGCCTTCACCCACAAAGCCCTGGCAGCGACCCTGGACAAGAGCCTGGGGCTCATGGACTTTGTCGGCATCTCCATGGAGTGCGGCCGCATCAACCTGGTCACCATGCAGCTTCTGGACAAGGCCAACACGGACAGCTTCGGCCACCCGGTCCCGACTCCGGTGGCGCTCGGCACCAAGAAAGGCAAGGCGATCCTGGTTTCCGGCCACGACCTGCGCATGCTCGAAGAGCTCCTGAAGCAGACCGAAGGCAAAGGGATCAACATCTACACCCACGGCGAGATGCTCCCCGCCCACGGCTACCCCGGCCTGAAGAAGTTCGCACACCTGGCCGGTAACTTCGGCGGCGCATGGCAGGACCAGGCGAAGGAATTCGCAGGCTTCCCCGGCGCCATCATCTTCAACACCAACTGCATCCAGCGCCCGGCAGAAAGCTACAAAGACCGCCTCTTCACCTGGGGCCTGGTTCAGTGGCCGGACGTCAAGAACATCAACGGCTGGGATTTCTCCCCGGTTATCGAGAAGGCCCTGGCGCTGCCGGGCTTTGAAGAGAACCCCGGCAAGGACAT
>JGI24142J45722_1001673_pt1 | contig 10436 bp, 9 predicted proteins | sample BarGraIncu00431A_FD_45722 | JGI IMG/M metagenome (IMG submission 45722) | reverse complement strand
GAGCCGCATCGTGCGCCTTTCACGGCAGCGCGTGGTGATGGGCGATGACCATGCGTGCGCGTAGCTCGGGATCGTTCTCGAGCATGCCCTGGCTCAGCACCCCTTCGAGCGCCGTTCCGCTTGCTCCGGCTGCGGCGAACTCTACGACCTGCGTGCGCAGTTCTACCGGCAAGGGCACCGCTGCATCAAACAGAGCGAGTGCGAACTCGGGGTCATCCGCGTAACCGACGGCGATTGCCGCGAGCGGCCCGTCCGCTTCGAGAACGCGCTCCAGTGCGAGCCTGCGAATATCGGCATGCGCGCCAAACGCTCCGAAGAGCCCACTAGACGGGTCAAACGCGCCGCGCAGCCTTTCGGGAAAGGCGAGGATGGCTGCCACGGCTTCGTGGTCGGTAGCGTCACAGCCGCATTTCTCCAATCCGGTGGTTAGCAGGTCGCGTCGCACCTCCGCACGCGTACCCATGCGGATTAGCCGTTCACGTGCAGCTGACTTGTCGGGCATGATCTCCGGAATCAGGGAGACAAGATCGCTCAAATCCTCGTCGCTGACATCGGCGAGCGCGTCGATGGCGGGCTTGACTGCGGGATGGTCGCGTCCCCAACCTGCAAGTAATGCGATCAGCGCCCAATAGCGGTTGAATTGACTCTCCCTCTTGCCCAAAACTCCGACCAGCGCATCGGCAACCTGCGGATCGGCGACTTGCATGACATAACCTGGCAACTGGTGTAGTCCAATGATGCGGTTCTCGGGCTCGCACCAGTATGCATTGGCAGCTACGCGAATCTCAGAATCGGCTACGGCGAAGCGGCCGACTTGCGCCCAAATGCGATTGTCGTGCATGACGTTTAAGGGGTGCTTGCGGCGAAGCTCAGCAAGGATCCAGGCGCGGACATCGGCCCGTTCGACCGGAGACTCCATAAGGTAGGCGCTCGCGACATCGTGTTCCCAGGTGGAATGGGAGTCACCTGCAGCGCGGCTGATGGCGCCTTTGATGAGGGTTTCGTCGCCGGGCCAGTATTTCATCAACATCGACGCCGCTAGTTCGCGGTGCTGATAGGAGATGTCTGACCAAAAGCTCTGGCCGCGCAACACGGCATCGCGCATCTCTTCGGTTGCCAGGCCGTTTGCGGCAAGTCCAAGGATTCCAATTAGACACAGCTCAGCACTGTGTGATTGCCAAGCCTCCTCGAACAACGGCACTGCCTCGGGTGCGCTCGGCCAACCATGCGCCAGACTCTCGAGCAGCGCCGCGGCTGTTGCGAGATTGCGCGTGCGGGCTAGCCCGTCGAGCAATCGCCTAAAGGCCTCGGTCGAGGACGAAAATACTGCGGCGTAGGCAGCTGCGGCGGCACGCTGAACGCCGCGATCCTCATCATGCAGCGCCTGAAATAGTACATCCTGGACTTGTGCAGTCGGCTGCCATGCATCGAACGCCCCAATCAGCGACGCACGATAGGTAAGCCGCGCGGGAAGCCAACGGCTCAGCCGCAACTCGACATCGGCTTTAAGTGTTGGATCAGCAAGGCCTTTCAGCGTCGAAGCCAGGGCCTCACGGCGGGCCGGTAGCCAATCCTCGGACTCGACCATACGCATGGTCGCGTGCGCCAGACGCTTGGTGGTCGCAGTCGAGCGCGTTGCCGCACCAAATGCAATATCGCCGAGCAGGGCTAGGCGATGGAAGCGCGCGAGTTCGTCGGAGTCTGGCATCTCAATGACCACGATCAGTCGGTCAAACTCGTCGCGCCGCAGGATTCGGCTGAGAAGGTTTGTGATTACATTTCGCCAGCGCCCCTCACCAGCATGCTCGTGCACGAACGCCTCTATCTCGCTGAACGGCCAACTGCCTATGTGTTCGGCGCCAAGGAACTCCTCAAAGCTTGCATGGACAAACCCAACCTCGCCGGGCGCCTTCTCGATGAGGAGCCCCTGAGTTTCTGCGTTGACGGAAAGGATTTCTCCAGCCGCGGCCGCGGCATCGGCGCCGGAGAAATCGAAACCCTGCGGCGACACAAGATAGTCGCGCAGCACTTCGCGTGCGGCGGTTAGCGCCATACCGGCGCCACCTATTTGGTCGCGCACTGCGAATGCCAGCCGCGCAATTGCCGCTCGTCTTTGGTCGGGATCGGTCGCATGGCGGAAGCGCGACTCTGTATCGCCCGAGGCAGTCGCGCGGTTCACTGNANNAANNNANGGGCTATCCATTTAGCTCCACAACCTCGGCAGTCAGAAAGGCGGCCGGCGCTGGATNCTCGTTGTCCCGTATGTTGGCGTACGTCGCCGGCGCTGTTGCGGCCGATTGTTGCAACAACCGGTAGAACAGCATTCCTCGTGATCGTGACGAGCGTCGGTTGAAGCGGAACGTAAATTCGTCGAGGTAATAGTCCACGTGCCTCGGATCAACTGCTCCCTGATGGGTGCCAAGCAACCAACGTTTGAGCAACGAAATGACGCGATGGACTCCCGGCAAGGACACGTGCGCAGGTATCTTCGAGCCGAGTTGGACGAACGGTTCATGACCGAATCCATCTTCCTGTAGTGGCCCGTAGATCGCAGATCCGTCAGTGCGGATAGTTGCGCCTGGCATGACGTTTTCGCGCACGAACGGGATCAAAGCGTCGATAGTCGGGCCCTGAACGCGGTGAATCCGGATGCGGCCAAAGCCCTTTGGATCGTGCACCTCAACGGCCACCGCAATGGCGACCAGATGGGAATTGTTGTGCGCCTTGGAACTCGTCTTGCCAGACTTCACCCGGGGGCCTCTGCTCAGGGGCAGATAGGCCTCGTCAACTTCTACCGTTCCGGCAAGCTTGTCGCGTTGCGGGCGAACCATCGCGCGCCGGAATCGGTGCAACATCGCCCAGGCAGTCTGGTAGCTGCTCAAGCCAAGAACCCGCTGCAGTCCAAGAGCGCTCACGCCGTTTTTTTGACTCGTGATGTGCCACGCTGCGGCGAACCAAACCCGCAGGGGTGTTCTGGTCTTATCGAAGATTGTGCCCGCCGTGACACTGCACTGGTGCGCACAGGATCTGCAGACCAATCTGCGCCGGCTCGCGCGAGCCGGTGCGTCCATCACGCCACACGCAGGACAGCAAAATCCGCCCGGCCACCTCAGCTTCTCAAGGTAGGCAACACACGCATCCTCAGTAGCGAACCAGTCTTCAAATTGCACCCATGTCTTCGGGTAGTCGCGACCAGATACGGGATCGACATTAATCATCCAACCATTTTCCACTTTGTGGAGCTAAATGGATAGCCCGTACAAATGAACAGTATAGTGAATTGCCTGACTTGCGTCTTGTCGATTGGCGCGCACCCTCAGATCGTTATCATCCGGCCATGCCGACCCGCTCNTACGCCCACCTTGACAGCGCCGCCTGGGGCCGGGCCTTGCTGCGCGGAGCGGCCAGTTGGTGGCACATGATTCACCTGGGCGCCATCGTGCTGGTGCTGGCACTGTCGCCCTCGACTTACAACCGCGCCAACCGCGCCATCACGTCGCGCCACATCTACGCCAGCACCTGGCAGGTGTTGCCCTGGTTCACGGCCATGGCCGCCCTGTTCAGCCTGGTGCTGATCCGCATCGTGGTGGTCACGGCGCTGAACTACGGCCTGTCGCAATACGCCCTGCAGATGGTGGTGCGGGTACTGGTGCTGGAGCTCATTCCGCTGTCGGCGGCCTTGTTTGTCGCGCTGCGCGCCGGGATGACGTTCAACGCGGGCGCGCAAACCAACGCCCGACCGAGCCCGGTTGACCCCAGTGCGCCCCTGGGCCTCACCCGCCTGCGCGCTGATGTGGTGCCGCGCGTGCTGGCGGGCGCCTTCTCGGTCCTGACGCTGGCCATGATCAACAGTGTGATTGTGCTGGTGCTGGCCTATCTCATCGTCTATGGCTTGTCGCCCTGGGGGCTGCCGGGCTACACGCGCACCGTCGGCCATGTGTTCGATCTGTCCGTCACGCTGGGCTTTGCCCTCAAAACTGTTTTCTTCAGTCTGGCCGTGGCGGTGGTGCCGATGGCCGCAAGTCTGGAAGCAGCGCGCGACAACGCAAGTGCCAACGGCGTGCAGCCCGGTGCCGCGCGCCTGTTTTTGGTCCTCCTCCTGATCGAGGCCGCCTCCCTGGTGGTCAAGTACATCTAAGCTCACATCGTATGCAATCCCAACCGCCGCCCTCACCACCCGCCACCTCGCAGTCCCCTGCGACCATCGCCCACGTCGAGTTCAAGGCCATCATGCTGCTGGTCCTGATCACAACCCTGATCTGCGGTTTTTTGCTGTACGTGATGGTCGCGCGCGGCGTGTTCGAGAAAACCCAGCAGCTGGTGCTGGTGGCCGACGACTCCGAAGGTGTCCTCGTCGGCATGGATCTCACCTTCTCGGGCTTTCCCATCGGCCGCGTGCGGCGCATCGAGCTGGCCGCCGATGGCAAGGCGCGCATGGTGATTGACGTGCCGCTCAAGGATGCGCCCTGGCTGCGTACATCGAGCATCTTCACCATGGAACGCAGCATGGTGGGCGAAACCCACCTGCGCGCCTTCAGTGGCATTCTGAGCGACCCGCCCTTGCCGGCCAACGCGGAGCGCACCGTACTGCGCGGCGACACCAACGCCGAAATCCCCCGCATCGTGGCCGGGGCGCGCACGCTGCTGGAAAACCTGGAGAACATGACCGGGCCGGAGTCCAATATCAACACCAGCCTAAGTAACCTAAAAACAGTCAGCGAGCGCTTGACCGGCCGCTATGGACTGCTCACCGGGGTTATGGGCAGCGAAGACAACGCCAAAAAAATCATCGCCACGCTGGACCAGACCAACGCGCTGCTGACCAAAACCGATCAACGCATTTTTGGCGCCAAGGGCGTGATGGACAGCACCCAGGCCGCCGTCGACGGCACACAAGCGGCGATCCGCGAGCTCACCGGCGTCTTGACCGACGCCCGCGCCAGCCTGAAAAAAGTCGATGCGGTGCTGGCCGAGGCCCAGGCCGTGGGCGCCAATGCGCGCATTGCCAGCGCCGACCTGGGTGCGCTGCGCGCCGAGGTCGAGATCAGCCTGCGCAAGGTGAGCCAATTGGTGGACGAGGTGAACCGCAAATGGCCGTTTGCACGGGATACGGAGATTAAATTGCCCTGATGTTTTTTGCTTATTTTTGGGGTTTTCCGTTTTGTTTGTTTTTTGCTGACGCATGTATCCCCCCCTCTCCCCAACCCCTCTCCACCCCCGCCGGGGCGGAAAGGGGGGCTAACAGCCACATTTGGCCAACGCTTTTAGGGTGGGAAAGAAGGAAATCGAACGCACGCTGGCCTCAAAGTGGCGGCATGGCATTGACAGGCCAGTCACCGATGCAGATGCTGCACTGGCTGTCAGTTCAGGTTTGACATCGATCGCTCAAATGATTGGATCGGTTTGTTCATGGGTTACCGTCACTTTGAGGCCAGCGCGCAGTCGAGCGTTTATTTCCCACCGCAAAGGACGCGGCCAAATGTGGCGGTTGGCTCCCTCTTCCGCCCGGCGGGGCGGGAGAGGGCGGGGGGAGTGAGTGGGGGAAAAAGACGTTAAAAATAAAAACCAGGTCAAGGCCACGGCCAATGGAATCATCGGAAGTAAAAGGATTGAGAGTTATGAATCCAAATCAATCAGATAAAAAAATGACTTCAACCAAACGAACACATCCAAGCCANCACCGGACCAGCGCCAGTCACTGGATCACCCTGCTGAGTACCGTGCTGGCAAGTGCCCTGCTGAGCGCCTGCGCCAGNAAACCGGTGCCGCCCGACTGGCAAACCAATGCATTTGCCGCGCTCAAGGGTTTTTCCTCGGCCTACCTGAGTGGCAACACNCGGCTGGCCGATTTTGAGTTTGCCCGCGCCAAGTCCGAGATCGCCAGCACGGGCCGCGCCGACCTGCTGGCGCGCGCCGAACTGACGCGCTGTGCGGTGCGCCTGGCCAGTCTGGAGCTGGATCAATGCGCCGGTTATCAAACGCTGGCCGCAGAGGCGAGCCCTGATGAGCAGGCTTATGCGGCATTCTTGACCGGCCAGTGGCGCGGCCTGGATGTGGCGCGGCTACCGGTACCGTACCGTGCCATCGTTTTGGCGGCGGCGGCCAAGCAGCCGTCCGACCCGCAACCCAGTGCGCTGGAAGCGATCGAAGACCCGTTATCACGCCTGATCGCTGCCGGTGCACTGCTGCAAAGCAGCCGCCTGACCAGCGCCGACATCGCGCGTGCGACCGATACTGCATCGAGCCAGGGCTGGCGTCGCCCGCTGCTGGCCTGGCTGGGTGTGCAACTCAAACGCGCGGGTGATGCACAGGACGCTCAGTCGGCAACCCGGATTCAGCGCCGGATTGACCTGGTTTTGCAAGGCGCGCCAAAACGCCCTGAAGCGAGCCAGTGACCCTGATCAAACTTTGTCAGTGGACTTCGCTCGTTGCGGATTCCAGCTGAACAGGGGCCGCAGCAACTCGCTGACGGCGACCAGGCTGGCGCCCAAAGCGGCAGCAATCGTGCGCTCAACGCGCTGAATTTCCTGGACCCGGAGTTCACCGGCGTATTGCTCAATTTCAGACCTTTGAATGGAAGCCATGATTTTTTCCTTTTCATGTTGCGACGCAACATCTCATGGACTCAACTGTAATTACATCTCGCCGCAATGACAATTAGCGTTCATGGACAAACATTGATGAATATTCATCCATAATCACGCCATGGATCGTGCCGCCGAGATGACCGCTTTTGTCCGCGCCGTGGAAACCGGTGGGTTTACCGCCGCAGCGCGCGAGATCGGTCTGACGCCATCGGCCTTGTCCAAATTGGTGACGCGGCTTGAAGACCGATTGGGCGCGCGACTGCTGCAACGCACCACCCGCCGCCTGCAACTGACCAGCGAAGGCGAAGCTTTCTACGCTCGTGCCCGCCCGATTCTGGTGGCCATGGATGAAGCCGAGGCCGAGGTCACCCAGGCCGGATTGAGCCCGCGTGGTTTGTTGCGCCTGCACTGCGGATCGGCCTTTGGCCTGCATCAGCTGGCGCGCGCCATCCCCCATTTCCAGAAGCTTTACCCAGACGTGCAGCTGGACATCACCATCAGCGATCAGCCGCCTGCAGCCATGGAGGAAGGCATCGACCTGACGATCCGAACCGGACCGCTCGACGACTCATCCATGGTGGCGCGGCGCATTTGCACGCTGGAGAGNGTGATCTGCGCCGCCCCGAGCTATTTGGCGCTGCATGGCACGCCGCGCACACCGGACGATTTGCAGCAGCACAACTGTCTGTGGATTTCGAGTCTGCCCGCGCTGCGGCGCTGGCCTTTTGACACTGACGATGGCATCCGGGTGGTGCACATCGGCGGCAATGTCGTAGCCAACAATGCCGAAACCGTGCTGCAACTGGCAGTGGCGGGGGTCGGAATCACGCGCCTGACCAACGTCATCGTCAGCGAGGCCATTCGCAACCGGGACCTGGTGCCGATTCTGACCGATTGGCACCATGTGGAGCCCGTGCCCTTGTTCGCCTCCTACCCGAGCGGACGCAATCTGGCACCCAAGGTGCGGGCGATGGTCGATTTCCTGGTNGATTTTTTCAAGGACTCAGACCAGCAATTCCAGCGCGTCGCGCCAGTGGGTTCGCCCTGAGATGGCGCTGCCGGTGGCGGTCAATGCGCCGGATGATCCACTGTTCTGCCAATGTCGGGCCAGTGGCGGTGCAGATAAAGCCAGGCAAACAGACCCACGCACATCATGCTCAGCGAAGCCGCTGCCAGTGACACGGCTGAATGCATCACCAGCGGCGCAATCACACCAGCCACCAGTCCATTGGCCGACGAGGCAATAAAGGCCTGCAAGCTTGAGGCCATGCCACGGCGCTCCGGATGCAGATCGAGTACCAGCAAGGTGATCACCGGCACCATCATGGCCCAGCCAAACGCGAAGATAGCAATCGGGAACAGCGACCACGCCACATGCGCCTTGAAAAGCCAGTTGGCCACCAGATTCAGGCTGGCGATCAGCAGCATGATTAACAACCCGTACTTGATTTGNTGCTTGGGCGCCACTCTGCCCGCCATGCGGCCACTGACCCAGGCGCCGCCCATGATGCCGCTGATGGTGAGTACAAAAAACCAGAAAAACTGCGTCGGAGCCAAAGCCAAAATATCACCCAAAAAAGCCGGTGCCGACAACACGTACAAAAACATCCCGTTAAACGGCACACCACTGGCCAGCGCCAGCAGCAAAAACCGCGGGTCGAGCCCGAGCTGCCAGTAGCCCTGCAGCAGATTGCTGACCTTGAACGGCTGGCGTTGCGAAAGGTGCAAGGTCTCGGGCAAGAGCTTGTAATTGGCGCCCCACAGCAACACCCCCACAGCGGTCAAAAACCAGAACACGCTGTGCCAGCCCAAGTGCACAAACAAGGTGCCGCCGATGATGGGCGCAATGGCCGGCGCCACGCCGAAATAAATGGTGATCTGGCTCATCACTTTTTGCGCCTGTGCCGGCGCAAACATGTCACGCACGACGGCTCTTGAGACCACGATACCGGCGCCAGTGGTCAGCCCCTGAACGGCCCGAAAGAACACCAACTGGCCAATGCTTTGCGACAGGGCACAGCCCATGGACGCCAGGGTGAAGGCCGCCAGACCCCACAACACCACCGGTCGGCGCCCCACGCTATCGGAAATTGCGCCGTGAAACAGGCTCATGAAAGCAAAGCCGAACAGGTAGGCCGACAGCGTTTGCTGCATCTGCACCGGCGTCGCACCCAGCGATTGGGCGATGCCCGCAAACGCCGGAATATAGGTGTCAATCGAGAACGGCCCTAGCATCCCCAGCACCGCCAGCAACACCGCCAGCGCCCAGCGCGGCGCGCGCCAGAGTTGTTGCGAGTCAGGGTTCATGCGGGAATTTCAGAGCGACAGGCCCAACAGCGTGACCATCACAATCAGCACGCCAATCACAAGATTCACCAACACCCAGGTGCGAATACTGGCCAGCGTAGCGCCACCCGCAGGCCAGGCGGCAGCCGTCACCGCACGCGAGAGGCGCGCGAAAAGGACAAAGCGAATATGGCCAAAAATCAGCATCATCAGCAGGCCCAATGTCGCCATCACCATCCATTCAAGCGGCATATTGAACTTGACGCCCGATTGCGCCATTTGCCGCGCCATCCGTCCGATCATCCAGATGCCACTGCCCAGCGTCAAGGCGGCTGCGACCAGCACGGCGTTAAAGAAGCGACCCAGCACGTCGTGCATCAGACGTACCCGCTCTGGCGCCTCCAACTGGGTCAGGGCTGGGCGCAAAAAGAATTGGGTGAAAGCCATGCCGCCGACCCAGACGATGATGGAGAGCAGGTGAATGGTTCTAAGTGTGGCGTAAAACATGGGCAGGGTCAGCGGGTTGTGATTCAAATGGCGGCGGCGTTGGATGATGCCACAGCTGCTGCAAAACAGTTGACGCGGATCAGCGGTCCGGGCTCACAGTTGAAAAGCCACCCATCGTACCAAGCCCTCAACCAGCTCAGGTACCAGTCCCGGTCGCCGTGACCGGTAGGGTGTGGCGTTGTTTCGCTGCGCCTCGATCCAAGCGTCAAAGCTGCGCACAATTGAAGGGTCATAAAACGCGACCATCAGTTCGTAGTTGAGAAACAGGCTTCTCTCATCCAGGTTGGCAGAGCCAACCAAAGCCAGATCATCGTCGACAAGCACCGCTTTGGCGTGGATCATTCCGGGCGTCAGCCAGATGCTTGCNCCTGCCGCCGCGAGATCCCGCAGCGCGGAGTGGCGGGCTATATCGGCCAGATGATGGTTCGATTTTTTGGGTAGCAGCAGGTCCACTGCAACGCCGCGCCGAGCGGCCAGTGTCAGGGCCATCAGCAGCGTNGGGTCTGGCACGAAGTAGGGCGTCACCGCCAGAATGCGCGAACGTGCTGTGAAGCAGCCTGACACCAGCAGCGTGTAGATCGTGTCTTCCGCCTGGTCGGGGCCACTGGCAACAAGTCGTGCCCCCTTGGCCGCGGGGGGCGGGGGCGGTGCGTCCGGCTGGAGGGTTGGCACAACCGCCCCCGTGGTTGCAAATGTCCAGTCCTGCTCAAAGCGCTGCCTGGCCTGACCGACCAAGGCGCCACCCAGGTCGAAACTCAGATCAATCCAAACCGGTTTTTTTCTCAGGGAGTTCAGGTCACCTTCAAAGTACTCGGCGGCCAGATTGCGTCCTCCGCACCACAGCCACTGACCATCAGCGATGACCATCTTGCGGTGGTTACGCAGGTTGGTNCGTCCGCGCAACGCAGACTGCAGGGGCGACACAAACAAAGCGACATGCACCCCCGCAGCGCTAAGCCGTTTCAAATTCGGGTGACCGCCCATATAGAAGCCGATGCCGTCGATCAGCAGACGAATCTGAACCCCGGCCTGGGCGCGCCGGATCAAAAGCAGGGC
>JGI24142J45722_1001672_pt1 | contig 10436 bp, 8 predicted proteins | sample BarGraIncu00431A_FD_45722 | JGI IMG/M metagenome (IMG submission 45722) | reverse complement strand
AGCCTGGGCGAACTCAAGGAAGGCGCCAAGTTCGGCATTCCGAACGACCCGACCAATGGCGGCCGTGTGCTGCTGGTGCTGCAGGACAAAGGCCTGATCAAGCTCAAACCCGGTGCCGGCCTGAAAGCGACGCCACTCGATGTGCTGGAGAACCCGAAGAAGCTCAAGTTCGTGGAACTGGAAGCAGCGCAACTGGCCCGCTCACTCGATGACCTGGACGCCGCCGCCATCAATACCAACTACGCGCTGCCGGCCGGCCTGCACCCGGGCAAAGATGCCATTGCCCAGGAAAATGCCAAGAGCCCGTATGTCAACCTGATTGCCGTGCGTGAGCAGGACCAGGCAAAACCCTGGGTCGCCAAGCTGGTCAAGCTGTACCAGTCCGAAGAAATCCGCAAGTTCATCCAGACGGAATTCAAAGGCGCGGTGGTCACCGGCTTCTGAAGCGATCAGGCCGGCCACACCCGACCCCAAACCCACCAGTTACGAGTCATTTAGGCCTCCAGCCCTTATGCATCAAGCGCAAGCAGCTATTAAAAATATAGCTTTTTCGCCCTCATTTCACCCGCAATCACCCGAGGAGTTTTGTCATGTCTGAATCCTGGAAATTTGAAACCCTGGCCGTCCACGCNGGCTATTCCCCCGATCCCACCACGAAAGCGGTGGCGGTGCCGATCTACCAGACCGCCGCTTATGCCTTTGACAGCGCACAACATGGCGCCGACCTGTTCGACCTGAAGGTGCCGGGCAACATCTACACCCGCATCATGAATCCGACCCAGGACGTGCTGGAAAAGCGGGTAGCCGCGCTGGAGGGCGGCATCGCCGCGCTGGCGCTGGCCTCGGGCCAGGCGGCTGTGACCTACGCCATCCAGACCATCGCCGAAGTCGGCGACAACATCGTGGCGTCCGCGGCGCTCTATGGCGGCACCTACAACCTGTTGGCCCACACCTTGCCGCAGTTTGGCATCACTACCCGCTTCGCCGACCCGCGCGATCCGGCCAGCTTCGAGCCGCTGATCGACGACAAGACCAAGGCGGTGTATGTCGAGTCTGTCGGCAACCCGCTAGGCAACGTGACCGACATCGCCCGCATCGCCGAGATCGCGCACCGCCACGGCGTGCCGCTGATCGTCGACAACACAGTGGCCACGCCTTTCCTGCTGCGGCCCTTCGAGCACGGCGCCGACATCGTGGTGCATTCGCTCACCAAGTACCTGGGTGGCCACGGCACCTCGATCGGCGGTGCGATTGTGGACTCCGGCAAGTTCCCGTGGGCCGAACACAAGGCCAAGTTCAAGCGCCTGAACGAGCCCGATCCGAGCTACCACGGCGTGGTCTACACCGAAGCGCTCGGGCCGGCGGCCTACATCGGCCGCGCCCGTGTCGTGCCGCTGCGCAACACCGGTGCTGCCATTTCACCGTTCAACGCCTTCCTGATCCTGCAGGGGATCGAGACCCTGGGGCTGCGCATGGAACGCATTACCGACAACACCCTCAAGGTGGCGCAATTCCTGCAAAAGCATCCCAAGGTGGCCTGGGTCAACTACGCGGGTCTGGCCGATCATCCCGACCATGCACTGGCGCAAAAGTACCTCGGCGGCAAGGCCTCCGGCCTGCTGACCTTTGGCGTCAAGGCGCCGAAAGCGCTGGGTCGTGAGGCCGGCGCCCGCTTCCTTGATGCGCTCAAGCTGTTCACGCGCCTGGTCAACATCGGCGACGCCAAGTCGCTGGCCACCCATCCAGCCTCCACCACGCACCGCCAACTTTCGCCCGAGGAGTTGGTGAAAGCCGGTGTGCCGGAGGACGCGGTGCGGTTGTCGATTGGTATCGAACACATTGATGACCTGCTGGCAGACCTGGCGCAATCGTTAAACGCCGTCTAAATCACTGCTGAACGAAGTTGGAATAAACCAAACCTTGGCCGCGCGCTGAATGCGCGGCCCCTAAACAATGAACTTCCAACAACTTCGATCGGTCAGGGAGACCGTGCGCTGCGGCTTCAACCTGACCGAGGTGGCGGCCATGCTTTACACCTCGCAGCCAGGCGTCAGTCGGCAAATTCGCGAACTTGAAGAGGAGCTGGGGATTGATATTTTTGTGCGCTCCGGCAAGCGTCTGACGGGTCTGACACCGCCAGGCGCTGCTTTGCTACCGATCGTCGAACGACTATTGCTGGATGCGGACAACCTCAAGCGCGCGGGGATGGATTTCNCCTCCCGCATGGATGGTCGTTTGTCGGTGGCGGCGACGCACTCGCAGGCGCGCTATGCCCTGCCGCATGTGGTGCGGGACTTTCGGGTCATGTTTCCACAGGTCACTTTGCATCTGCATCAGGGCTCGCCCAAGCAGGTCGCTGAGATGCTGCTATCGGGCGAGGCGGATATTGGTGTGGCCACCGAGGCGCTGGCCTGCTACCCGCAGCTGGTCACCCTGCCTTGCTACCGCTGGACCCACAGCATCATCGTGCCGCCGGGTCATCCGCTGCTGGACCACCCGGAGCCGGTGACCTTGCAGCAGTTGGTCGAGTACCCCGTCATCACCTACAACGTGGGCTACACCGGACGCTCCCACATCGATGACGCGTTCGCCCGTGAAGGGCTGCACCCCGAGGTAGTGCTCACGGCGATGGATGCCGATGTGATCAAGACCTATGTCGAGCTGGGCATGGGCGTTGGCATCGTCGCATCGATTGCGCTCGACCCGGAGCGCGATCGGAATCTGCGAATCCTGGATGCGCGGCATCTGTTCGAGATCAACCTGACGCGGCTCGCGATCCGTCGCGGCACCTGGCTGCGCGGCTATGCCTACAGTTTTATTGAGACGTTTGTGCCGACGCTCACACGTGACGCTGTCGAAGCGGCCCTGGCCGAATTGCATCTCACACCCTGAATTCATCGCGATTGGCCTCTATTGGGCGCTGGTCAAAACGGCCAGACGGGTGATGCCTGCGCGCTCGATCAAAGCCATCACCTTGGCTACGCTACCGTAGTTCACCGCTTCATCGGAGCTCAGATGCAGGGTCAGTTCGGGCTGCGCCGCATGCAGGGCACGCAGGCGGGGCTCCAGTTCGGTGAGGCTCAATGGCACCTTGTCGACATACGTCTGCCCTGTTGCATCCACACTGACAGAAATGGGCTTGCGTGGTTCAGCCGCTTGCGTGACGACGGTCTTGGGTAGATTGAGCTTGATGGCGTTGTTGAGCAACGGTGCCGTCACAATCAGCGCCACCACCAACACCAGCATCACATCAACCAGGGGGGTGATATTAATTTCGGACAGCACTTCATCGCCGTCATTGGAAGTTGAGAAAGCCATGGTGTCGTTCTTTCTTTATGCGGGTTGGCTACCCAAGGGCAACCCATCGTTTCCAGAGACTGATTTGGGCGCTCGCTCACTACTGGCCGCGACCACCGGTTTACTGCGCGGAATGCGAAAGCCACTCTTTCGAGAGAGCGATATCAGATCGGCACCCAGCTCGTCCAGATCGGCATTGATGACTTTCAGGCGGCGCAAAAAGAAGTTGTAGGCCAACACCGCCGGCACTGCCACGGCGATGCCGACGCCGGTAGCGACCAGCGCTTCACCAATCGGTCCGGCCACCACGTCCAGGCTGGCTGATCCGGTTTTCCCAATGTCAGTGAGAGCGTGCATGATGCCCCAGACCGTGCCAAACAGACCAACAAAGGGCGCCGTGCTGCCAATGCTGGCCAGTACCGCCAGGCCACTCTCCAAACGGCGACGCTCCTTGTGTATTTGCTGGCGCAGCGCACGCTCCAGCAGGTCCTGGCGATCGCCCGTGTGCTCAAGGTCGAAGCCGGATTGCGTCGAATCATCACGTAGCGCCTGCAGCCCGGCGGCGCTCAAGCGCGCGGCGGGTCCGACTTGCTCCACCGCCAGATCAGCGGCCGCCTGCAGATTGGCGGCGGCCCAAAATGATTGAGTGAAACACTTGTTGTGGCGTGCCACTCGCAGATGCTGGACGGCCTTGATCAGGATCAGCGACCAGGTGGCCACCGAGAAGGCGACCAGTGTCCACAGCGTGGCGGGGACTATCAGTTCNGTGGAAATTGTCATGGTTCTTCCTTGGGTTGAATCGGGGCTTGGGGTGTTTAGGACGCGAGNTTGAAATCAATGGGCACGGTGGCCCAGCCGTCGATGGCCGTAAGACCCTTCTTGGCGGGCGCGAAGGTCCAGCCGCGCACGGCGGCCAGCGCGGCTTCGTCCAGCACCGGTTTACCGCTGCTTTGTTTGATCTCTGCATTGCCCACCTGGCCATTCGCCAATACATGGACACGCAGCAAGACCCGTCCTTGCAAGCCCTGGCGTTGCGCCGATTTGGGATACACGGGCGGTGGGTTATTTAAATAGCCCGCAAAGGCATTGGCCTCTGTCACCGGCTCGTCGGCCTTGGTCGCCAACGGCGATGACGGGGGCGCGGCAACGATCGGTCCGGAACTTTTCTGGGCTTGGAGATTTTCTGCAATGCGGACGGTATCGGCGGGGGCCAGCGCGGTGGTAGCGGGTGCGGTGCGCAGAGCGACAGGTGACGGAGCCTGCTTGGGCTGCGCCGCAGCCTTGGGTGGCTCTGGCCGATGGGGCGGCGGCGCCACCGGCTTGACCTCGGGCGTGGCGCGCAGCAATTCAATTTCTTGCGGCGCTTTGATCGTACGAGGCGCATCAGCCCGTTGCCAGACTGCCCACACGATCAAGAGATGCCCGGCGACGGCAACCAGTACGAGCGCCCAAGGCTCGAGACGCACTGACTTGCGTGGGGCAGACAGAACGGAGGCAGGTCGCGCCAATGACACATTCGCATGAGCGACCGGAAGTAGCCGCAGGCCGACGGGTCGAGCGGCAATGCAATAGCCGGCACCTTCAAAGCGCAGTGCGGAGACAGAAGTCATGTTGATTCTTTCGAAACTTGAACAGGACCTGTTGATGCAAGCGCCGTGCCACCTGAAAACCACCGAATTGACGCACTCAAGGGGTTTTCCTGAAGCAGGCGCAACAGCACTGTTNCCTGGTCAACAGTGCTTCAGCAAAAGTGCGGGTTTGATAGCTGCGAAAGCCATTTTTCACAGGCTAATAGCTGGCCCGCTAATTGCGACATTGACCTTGCAAAGCCCCGGCAGGTCGTCGGGGCTGTCCTTATTTACAGAAAGAATTTTCAAGATGAAGAAGTCAAAGAGCCCGCCATTCCATCCCGCACTTAAACCTTTGGTATTGGCACTGTCGATGGCGATTGGCTTCATGGGGCTTGCGCATGCCGCAGAGGACAGCAGTAACCTGTCCGCCTTGCAGGCTGAGAATGCCGCGTTGCGCAAAGAGTTGGAGGCGCTTCGTTTAGCGCAATGGGCTGCACCCGCTTCTCCAAAAGCAGTTGCGCCAGCTGCTTCACCGGTAGCACCTACTGCAGTGAGTACGGCGCGGGAAAACCAACTCGGCGCCGTCGTCGTTACGGCGCGTAACCGCGAAGAAATTGCACAGGATGTGCCGTTGCCAATCCAGGTTTTGGGTGGCGAGCAACTGGAGCGAGAAGGGGTCAAATCGCTTTGGGACTTGACCGGCAAGGCCCCCAATCTGCAACTCAATCCACCTGGAGAAAATGCCCGCAAAGTCAGTATTTCGATCCGCGGCATTGGCCGCAATGGCGCCAATGACTCAGCCGAAGGTAGCGTGGCCACCATCGTTGATGGCGTGCCGCTCTACTATGCCGGCCAGGCCTGGAGCGACTATGTCGATCTGGACCGCATCGAGGTATTGCGTGGCCCGCAGGGCACCCTGATGGGCAAGAATTCAACGCTGGGGGCGATCAACATCGTGACCCGCGCGCCCAGCTTCACGCCTAGTCAGAGCTTCGATGTCACCGCTGGCAACCTTAATGACCTGAGTGGCCGCTTTTCAAGCACCGGNCCCCTCGTTGAGGGCTTGTTGGCTTATCGCGCCAGCTTTGTTGCCGACCGTGCAAACGGTATCTACACCAACACCTACCAAAGCTTTGGCAATGCCAAAGAAACCTGGAATGAAACCAACAAGCTGGCAGGACGCGTGCAGTTCTTATTGACACCGACACCTGACCTGAGTGCGCGGGTGATTCTTGACAAACTGCGCTCGGACGAGCGTACCAACCTGGGCTTCCAATTTACCAACGGGCCGGCCACCTGGTCAAACGGTTCAGCTCGCCCCACGGTGACGGCCGCCGCAGGCTACACCGGCAGCGCTGCCAACTATGGCTATCTGGGCAAATTTGCGCAGCGCGCTGCCTGGTTCCACAACGCGGATGGTTCGATTTATCAACCTCGTCTGGGCAGCACCGATTTTGGCAACTCCGAGGCGCGGCCACAGATCACCAATCAAAGCGGTCTCTCGGCCGAGGTGAACTGGAATGTGGCCGATCACACACTCACCTCCATCACTGCCTACCGCTACCAGGATTTCGACATCAAAAACGGTGGCAATTACGACCAGTTTTATATTGGGAGTAGCGGACAGCAGTTGAACAACAAACAGTTCTCGCAAGAGTTGCGCGTCGCCTCCACGCCAGCGGCCAACAAGGCGTTTGACTACCAGGCCGGACTGTATTACCTGAATGCGCAGGTCTACAGCGACGACCCGACTTATTACGGACCCGATGCCGGCGCCTGGAATGCCAAAGATGCGCAGTACAACGCGTTGATCGGCACAGCAGCGGGTCGGGAGCTGTTGCGGGCTTCGCTTGATGGTATGTACCAGAGCTCGGTCACCGACGCCAGAGTCCGCAGTCTGGCCTTGTACGGACAAACCGACTGGCATGTGACCGAGAAGGCCACCCTGACAGGCGGCGTTCGGCTGACCAATGAACAAAAGACCAACAGCATCACGCAGCAACTGGACCGTCCCGGCATTGCACTGACTGCGGCCAATTTTGCGGGGGCGACACCGGCTCAACTGACAGCGGCCCAAACTGTGCGAAATGGCAGCATCAATACCCCCTACAGCGCCATTCAAGGTACGCCGATCGATGCCACGTTGCTGGCGTGGAACACGGGCGCGAGCTACAAGCTGGCCCCGGATGTGCTGCTCTACACCTCCGCAGGCGTGGGGGTGAAGTCCGGCGTCGTGACCTGGGCCAGCACCGCGCTGAGTGGCGGCACACTCACCCCCGCCAACTTGAATCCTGAAAAGTCACTGGACCTGGAAGTGGGCTTCAAGAGCTTGCTGCTGGGTGACAAACTGCAGTTCAACGTGAACGCCTATCAGACCAAAATTACTGACTATCAGACCTCCGTCAGCTTGCTTCAATCCGATGGCGTGACCTATACCTCGCAGTGGACCAATGCACCTGGCGTGATGGCGCGGGGCCTTGAGCTGGAGTCGGCCTACCAGGCCACACGCCGTTTGCAATTCACCGCTACCGGCGCCTACAACCGTTCCACCTACGATGGCGAGTTCCTGGTTGCAACCCCCGAAGCAGCAGCCATCACGGGTCGGGCCGGTCTGACTGACCTGAACGGCAAGCAACTGGCCAATGCCCCCACGTCGACGCTCAATCTTGGCGTCAACTACCAAGCCCCCGTGTTTGGATTGCTAGGCCGCGTGACCTTGTCCAATGCCTACCGCTCTGGGGCTTACCTCGCCGCCAATCTGGCCGAGTCCACTTGGCAAGGGGGCTATAGCATCCTGAATCTGGGTCTGGGTCTGGGCAGCCTGAACAAGAAATGGGAAGTCTCACTGCTGGCCAAAAACCTGCTGGACAAGGTGTACGCCACCAGCGAATCCGCCTATTCTGCGACCGGTGCGGGTAACCTGCAATTGGGCGCGCCACGGTACCTGGGCATTAACCTGCGCACCAGTCTCTAAGCCTTGGCATGTAACAGTCCCTGCGCTGCGGGCAGGGACTCGTTGTTTCGCATAAGCAAACTTGGAATGCTTCGTTCCATTGTGCGAAAAGTATCGGTACATTGATTTGCTCATGCCCAATAGAGACCCGCCATGACTCATGTACTGACATTCCCCGACTCGCAACACCAGATTCTCTCCATACGCGCCAAGGCGCTGGTGTTCAATGACCCCGCCTCCCAAGCGTTGCTGGCCCAGGCTGATCGCGTGGCCGCGAGNGATGCCACCGTTCTGATCATTGGAGAGACCGGCACTGGGAAAGAATTAATTGCCCGCCATGTGCACAAGCAAAGCGGCCGCAGCGGGCCTTTTCTTGCGGTGAATTGTGGCGCTTTCAGCGAAAATCTGGTTGAGGCGGAGCTATTCGGCCATGAAGCGGGCGCCTATACCGGCGCCAGCGGTGCACGCGCCGGCTGGTTTGAGGCCGCCAACCATGGCACGCTGTTTCTGGATGAGGTGGGCGACTTGCCAATGTCAATCCAGGTGAAGCTCTTGCGTGTATTGCAGGAGCGCCAGGTTGTTCGGTTGGGTTCACGCCGGCCGATTGACGTGAATGTACGTCTGGTAGCGGCCACCAATGTCCAACTGGAACAGGCGGTGGCGGCGGGACGTTTCCGCGCCGACCTCTACTATCGTCTGAACGTTGCGACCTTGCCGCTGGCACCGCTGACACAGCGTCCCGGCGACATCCTTGCGCTGGCAGAGCATTTCATTACCGTCTACAGTCACCGTCTGGAGTTGCAGGGTGTTCAGCTGGGAGCCGAAGCGCGTGATGCCTTGTTGCGTTACAGCTGGCCGGGCAATATCCGTGAGTTGGAAAACGTCATTCATTACGCCCTGATCGTTAATTGTGATGGCATCATTGCCGCCAAAGATTTGCAGCTGCGCGGCGTGAACTTGCCGGAGAATTCGACTATGGTTCAACGGTCTGCGCCGCACCCGTCGCATCGAATTATTCCGGCCTTCACTGACGTGGCAGTTAACGAACCAGTCAATCGCCTTGACCTGCTGGCTTCGGTTTTTTCTCAACTTTGCGAGGAAGGTGGCGCGTCGTTGTATGAACGCATTGAGCAGGTTTTAATCCAGAGTGCCTACGCGCATTGCGAGCGTAACCAGGTACATACCGCTGATCTTTTAGGTATTTCGCGCAATGTGCTGCGCACCCAACTCAAACGCTTTGGCCTANTGGCTGGCGCGAAACCTTTTATCACCCACAGGAGCCACCATGACGCGTTTGACAGCCAAGGACTTCCAACCTGAAGTTCTGGAACTTTTCGATCACTATGTGCATGGCGAATTAAGCCGGCGCGGATTTCTGAACCATGCGGCGCGCCTGGCGGGCTCTGCGGCGGCCGCAGCAGGACTGTTGACGGCGTTGAGTCCCCAGTTTGCACTGGCACAACAAGTCGCGCCCACCGATGCACGCCTCGTCACACATACCCAAACTTTTGCATCCCCCCAAGGCTATGGCCAAGTGAGCGGCTACCTGGCCAAGCCGGCCGGCGCGAAGGGCCCCCTGCCGGTGGTGCTGGTGATCCATGAAAACCGGGGCCTGAACCCGCATATTGAGGACATCGCGCGTCGGCTGGCACTTGACGGTTTTCTGGCCTTTGCCCCCGATGCGTTATTTCCCCTAGGTGGCTATCCGGGGGACGAAGACCAAGCTCGTGATTTGTTCCCCAAGCTCGACCAGAACAAGACACGGGCTGATTTTCTGGCTGCAGCCAACGCCTTGCGCCGCTTCCCAGAAGGCAATGGCCACGTCGGCGTGGTCGGCTTTTGCTACGGCGGCGGCATAGCCAATTTTCTGGCGACGCAAGTGCCCGAATTGGCCGCCGTCGTCTCTTTTTATGGCGCCCAACCGCCGGCCGAAGCCGTGCCCAAAATCAAGGCACCGCTGCTGCTCCATTACGCGGGGGCCGACGAGCGCACCAATGCCGGCTGGCCCAAATACGAGGCGGCATTGAGAGCGGTAGGCACCCGCTTTGAAACTTATATTTNCCCCGGCGTTCAACATGGCTTCAACAACGACACGACACCCCGCTTTGACGCCGAAGCGGCGCAGCTGGCTTGGCAACGTACCATTCACTTTTTGAAGACTAATTTAGTCTGACGCAAAGACGGCCCCCTTCCCCCTCCGACCTATTTATAAAGAACTTTTACATGAAACTCGCTACCAAACTTTTAATGTTGCCCCTGTTGGCCGTCTCCGTGGTCAGTCTGAGCGTCAGCGCCCAGCAGGCGCCCAAGCCGGAGCAACTGATCAAATGGCGCCAGTCGGCCTTCCAGGTGGTGGCCTGGAACAACAGCCGAATCAAGACCAATCTGGACGGTCAGTACAACAAAGAAGACGTCGTCAAAGCCGCCAACACCATTGCCGCCATCGCCAATGGGGGACTGGGTTCGCTATTCGCGGCGGGCACCGAGACCGGCAAGGGCTGGCATGAAACCAATGTCAAGCCCGCGTTATTTGCAGCAGGCAGCAAGGAGGGCGATTATTCCGCCGCCTTTGCAAAAGAAGCCACCGAGCTGGCCCATCTCGCGGCCACCGCCGA
>JGI24142J45722_1001671_pt1 | contig 10441 bp, 12 predicted proteins | sample BarGraIncu00431A_FD_45722 | JGI IMG/M metagenome (IMG submission 45722) | reverse complement strand
AAAATGAAATGCCCTAAATGCGAATCTGATAACACGCAACGTCTGGAAGTTGCGTTTCACAGTGGCACACAAAACACATCCACGACCAGCAGCGCGACCGGACTTGGTTTCAGCGGTGGGCGAATTGGGATAGCCGGTGGTGTTTCAAAAACATCAGGGCAAACACAATCGACACTGGCCATCGCTTGCGCACCACCGGAAAAGAAACCCACAAAAGCACTCAAATGGGGCNTTGGTTATGGTGGATTACTGGTCGTTTTCGGCTGGGGGTTCAGCTGGATATGGCCTTTGATTGGCGTTGCCTTGTTTGTTCTTAACCTATACCGCTTCCGCGCTCATTCCCAGTTCAACTCGCAGGAATGGCCCAAACTTCATCAACATTGGGCAGACTCATGGATCTGCCATAAGTGCGGTGTGATGTACCACCAAGCTTGAAGCAAAGGACATTGAGGTCATAAACAGCGCCTCGCTGACCGCTAAGAGTTCCGTCACGGTGTCGAGAAACAGGCTTTTACCGAAACGGCGCGGGCGACTCAGAAAGTAGCGTGCGCGCCTTTTCGATCAGCTTGAGCGCAAACGCGGTTTTATCCACGTAGTAGCAACCGTCTTCGTGAATTCTGGCGAAGGTCTGGATGCCGATGGGCAGCTTCTGGCGCGGCGATTTTCGGGGATTGTGGGCTTGGCATGAGGCCCATCAGGCCATTCTAGGAGTGCGTGTCGGCTGTGTCATGCACTCGCGACACAGCATCATTGCCAGGCGCTGCAGTGCCTGCCAGTTGTCAACCGGCCAGTCGGCTTGTTTCAGACCCTTGACAATGCCGTCCACCTGGTGGGCCGCCTGCAGCAGGTTGGCCAATGTCGCCTCACTTAAACGCGGCAGCACGCGTTCAAACAGACGTTCTTTGGCGCCCCAGACGCGCTGCTCGCGCAAGGCCATCGGCATCGGCTTGCCTTGCGCCATGGCGTCTTTGACGCGCTTGAGGGCGCGAATGTCCTCGGCCAGCGTGTAATGCACCAGCACTTCGGCCTCGCCTTCGGCCTGCAGGCCGTCCAGCATGCGCTGCACCCGGGCGGTCTGGCCGGCCAGCACGGTTTCGGACAGTTTAAAAACATCGTAGCGCGCCACGTTCAGCACCGCACTCTCGATCTGCTCGAAGGAAAGCTCGCCGGCGGGATACAAGAGGGCGAGCTTCTGGATTTCCTGATGCGCGGCCAGCAAATTGCCTTCCACCCGGTCGGCAAAAAACTGCAAGGTACGCTGACCGTCTTCACCGGCGACCACGCGCTGCCCCTGAACCGAGAGCCGTTGCGCAATCCACGGCGGCAGGGCACTGCGTTCGACCGGCTCGACCTGCAGCGTGATGCCAAAACTCTCGAGTGCGCCAAACCAGGCACCGCTTTTGGTCAGCTTGTCCAGGCGCGGCAGCATGACCAGCGTGAGCGTCGAATCGTTGTCGCGCGATTGCTCCGCCAGCTGTTGAATCGCGGTACTGCCTTCCTTACCGGGTTTGCCGGAAGGAATGCGCAGTTCGACGATCTGCTTGTCGGCAAACAGGCTCAGCGAGCCGCCCGCCGCCAGTACCTCGCTCCAGTCGAAATGCGCACCGGCCACGGTGTGCGAGCTGCGCTCGGTAAAGCCTTGGGTACGGGCCGCGGCGCGAATGGCATCGGCCGCTTCCTGGATCAGCAGGGGCTCGTCGCCGTGCAGGGTGTAGAGGCTTTTCAGGCCTTTCTGCAAATGGTTGGCGAGTTGATTAGGGGCTAGTTGCATACTTATACAGTTGAGGACAGAGCTGGTTCGCTGCGCGTAACTGCGGTCTGTCCCGCAAGCTCATAACTTGACCGTCGCCAGGCGGCGCAGGAGCTGCTGCACGATGTCGGTTTGCATGTCGCGGTACAGCGTTACCTCCTCATTCTCCTTGGCCAGCACCGCTGATTCATTGAAGGTGATGTCGCGCTGTTGCAAAATTTCGGCGTCCGGCACCAGCTCTTTGCCCTGGGGTGTGCGAATCCTGAATTTCACCCGGATGCGCANCTGAAACTCACGGACCAGACCCGCACTATTGACCCCGACCACCGTTTTTTCACGCTGCTCCTGCAGTATGTCGAGCACCACCTGCGCCTTCGTCAGCGGCTCATCGGGCGCCAGCACACGGACAGAGTCGCCAAAAGAACGGCGCAGCTCACTGGCCACCGCCCCACCCGGATTCGGCATGACGGCAATGGTCTGAAAGGCATAGTTCAGACTGCCGCGCAGTTTGAACCCGCAGCCTCCCAAAACCAGGCCGGCCAGACCGAGTTGGCTAATCCGCTTGACTGCTGAACGACGTTTCATATTGATTGGTTTAAACCACCAGATTGACCAGACGCCCCGGCACCACGATGACTTTCCTGGGTTCAGCACCATCGGCCAGTTTTTGGAAAATTTCACTGTCAATCGCCGCGCGTTCTATCGCTTCTTTGGAAGCCCCCGCGGGCACGACGATGGATCCTCTGAGTTTTCCATTGATCTGCAGCATGAGCTCAATTTCGTCTTGCTGCAGCGCAGATTCATCCGCCTTGGGCCAGGGCGCGTCCAGCAAATCACCGTACTGCGCGGCGTAACCCAGCTCCGCCCACAACGTGTACGTGAGGTGGGGCGTGGCCGGATAAATGGACCGCAGCAGCATGCCGAAACCTTCCCGCACCGCCGCCTGGCTACCCCTGGAGCCATCGTTCTTGAAGTCTTCCAGGGCATTGAGCAGCTTCATGGCACCCGACACCACCGTGTTGTATTGCATGCGCTGGTAGTCGTAATCGATCTGCTTGAAGACGGTGTGGATTTCCAGCCGCAGGGCTTTCGCTTCCTTGCTGAAATTTATGACTTTTAGGCCTGTAGCCCCCGTAGAACCTGCGTAAGCAGCTACTGTATCAATAGCAGATTGTTTGACGCCAAAGTTCCAGACACGGCGCAGGAAGCGGTATGAACCTTCCACCCCGGCATCGTTCCACTCCAGTGTGGCCTCGGGCGGCGCGGTGAACATGGTGTACAGGCGCGCGGTGTCGGCGCCGTACTTCTCGATCAGGTCCTGTGGATCAACGCCATTGTTCTTGCTCTTGCTCATGGTGCCCACACCCTCGTAGGTAATGAGCGTGCCGGCCGGCAGGTCGCCNTTGGCCTCTTTGAGCCTGGCACCCGTCACCTTGCCCGATGCGTCCTGAATGTCTTCCACCTCATGCGGCCAGAAGTACTCGATGCCGCCTTTATCGGCCTTGCGCGAGTAAATATGATTCAACACCATACCTTGCGTCAGCAACTTGGTGAAGGGTTCGTCCACTTTCACCAGTCCGAGGTCGCGCATCACCTTGGTCCAGAAGCGTGCGTACAGCAGGTGCAGGATGGCGTGCTCGATGCCACCGATGTACTGGTCCATCGGCATCCAGTAGTCGGCACCACCGGCCACCATCTGCTGGTCGTTCTTCGGGTCGCAGTAGCGCATGTAGTACCAGCTGGAGTCCACGAAGGTGTCCATGGTGTCGGTCTCGCGCCGCGCGCTCACGCCACAGATCGGGCAGACGACACCGGCATGNAAGCCTTCGTGCTTGTTCAGCGGGTTGCCGGAGCCATCGGGCACGCAGTCCAGCGGCAGCACCACCGGCAAATCCTTCTCGGGTACCGGTACGGCGCCGTGTTGCGGNCAGTGAATGATGGGAATCGGCGTGCCCCAATAGCGCTGGCGGCTGACGCCCCANTCGCGCAGGCGCCAGGTGGTTTTTTTCGCGCCCAGGCCCTTGAGTTGCAGGGCATGGCTCACGGCGTCGACCGCCTCCTTGTGGGCCAAGCCNCTGAAACTGTCGGAATTGATGGTGACGCCGCGCTGCTTGTCGCCATACCAGTCCTGCCACTGGTCATAGTCGTATTCCAGACCATCCACCAGCACCACCTCAACGATGTCAATGCCGTACTTCTTGGCAAAAGCGAAATCGCGCTCGTCGTGGGCCGGNACGCCCATGACGGCGCCGTCGCCATAACTCATCAGCACGTAATTGCCGACCCAGACTTCAATCTGGTGNCCGGTCAGGGGATGGGTCACGTACAGGCCGGTCGGCATGCCCTCTTTTTCCCGCACCGCCAGCTCCGCCTCGGTGGTGCCGCCTTTTTTGCACTCTTCAATGAAAGCGGCCAGCGTCGAACTGGTCTGGGCGGCGTGCGTGGCCAGGGGATGCTCGGGCGCGACCGCACAAAAGGTCACGCCCATGATGGTGTCGGCCCGGGTGGTGAAGACGTACATCTTGCCACCGTCAATCGGTTTGCCGGAGGCATCCCGGATGTCATGCAGGAAGGCAAAGCGCACGCCCTCAGACTTGCCAATCCAGTTTTCCTGCATCAGCTTGACGCGCTCGGGCCAGCCCGGCAGACCGGTCTTGACATGATCCAGCAACTCTTCAGCGTAGTCGGTGATCTTGAGGTAGTAGCCTGGAATCTCGCGCTTTTCCACCACGGCGCCGGTGCGCCAGCCCTTGCCGTCGATCACCTGCTCGTTGGCCAGCACGGTCTGGTCCACCGGGTCCCAGTTGACGACCTGGGTCTTGCGGTAGGCGATGCCTTTTTCCAGCATCTTCAAAAACAGCCACTGGTTCCATTTGTAGTAGCTCGGATCGCAGGTGGTGACCTCGCGGCTCCAGTCCACCGCCAAGCCCATCGCCTGCATCTGCTTCTTCATGTAGGCAATGTTCTCGTAGGTCCACTGCGCCGGCGGCACGCCGTTCTTGAGTGCTGCGTTCTCCGCCGGCAGGCGAAGGCGTCCCAGCCCATCGGCATCAGCACGTTGTAGCCATTCATGCGCAGATAGCGCGTCAGCATGTCGTTGATGGTGTAGTTGCGCACGTGGCCCATGTGCAGCTTGCCGCTGGGGTAAGGCAGCATGGAGCAGGCGTAGAACTTCTTTTTGGAAGCGTCTTCCGTCACGCGGTAGGCATCAAGCGCNGTCCAATGGCTGTGCGCGGCTTGTTCGACGTCGAGATGGTTGTATTTGTCTTGCATTTTTATTCACTCAGGCGATCAATCGATCGCAATCACCCNATTTTATGACTTGCGGGACAGACCGCAGCGGCCGACCCCAAAACCTTGCGGGACAGACCGCAGTTACATAAAGTGAACAAGCTCTGTCCCCAACTGATCGTCAGATGTTGGATGTTTGCCAGCTCTGTCCCCAACACTTCAAGGCTGGCGCTTGCTGGTCGCGTCGGCCACAAAACCGATCCGGTTCAAGCCCGCTTTTTGCGCTGTTCCCATGACTTCCACGATCCGGCCATAGGGCACGGCCGCATCGGCACGCAGCTGGACCTCGGTGTCGGGATTCACTTGGGCGGTTTGCACCAGCTTTGTGGCCAGCTCGTCCAGCCCCAGTGGCTGGTCGTTGAAGAAGGCTTGCCCGGATTTATCCACCACCACCGTCACGAACTTCGGTGCATTACCGGGTTTGGCGGCTTCGGTTTTTGGCAGGTCCAGCTTGATGGAACTGGCCAGCAGTGGCGCCGTGATGATGAAAATCGCCACCAGCACCAGCATCACGTCGACCAGCGGCGTCATGTTGATCTCGCTCATCGGTGGCGGGACCTGGGTGCGCTCTAAACGGCCAAAAGACATGACTGATCCGGTTCAACTCAAGCCGACCAAACGGATTGGCTGGAAGCCAGCTCCCGCAGGTCGCGCGCAAAGCCTTCCAGCTCGGCCTCAATCCGCCCGATGGAACGGCCCAGCACGTTGTAGGCCAGCACAGCCGGAATGGCCACCGCCAGGCCGGCCGCCGTCATGATGAGGGCCTCGCCCACCGGGCCGGAAATTTTGTCAATCGTGACCTGGCCGGCATTCGCAATGCCGATGAGGGCGTGATAAATACCCCACACTGTTCCCAATAAACCGACAAACGGCGCGGTAGAACCCACGGTGGCCAGCAAAACCTGGCCATATTGAAGTTTGGTCAGGGCCGCGTGCAGGGCGTCGCGCAGCACACGGGTCAGTTGCTGGGACTTGTCGCCGGCCGCCGCCAACGTGCCGTCGGCTTCAATTTTTGTAGCAACAACCAGAGGAGCGACGAGGGCTTCACGGTCAAAAGCCTTGAGCTTTTGCAGCGCCTCGTCAACCGATGCGGAACGCCAGAACGCCGCCACGCAGCGCGTCACATCNGCACTGGCACGGCGCANCAACCACGATTTCCACAGNATGACGACCCAGCTGCCCACCGACATGNCCAGCAACAGCAGCGCCACCCCTTTGGTAAGCGCATCGCCCTGCAAAAAAAACTGGACCGCGTTCATCTCAGCTTGAGCACGTCAAACATGTCGAACAAGCCAGTTTTTTGACCGGCCAGAAAACGCACCGCGCGCAGGCTGCCTTGCGCGTAGGTGGCACGGCTGGATGATTTGTGGGAAATCTCAATGCGCTCACCGATGCCGGCAAACAGCACGGTGTGATCGCCCACAATNTCGCCGCCNCGAATGGTGGCAAAACCNATGGAGGACGGATCGCGTTCACCGGTGACGCCTTCGCGGGCATANACCGCGCACTCTTTCAGGTCACGCCCCAAGGCGTCGGCAATCACCTCGCCCATTTTCAACGCGGTGCCCGANGGCGCATCCACCTTGTGCCGGTGATGGGCCTCGATGATTTCAATGTCATAGCCGGTGGCCAAGGCCTTGGCCGCCATTTCAAGCAGCTTGAGAGTGACATTGACCCCGACGCTCATGTTGGGCGCCATCACAATGGCGATATCCTGGGCCGCGGCCGCGATCTCGGCCTTCTGCGCATCGCTGAAGCCGGTGGTGCCAATCACCACGTTGACGCCCAATTCACGGCACACCCGCAAATGGGCCAGCGTGCCTTCAGGCCGGGTGAAATCAATCAGGGTATGGGCGTTTTTCAGTCCGGCGGCCAAATCAGCGGTGATCATCACGCCGCTCGTCTGCCCAAGAAACGCCATCGCATCGGCGCCCAGGGCGGGGCTGGTCGCGACGTCCAGCGCCCCGGCCAGTTCACAATCCTGCGCCGCCCGGATCGCCTCGATCAGCATCTGCCCCATGCGGCCGGAGGCGCCCGCTACGGTGATCCGTTGGGTTATGAATTCAGTCATAGTGAAAGCGGCACCGATTAGCGGCCGGCGGGCTCCAGTGGCGGGTAACTCGCAGGCAAGGGCGGCAACGGCTTGGGTTCGACCGCTTTTACCGGGGCCGGCAACTGCTTCAGACTCTCTTCAGACATTTCAAGCACCGGCACCTTGACTGATTGACGCCCTGAATCCATCGAAGCGACAAACTCGGCTTCAGTGGGCAAGGCATCGGCTTCGATGCGTTCCAGCGCGTCACCCTTGAAAAACACGGTGACCCGGCGCGCCTGCGGCTCCAGACCCTGACGCTTGAAGGTGAAAACATAGTCCCAGCGGTCGGCATGGAAAATACTGGTCAGCAAAGGCGTGCCCAGAATATCGCGAACCTGCACCCGGCTCATGCCCGGCTTGACCGCAGCGGCTTGCTCTTTGGAGACAAAATTACCCTGGACAATATCTATTTTGTAAGGTGTAACCACCCCGACAATACTGCTGCTGGCACCATTCAGGCTGCCACAGGCCACCAAGCTTAGGCTCGTGGCAAAGAGCAGGATCAAACAGGCACTACGACGTTGAAAATCAGACATGGGGTGAGGTGTGGCGATATGATCAGACCATTGTACCGGCTGTACCTGCGAGGGTAGCCTGCCTGCTAGCAAGACCGAGATCTCCATGACCAATATCGCCGAACTCAAAAGCACCGGACTCAAGGCCACTTTGCCCCGGCTGAAAATTCTGGAGATATTCCAGAAGGGCACGCAGCGGCACATGACGGCCGAGGATGTCTTCCGCGTTCTGCTGGAGGAACGCTCCGATGTCGGCCTGGCCACGGTTTACCGTGTTTTGGCCCAGTTCGAGCAAGCTGACATTCTGAGCCGGGGCCATTTTGAAAGTGGCAAGGCCGTTTATGAGCTCAATGAAGGACAGCACCACGACCATCTGGTGTGCATCGATTGCGGCAAGGTGGAGGAGTTCTACGACGCGGAAATTGAGAAGCGTCAGCACGCCGTCGCCAAGACCAAGGGCTTTGCCATCGCCGACCATGCATTGAGCCTCTACGCCCACTGCATCAGGGACAAATGCCCCAACCGCCCCCCCGTGTCCACAAGCGGCCAGGGTTAAGCCGGGCTCATTCGGTCGGATCCATCGCTTTGCGGTGGCGCTCGACAAACTCCTGGTAAGTATCGATACCACGCAGCTGAAGGATGGTATTTCGGACAGCGGCTTCTACCAGTACGGCAATGTTGCGGCCCGCCACCACCTGAATGACCACTTTTCGCACCGGAACCCCCAGCACGTCCTGAGTCAGCGGCTCGTAGGGAATGCGCTCATACTCGCGCTCCATCGTTTCGCGGCGCACCAGATGCACAATCAGTTTGAGCCGCATCCTGCGCCGCACCGCTGTTTCACCAAAGATGCACCGGATATCAAGCAGGCCGATACCCCGGACTTCCAGCAGGTTCATCAGCAACTCGGGGCAGCGGCCCTCAATGGTGTCCTGATTGATGCGAAACAGGTCGACGGCATCGTCGGCCACCAAGCCGTTGCCACGCGAGATCAGCTCCAGCCCCAACTCGCTTTTGCCCAACCCGGACTCGCCCGTGATCAGCACGCCCAGACCAAGAATATCCATGAACACGCCATGCATCAAGGCGCGGTCGGCAAAATGCTTGGACAGGTAGGCCCGCAGCACATCAATCACAAATGCCGATGAACCCTGCGTGGCAAACATGGGAATCTGGGCCCGTTCGCACATCGACAGCAGGGCATCCGGCGCGACCTGGCCATCGGCCAGAATCAGCACGGGCGGCTCCAGCGTGACAATGCGGGAAATCCGGCGGGCGCAGTCCTCCGGCGTGGCGTTGGTGAGGTAGGCAATCTCGCGCTGACCCAAAATCTGGACGCGATAAGGATGAATGTAATTAAGGTAGCCGACCAGATCAGCCCCGGAGCGAGCGGCACGCACCGCCACCTCATCAAAGCGGCGTTCGGAGGCGCCCAGGCCAGCCAGCCACTCCCACTTCAGGGTGCCACGAAACTCCTCGAATAACACATCGGCGCTGACGACGTTAGGCTTCACATCAAATCCAGTGGCAGCAGGTAGGTGGACTGGCCGTGATCAAGCCAGTTGCGTCGATTGCCAGCTGGCGATAAGGCCATGCAAATCAGCCGCATCGGCACTGGTGGCAAGTTTTTCACGCAAATTCGTGTCGCTGAGCATTTCAGCAATCTCCGACAGGATTTCCAGATGCTTTTGCGTCGCCGCCTCAGGCACCAGCAGAAAAATCAGCAAACTGACCGCCTGCTCGTCAGGTGCATCAAAGCCGATGGGGCTGGCCAATTGAAGTACCGCGGCCATGGGCGCCTTCAGGCCCTTGATGCGGCCATGCGGAATGGCAACGCCATGACCCAGGCCGGTCGATCCCAGGCGCTCTCTGGAAAACAGGCTATCGGTCACCAAGGAACGACTGAGGCCATGAAGGTTTTCGAACAGCAAGCCAGCCTCTTCAAAAGCTCTCTTTTTGCTGGTGGCATCAACGTGCACAAGCACTTGGGCAGCGGGCAGGATGGACGCAAGTCGATTCATAATTCGGTGTCGGATTATGCACCCAAGCTATTTCGGGCGTAAAAAAAGCCGCGCGATTGAACGTGCGGCTTGGTCGGGGCTCAGGCTTGCGGCCTCACATCAATCGTTTGGGAGCCTCGTGATGATGATTCTGCAAGCGATCTTTGTGTCGAACAACCTGGCGATCAAGTTTATCCACCAACTCATCCACAGCAGCGTACAAATCAGCGTGGGAACTCTCGGCAAACATGTCGTTGCCTTTGACATGAATATTGCACTCCGCTCGTTGCCGTCCTTCTTTTTCCTTTTGTTTTTCCAGAGTAAGCAGCACTTTGACATCCACGACCTGATCAAAATGCCGAACAATCCGATCAAGTTTGCTCGTAACGTAACTGCGCAGAGCTGGGGTGACCTCGAGGTGATGACCGCTGATCGTCAAGTTCATAAATAGCCTCCTGTTGCTCTCAGGGTTGAAAAAGTTGCCTGCGGAATGCAGGCAACACACAAACTAAAACTCAAAAAAACCGTCGACGAATTCACTATGCCTCCGATGGGCTGAAAGTGCAATACTTTTCATTGACGCAATGCAGCAAAAGCAGCATTTGCTCCGACCTCTAGGGTGGGAATCGCTGCCTTTTGGGGCTTGCGTCCCGCACTGCCATGCAAAAAATGCAACATTTTTGGCAGCTTTCCACCGATACATGACGGCGCTGCAATGCGATAATTTCGCATCTTGACTCCCGGATAAAACTCCTTGGAAAACTGCCCTAGTTGGTAGCTTTCAACTCCC